>VOFC01003062.1_pt1 | contig 38152 bp, 70 predicted proteins | sample 5384161 | NCBI WGS metagenome assembly VOFC01 (sample SAMN12384722, study PRJNA508395) | human gut metagenome | isolation source: healthy gut B | host: Homo sapiens | reverse complement strand
ATGGATTCGGCATCTGTGCATTGTAAATATGGTACTCATATGTTTTAGAAATATTATCCTGATATCTCGGATGCCAGTCAAGCGGCACTTCATCTGACTTTACTACCACAATATCTTCCGGAAGCCTCTGATTTAATGCATAGGAAAATCTTTCCGGCGGAATCGGAGATTCTGTATCAAATACTGCCACATTGCCAAGCGCATGCACTCCGGAATCCGTACGGCTTGCCCCGATAACCCGGATGTCTTCTCTGGTAAGTCTGTTTAACGCTTTATTCAGTTTTTCTTCTATTGTAATTCCATTCGGCTGGATCTGCCAGCCGCAGTAATCGTCCCGTCATATGCTACAAAGATTCTGATTCTTCTCATGATATTTTTCTTTCCTTTCACGTGATCATATCCCGAATAAATCAGGGACGGAGTTTTCCCCGTCCCATTTTCTGATGCATAACTGTCGCTTATCCTCTAAAATATCCATATATGCAGTGGTACAAATCTTCCGATTAAAACAACGAGAACCACATACGCAATTACAGTAATATAAGCTATTCTGTCTTTCCTGCAGTATTTTAACGGCTTCATCTTGGTACGTCCCTCACCACCATGGTAACATCTTGCCTCCATTGCCATCGCCAGATCATTCGCTCTCCGGAACGCAGACACAAACAAAGGAACCAAAATCGGAATCATACTCTTTGCTTTCTGGATCATATTGCCGCTTTCCAGATCGGCACCTCTTGCGATCTGCGCCTTCATGATCTTATCCGTCTCTTCCAGAAGGATTGGGATGAAGCGGAGTGCGATTGACATGATCATTGCAATCTCATGTACTGGAACACGAATCTTGTTCAGTGGTCCGAGTAATTCTTCAATTCCATCTGTCAGTTCATTCGGGGTCGTTGTAAATGTCATAAGTGACGAACCGATGATCAGATAGATCAGCCGGATTGCCATATATACCGCTGTCCTGAGACCGCCTTCTGTGATCGTGAAAATCCATGCATGGAACAACACTGCTCCATCCCTCGTCAGAAATAAGTTGAACAACACCGTGATCATCAAAAGCATGATGACCGGTTTTAACCCTCTTACAATAAAAAGAAAACGGTACTTTTGATATCCTGATAACAAGGATCAGAAACAACGTCGTCATCACGTATCCCGGAATACTGTTGAATAAAAACAGTGAGATCAGGTAAAGCAGCGTTCCCACCAGCTTTACTCTTGGATCCAATCTGTGTAACACACTCTTTGCCGGATAATATTGTCCGATTGTTATATCTCTTATCATATCTTCTTCTCCAGTGCCCGCATAATCTCATCTGCTGCTTCTTCCACAGTCGTCACATTTACCTTTACTGGTAAACCTTTTTCTTTCAGGTCGTGCATGATATATGTTACCTGCGGAGCTGCAAGGCCAATCTTCTCCAACTCCTGATAATGCGCAAACACCTCTTTCGGTGTGCCATTATACATCACTGCCCCCTTGTTCATCACAACGATCCGATCCGCATATCTCGCAATGTCTTCCATGCTATGCGACACCAGAATCACTGTCATATCGCTCTGCTTATGAAGATATGCGATCTGATCCAGAATATCATCTCTGCCGCTTCGGATCAAGCCCCGCCGTCGGCTCATCAAGAACCAGGACCTTGGGATGCATTGCCAGAACCCCGGCAATTGCAACTCTTCGCTTCTGCCCTCCTGAGAGTTCAAATGGTGATGATTTATAATATTTTTCTTTTAATCCTACAAGCTTCAATGCCTCCAGCGCACGCTTTTCACACTCTTCTTTGCTCAGTCCCTGATTTTTCGGACCAAAACACACATCTGTCAGCACATCTATTTCAAATAACTGATGCTCCGGATATTGAAACACAAGTCCCACCTGGCTTCTGAGTGCCCGCATATCGTACCCATCCTGGTAAATGTTCTCTCCATTATAATATAATGCACCATCTGTTGCCTTTACCAGGCCGTTCAGATGTTGGATCAGTGTCGACTTTCCTGATCCAGTATGCCCGATGATCCCCACAAATTCTCCATGTGGGATTTCCAGACAAATGTCTCTGAGTGCATGTTTTTCATATGCAGTCCCGGACTGTATATATAATTTAAATGTTCTATCTTAATTGCAATGTCTGTCATTTCTTCTCACCATTTTCACTTGTCAAACGTTCCACTGCCTCTACCAGTTCTTCTTTTCTCAGAATCCCTTTCGGAATATCCAGTCCGCGTTTTCTGAGTTCATCTGCCAGAATCGTCACTTGCGGCACATCCAGCCGGTAACTCTTTAATTCATCTACTTTGGAGAATATCTCTTTCGGTGAGCCTTCCATCACGACTTTTCCGTGATCCATCACGAATATCTTATCTGCATCTACTACTTCTTCCATGTAATGTGTGATCAGTATCACAGTGACCTTCTTCTGCTTTCTGAGTTTATGAACCGTCTTTAAGACTTCTCTCCTTCCCAACCGGGTCAAGCATTGCAGTCGGCTCATCCATAACGATGCATTTCGGTTCCATTGCCACGACACCGGCGATTGCTACTCTCTGTTTTTGTCCTCCGGAAAGCTTATTCGAGAATGATGCCGGTATTCGATCATCCCAACAGCTTTCAGACTTTCTTCCACCCGCTGCCAGATCTCATCCGTCGGAACGCCCAGGTTCTCCGGACCAAACCCCACATCTTCTTCTACTACAGTGCCAATGATCTGATTGTCCGATTTCTGAAATACCATTCCCGCCGACTGTCTTACATTCCAAAGTTCATCCGGATTACTCGTATTCTTTCCATTCACCCATACGGAACGCTTCTGTTGGCATCAGAATTGCATTCAGATGCTTGGCAAGAGTTGATTTTCCGGAACCATTATGTCCGAGAATTGCTATAAACTGTCCTTCTTTTTGCTTCAATATCTACTTCATCAATAGCACGCGATGTTCCAATCACATTGCCTTCTTCATCACGTTTTTCATATTCATATACCAATTTTTCTGTCTGGATCATTTCCATCTGTCGTTTTCCTCCGCGTCATATGTGTTGAATTTACATACAGCGATCAGACGTATCTGATCGCTGTATGCCTGATTGCTATGATTCTGCCATCTTATACCTGTACGGTTACTATCTGCCGCCGTTTTATGCTTTCTCCGGTTCCGGATACTCTGTTCCCATTGTATCAACAGTTACCTTCTTCATCTTCTGTTCATCCAATGGTCTGTCGCTGTAATCTGTATCTGTCTCAGCGATCTTATTCACAATATCCATGCGCTTCTGATGATCTTACCAAATGCAGCATATGAGCCATCCAGATGTGGTGCTGCTTTATGCATGATAAAGAACTGTGAACCTGCTGAATCCGGATGCATTGCCCTTGCCATAGAAAGCACTCCTTCTGTATGTGCAAGTTCATTTGCAAAACCATTCTGAGCAAATTCTCCTTTAATCGAATATCCCGGGCCGCCCATTCCGGTTCCTTCCGGGCATCCGCCCTGGATCATGAATCCATTAATAACACGGTGGAAGATCAGTCCGTCATAATACCCTTTTTTCACTAAGGAAATGAAATTATTTACTGTATTCGGTGCAACTTCCGGATACAGTTCTGCTTTCATAATATCTCCGTTTTCCATTTCAAATGTAACGATTGGATTTGCCATTCTATTTTCCCCTTTTCTTTCTTAATTCAACTACTTTTTCAAAAAGCGCCGGCAAAAACCGACGCTTTCATTTTAGCGGATAAATCGTTATCCGTAAAGACTTCCATATGATTTTTATGGATTATTCACTTTTTCCAAAATAATATCCTTCAAAATTATACTTGAATACACGGTAAATGAATTCTTCATAATCCATCTTATATGTTGCGATTGCCTTATGATCCGCATCATATTCCGTAAACGTTCCTTTCAATCCGGAATCTACAAGCACGTGATCCCCAATATCCTGTGCGCTGCTGACGTATCCAGAATATGGAACCTTAAATGAATCCACAAGTTCAAATGTTCCTTCATTTTCGTCTACCAGATATTTATAATATTTGGAATTCTTTCCGTCCACTGCCGAACTGGTCTTAAGTCCGATGGAAGACCAGTCATAATCCGGTCTTGTCTCGCTGATTCCGATATTATTATTAAACATATACAGATAATACTGCCCGTCTGCAAGGCTTTCATCCGTCTCATATGTAATCGTATGCTGACCGCCCTGAATTATAAAATCGCCTTTTTTATTCAGTACACAACTGACATAAGATGTATCTTCCCAGAAATCCTTCTCACCGATCATGTAAGCAATCGACGGTTCATCATAAAGGTTGTCCACTTTAATGATCGTAGACGTCTCTCTGGAGCTTAACAGCACCGATCCATTTCCCATGTACTGGATCGTATTAATATGCATCCAGTCCAGCTCATCCGAGGAATTCTTCACACAGGTCTTCTTATAATCACCAAACAGGTCTCCCAGATCCAGTACCTCTGTCACTTCACCTGAATTTACATCCAGCTTCAACACGATATCCTCCACACTGTCCTGTGTGGTATCCGTTGCCAGGATCAGCATATTGCCATTTTCATCAAACACATAATCATGATGCAGACTGTAATCACCAAGATTATACACCTTTGTCACCTGTCCGAGACGGTTCACCTGTGCCATCCTCTTCTCAGAAATACTGTAATACATGAAGTTATCATCAAAGAGCAGCCTTTGGCTTCTGTAACCCAGAAGCGGCACCTCACCTCTTAGCACTCCGCTGTTATCATAATAATACATGAAATCCATAGAACTGCTATCATTACCTAATATCACATAAAGTCCGTCTTCCAGCTGATCCGCACTCTGTTTTATATCGGTATCAAGCTGTACCTTTTTCCTCTCCGTACAGGCTTCCCATTTCGTATACGATTTCCTTTGTATTGGTAGATCCATCTTCGTTTGTCACATAAAAGGTAATTGTATTCTCCGTATCCGGGATCAGGCCAATCACCTGGAATTCATGTTCTGTCTGATATTCCTCATCCTGATATACATCTCTGCTGAAATCAGAAATGCTATCGTCTTTTACATGGATCGTATAGGATACCTTTACCGCTGCATCCGTTTTAAAATATACATACAGTGACTGTGTATTGGTTCCGAATGGATTATATTCAATCAGCATATTGTTCAGATTATAATCCTGTGACTCTTTCTTTTTTTCTCTAATTTTTCCGCAACTTTTTTCTGTTCTTCTTCTTTATAGGTCAGCTTGATCTTTTCGTAGATCTTTTTCTGTTCTGCATTCATTACATTTTTTCGTCATCCGATTTTTTCAGTTCTTTTTTTTTCCCATCTGATTCTGAAGTTTTCTCTGTTTTTGTTGTATTGTCTGCTTTTTGTGCACGCTGTCATTCCTATCGCAAGTATCATAGCTAACATTCCTGCAGTCATGATTCGCTTTTTTCACTTTTTTCTCCCACCTTTTCTTTTTTTTTTTTACGATTATGAATAATTATAATTCAAAAAATGTGTAAAAAAATATGAAACTTGGTCATTTTAATTCTTTTCTGCTCTTTTATCTCATAAATTACGATTCCCCCTTTTTCTTCACACCCGGTTTTCCACAAATCTTTCAGGTTCAAACGAACTTTTTTCCCCATAAGTAGCCACATCAATCCATGTTTCATGCTTCTCTTTTTCATATCCGACCACCAGGAACCAGTGCCAGATAAAATCTTTGTATTTTTCAGTGTTCAAATGACGGAGCATCAGATATGGAACCGGAAGTTCTTTATCAATCTGTCCGCATATAATACGTTCTGCCTCGTCTGCATCTCCTGTTCCGTCGAATTTTTCCATATGGACCTGGTAATCTGTTCCACATCTTTTTATTCACGTCTGAAATATATTTTTCCAATCCCCCGATGTACCACTCAGGCTTTTTCACTCCCTGAACTCTCGGCCGTATATACGGCTTCATAAGCTGGCTGAATTTTTTATAGGCTTCTTTATCCATCTGTTCCAGATCAAATGGATATAGTTCTTTCATTCCTTTGTATTTTGCCAGATAGATGCAGCTGTCACAGGCCGTTGCTGCCCCGCATCCTCCGACATTCATAACAATATTGGTAAACCAGTCCTGATTTCCGCCAAATTCTCCATCAATCATAAAATAATCCAGTTCTTTTTTTCATCTTTTATTCACCTGTCCTGTTTTCTTCTAAATGTTATTCTAACACAATTCTTCCCAAATACGAATAGACAACACAAAAAGCAGGAACTACAACTTCTCTGTAATTCCTGCTCCGTATAGATATTTTTATTATTTAAATATATTGATTATAAACTTCTAGACATCTCTTCGCAGACTTTCATTGCTTCAATGATAGAACTTCTGAATCAAGTTCTTCTAATGTACGAACAGCTTCAATTGTTGTTCCTGCCGGTGAGCAAACCATATCTTTTAATTCTCCAGGATGTTTTCCTGTATCCAGAACCATCTTTGCGCTTCCGAGAACTGCCTGTGCAGCAAACTGATAAGCCTGTTTTCTTGGCATTCCGCCTGAAACTGCTGCGTCTGCCATAGCTTCGATCAGCATGAATACATATGCCGGTGAGCTTCCGCTTACTGCTGTCACAACATCCATCAGACGCTCCGGAACGATCTCTGCGCGGCTGAAGCTTTCCAGAAGACTCTTTACATATGCGATCTCATCTTCTGTAAGGTGCTCATTCGGGCAAACGGCTGTCATACGCTTCTCCAACCATAGCCGGTGTGTTAGGCATTGTACGGACAATCTTTACTTCTTTTCCAAACTGTTCTGCAAGCCATGCAAGTGTCTTACCAGGTGCAATTGTAATGATAATCTGGTTGTCTGTTACTACATCTTTGATATCTGCAATTACGCTTGCATAGAACTGAGGTTTTTACAGAGAGGATAATTGTCTCTGCTTTTGAAGCAACTTCTTTATTATCTGCTGTTACATTGATTCCATATTCTTTCTGCGCTCTTTCTCTTCCAGGTGCAAAAAGATCTGCTCCGATGATCTCTTCTGCCGGAATTACATTATTCTTAATAATTCCACCCATGATTGCTGATGCCATGTTACCTGTACCAATAAATCCTAATTTCATCCTTAATTACGCTTCCTTTTCCAATATGATATTGTCTTATTAATTGTTCCAGCGCATGAATGATGATTTATGATTTGTAATGGATATTCTTCATGTGCTATTTGTATACGTTTTTTTAATTTGTATACAAATCATTTCTACTGTGACTATAACACTCCTTTTCAAAAAAGTCAACACATAACCTTGAATTTTCTTTAAAAACACGTTATAATTTGTATACAAATATAAAAGATGTATACTTTTATCTTCACATCCATTTTTTCTGGGACGTATACCAAAAGGGGAATCCGACATGGCAGAAAGAGTCCGTCTCTTGCCACACAGGCTTATGAGACGATCAAAGAAAATATTATGAATCTTACCTATCCTCCGGGCATGGTTCTCACCGAAGCCATGCTCACCAAAGAACTGGGGATGAGCCGCAGCCCGGTCCGTACTGCGATCCAGATGCTGCAAGTCGAAGGGCTGATCGTTTCTGATTATTATAAATCTATGACGGTGAAAGGAATTACAGAGAAAGATATCAATGAAATCTATCAGTTAAGAGAATTATTAGAGGGCCCGGCTTTTCACCTTATCTTTACGTCAGGCCGGTATGAGGAATATTCTTACCGCATAGAGGAAAAGATCGTGCGCATGTGCGCCGTTGCCGGTGATCTGTACGAATGGGAAATTGCGGATACCGCAATGCATATGGAGATTATCAGTATTCTGGATAATGAACGGATCAATCGGATCTATGAAAATAATCTGTCTGAACTCATCCGTATCGGACAATATTCCATCCGTAACGGAATGAGAATTCCAAAGACAAATGAAAATCTCAAGAAAATGGTTGCATATATGCGGAAAGGAAATTATGAAAAGGCGTTTGAAATACTGAAAAATGATCATTTCGGTACCGGACGCAACACTGCTTTGAAAATGCATTGATCTACAGAACAAGAACCTGCCATTGGCAGGTTCTGTATTTATTATCTTTTTATCTTTTAAAATGTTCCAGCATGACCGGCATACATTTTTTTCGAATACTCTCTCAGTGAATACTCTCCCTTATTCAGACACCAGTCCGAAACCAGCGCCCTTTCGCACATGGAATAATATCTGACCAGATCGCTCACCGAGACTTCATCCGATATCTCGCCACGCTTTTGTCCTTCATCGATCACACTGCTGATCAGCTTATAATATGTCCGGTTCTGATCCAGCAATGATCTGTGTCCCTGTGCCACAAGCTGTGTAGAATACAGAGATGCCAGAAGATCAATGTTGATCTTTTCTTCTATCATAGAATGTGCTTCATAATTCAGATACAGTAACTTATCATAACTGTTCATATCCGGATCCATTTTCTCTTTCAATATTTCATAATTATCATCTAGGATCATAGACAATGTATTCAGAAGTTCGTCCTTTGTATTAAAGTAATAATAGAAGGAACCCTTGGATGTTCCGGACAGATCAATGATATCATCCACCGTTGTTCCATTATATCCTTTTTCATAAAACAGCTGCCACGCCGCAGCTACAATTCTTCCTTTTACGCTCTTTTGATTTTCAGTTTCTATCGTCATTTTTCTTCTCCTCGTCCACCCTCATCTTGAATACTTCCAGTATAACATATGTATCTTTCAAGTGTATATACCGAATCACTTTTCCAATCCTGTAAACTTAATATTTCACTTCAAAACTGCTTTCCGTTTCTGTTTCCTTCTCTTCTGTATCGATCCAGTCGATCTGGATAAACTGATTCCTGTTCAGTCCTTTCATCAGTTCGAAGATCATTGCCTCTCTTCCCTGTACTTCCATCACTACGGTTCCGTCATATTCATTTTTCACCCATCCGGTCAGATTCATTGATCTTGCCAGATATTTGGCAGTATAACGAAAACCTACTCCCTGCACTCTTCCGTGAAATATCATGTGTTTTCTTACATCAGCCATCTCATCTTCTCCTAAACTATTAGAAACACGCTCTGCTCGTTGTTCGCGTAAATAAGAATCAGGGTACTGCTTTTGCACAACACCCTGGATATCTTCTGCTATATGATCTGTCTTTATGATTCATTCCTGTTCAAAAATCTTATTCACCAGTCTGGTATATTCTTCATAAGCCTCTACACCTTCAAACGACTCCTTCAATGCATCCCGGATCCCAATATAATACCAGCCGATAATCCCTTTGTCCTTCATTCTGAAACGGTTCCACAATTCTTCTCCGTATACCGGATAATCTCTGTCAATATCCCTCATATTCGAAAGTTTGTCTGCAAGTCCTACCATCTGCACTTCTTTTTGGTGCAGTACGGATATGCTCGATCGTTGCTGATTTCCGTTCCATCCATGTCTTGGTTTTGTCTTCGCTTTCCTGTGCCACAATTCCCGCTACCCGTTCTGAAAATTCTTCTGCCAGAAGCTCTCTTGATACTCCTGCACAATCTTCTATTGTATCATGAAGAACCGCTGCACTGATGATCTCCTTTGTCCTTCGTCATCGTTGAGACAATATCTCCCACTTCGATCGGATGCACAATATATGGTCTGCTTGTCCCTTTCCTGAACTGTCCTGCATGTGCTCTCGTGGCAAATTCAATTGCCTTATTAATCATAATGGTACCTCTCTTTTATCACGTCTGGCTTTTGGAACCAATCTTCTACGGTCCGACTGGTTATTGTTATATAAATAATATCACCTAACACTTTAAATGACAATGATTTCAGTATATAATAGAAGAAAAGTTAATTGATCAGGGGAGAAAAATTATGGAACAAAAAGACTATTTTAATTACAGGGGCTTCCCGGGGTATCGGGAAAAGCATTGCTTTACGATTTGCATCGCGCGGATATCACACATTTTTAAATTGTTCTTCTTCTGTAGATGAACTGAAAAAGCTCCGCGCCTATATCCGCAAAAAAATACCACACACCTTGCACGATCGTTGTCGGGGATGTCGGCAATCCTGACCATGTAAGAGCCATATATAACCGTATCTATCATGACTGTTCACACCTTGATGTTCTTGTGAACAATGCCGGAATTTCTCATATCAATCTCTTATCCGATATGACAGATGAAGACTGGAATCATATTATTCAGACCAATCTTTCTTCTGTATTTTATTGTTGCCGGCAGGCCATCCTCCGATGGTATCGAAGCGTTCCGGTAAGATCATCAACATTTCTTCAATGTGGGGGCTCTCAGGGTGCTTCCTGCGAAGTTGCATACTCCGCATCCAAATCCGGTATCAACGGATTCACAAAAGCTCTGGCGAAAGAACTCGCACCAAGTAATGTCCAGGTGAATGCAATTGCATGCGGTGTCATCGATACTTCTATGAACGATCAGCTCACACCGGAAGAACGAAAAGCCCTGGAAGATGAAATTCCTGCCGGACGTTACGGAACTCCTAAGGAAATTGCCCAGATGGTATGGAATATTGTACATGCTCCGGAATATATGACCGGACAGATCATCGGGGTTGACGGAGGCTTTTATAAAACTCTTTATCTTTTTAAATATGGGAGCTACCGCAAAAACAGATTGTTTATCTACTTTTGCGGCAGCTCCATATATTTTCCATATGATTATAACACTGTCGGATTACTCTATATCAAGTTCTACCGGACAATGATCCGATCCCATGATCTCCGTGTGAATGACGGCATCTTTCAAACGTGGTTGCAGGCTCTCGGATACACAGAAATAATCAATACGCCAACCTGAATTCTTGGCTCTTGCACTAAATCTGTAAGACCACCAGGAGTATATTCCTTCCTTTTTCCGGATAGAAGTAGCGGAACGTATCAATAAATCCCGCATTTAAAAAGATCTGTAAATTTCCCACGTTCCTCATCAGTGAAACCTGCATTTTTACGGTTTGTCTTAGGATTCTTCAAGTCTATTTCTTTGTGTGCTACATTTAAATCCCCACAAAAAATGACCGGTTTCTTCTTTTTCCAATTCTTTTTTTAGATAAGTAAGGAATGCATCTTCCCACTGCATTCTGTAATCCAGTCTTGCAAGCTCGCTCTGGGAGTTTGGTGTATACACGGTAATGAAATAGAATTCCTCAAATTCCAGCGTGATCACCCGGCCCTCTTTGTCATGTTCTTCGATTCCCCAGACCATAACTTACTGATACCGGTTCTTTCTTTGTAAAAATCCGGTACCCGAATATCCCTTCTTTACTGCATAATTCCAGTACTGGTGATATCCCGGCATATTAAGCTCAAGCTGCCCTGCCTGCATTTTTGATTCCTGGATACAGAAAATATCTGCATCTAATTCATTAAAAACATCCATAAATCCCTTCTGTACACACGCACGGATTCCATTGACGTTCCACGATATAAACTTCATATATTCCTCCCGGCTTTTCCTGTCCTTTTTTGCGGACAGTACTTTTTACTTTTTCTGACATATATCCTATCTGTTTTATTCTATTCTTAATAATATACTTTTCTTAAGAATAATCCCTTGCCGGAGCCAGAAATCCTGCAAGGCTTCTGTCCTCTGCCGCAATTACGACCGGAAGCATGGACGCATCCCTCTTGCCTGCACCTATCTCCAGAAGCGTTCCCGTCAGGATTCTTACCATGTGATATAGGAAACCGGTACCATAATAAGTAATTCTTACCTTTTCCCCGCTCCTGACGATCTTAATATTCGTAATCTTCCGAACCGGATCTTTACATTCCTTGTCATCTGTAAAGCTGGTAAAGTTCTTCGGTCCGATCAGATATCTGGTCGCATCACGCATTGCTTCGATATCCAGTTTTTCTGGATAATGATAACAATATCTTCTTGAAAATACATCCGGCTTTTCACGGCAGTCGATGTAATATTCATATTTCTTACCTTTCGCACTTTTGCGCGCATGGAATCCATTCTTTGCCAGTTCTACTTTCACAATACGGATATCTTCCGGAAGATATCTGTTCAGCGAATCTTTCAGTTCTTTCGTATCGTACAACTTAGACAGTTTCACACTTGCGACCTGTCCACGCGCATGTACACCTGCATCTGTTCTTCCTGATCCATCTATATGCACACGGTATCCGACTAATTTACCAATACTCCACTCCAGAATATACTGTATCGTATTGTCTGTTGTGGCCTGTCTCTGCCATCCCTGATACCTGCTTCCGTCATAGGAAATAGTTAACTTATATGTTCTCATATTATTTCACCCAATCTATTCTAACAAGCTATTTTAAATACACATCTATTTATAACAAATCTGATTCTCTTTTGAAAAAGGGAGAAGCAAATACTTTTTGCTTCTCCCATATATTTTATCACTTTATTGCTTTATAAGCAATTCCTTCTTCATCCAATATTCATTATTCAGTCTGACAGATTCTGCATTCCAATTCCATATCGGATTTATTTTAATATCTTTTTAATTCGTCCATAAATGTACTGACATCCTTAAATTCTCTGTAAACGGATGCAAAACGGACATAAGCAACCTCATCGAGTATTTTTTAATTCATCCATAACAGCCTCACCGATCGCACTGCTCGGAATCTCTTTTTCTTCCATGCTAAATACTTTTTGTTTCTATTCTGTCGACAACTTTCTGGATATCTGCCGTTGCAACAGGTCGTTTATAACAGGCACGAACCACACCGTTCTCTACTTTCCGGCGGTCATACTGTTCTCTGGTATTGTCCTTTCTTTATTACTGTCAGCGGAATTGTCTCTACTTTTTCATATGTAGTAAAACGTTTCCCACATATATCACAAGAACGGCGGCGTCTGATACAGCTTCCGTCTTCCGCCGGTCTGGAATCAATCACTCTTGTATCCGGATTATTACAATATGGGCATTTCATCTGATTCGTTCCTTTCTGTCCTTTATAGCAGTTCAAATACAGTATATCTTTTTCAAAAGAGAAGTCAAACACATTTCCGCCCTATTTTTTTTTGTTATTTTTCCTCATGTATCTCTACCAGAATTAAATCAGGGCCGATTCTTTTGATGCAGGAAAATGGTATGATATACTCTGTTCCATCTCCAAAAAAGTTACACCATTTCCCACCTTCCGGGACTACAAGTGCTTCAATACAGCCTTTGCAGTCATCAATGATCAGGTCATCGATATATCCAAGCTTCTTGCAGTCGCAGCAATTGATCACTTCTTTTTTGGACAGTTCGCACAGCCGGATTTTGGACATCTGTTTTCCACCTCCCTGTCGGACACAGCATAACTTATCCACATTGTAAAGTTCCTGTTCCTTATACTATATGCACCTGCTCCTTATTCTGATTGTCTGTTAAAATACAAAAAAAACCCGCACATTCACAGCTTTCACTATGTCTGTGCAGGTTTTTTATCCTGCTTTTGAAGGCATCCGGTTCTTCTGATCTTGTAACTTTTATCTGATCAGTGTACCTGTCTTTCCTTTGAGTGCTTCATCCAGCTTATCAAAAGATGTGATCAGTGCACTTCTTCCTTCTCTCTTTTCAAGAAATTCTACAGCTGCTCTGAACTTCGGATACATGTTATATTTTCCGAAATGTCCTTCTTCCATATAGGCTTTTGCCTGATCAACACTGATCTCTCTCTCTCAGTTCTTCTTCCCTCCGGTCTGTCCATGTTGATCTTAACTTTTTCAACACTTGTAAGAATGATGAGTGAATCCGCATCTGTCTCTTCTGCCATCTTTCCGGCTGTCAGATCTTTTCGATTACTGCACTTGCACCTTTCAGACGGTGATCCTGCTCTAATACCGGAATTCCGCCTCCACCACATGCAATGACAACCTGATCTGCATCCAGCAATGCTTTAATCGCATCAATCTCTACGATGCTGACCGGATTCGAGCTGCAACGATACGGCGGAATCCTTTGCCAGGTTCTTCTACAACATAGTTTCCCTTCTTGCGTTCTGCACTTGCTTCTTCTACATCCATATAACGGCCAAGTACCTTGGTCGGTGTATAAAAATGCTTCATCGTACGGATCAACGATCACTTGTGTCAGAATCGTACTGACTGTTCTGTAGATTCCACGATCCATTAATTCTTCGCGGATTGCATTCTGAAGCGTCGTATCCGATATATCCCTGGCTCATAGCAGAACATACCGACATTGGGGCTGCCGTGTAATCTTCATGCTCTTTGCGAATTCATTCATTGCAGTATGGATCATACCGACCTGAGGCGCATTACTGTGTGTGACCGCAACCTGATATCCCTTTTCAATCAGATCACCGATTACTTTTGCGGTCTTCTTAACTGCTTCTTTTTCTGTTCTGGTAATGTCGTACCAAGTGCTCTGTGTCCTAATGCAACTACAACTCTTTTTTTTCATAATCTATACCTCTGCTTTTTCTAGTATTTTTTCAACGAAATAATATAAGAGAATTATAGTATTTTTGCATATAAAATGCAATATTTTTCTGATTATAGTCTGTCAAAATCTATATTCTACCAGTTCTGTAAATGCACGGATCGACGGATATTCTCCTTCCCACTTCTCCAAACCCATATGACGCAAAGATCATCGGTACTTCTGCTTCCTTACATGCATTGGCATCCCCTGGGTGTCTCCTACATACACTGCTTCATCCAGTCCATTTCTTTCCATAATGATACGGATATTTTCACCCTTTAACCTGCCTGTATAAGCCGGACATGTAAAATCTTTTGAAATACCCGCCCAGTCCGGAATTCTTAAGAAACGCTTCGATATATCCATCCTGACAGTTACTAACTATATACAGTGGATATTTTTTACTCAGTGCTTTGATTGTCTCCGGTACACCATTGTAGATCACACATGGACCAACCGCTACCAGTTCATTTTCATATGCCATCATCTTACCTAAAAGTTCCATCCTGTCTTTTTCAGACATTTCCGGAAGAGACTTTCTGCAATCGCATCCATCGGCTTTCCAAATTCTTTCTGCAGCCCTTCTGCGGTTAAGATCTCAAGCGGCCTTCCATCTCATCCTGCAATACTTTATTCCATGCAACCGCAACTTCCCTTGTCGAATCCCACAAAGTTCCGTCTACGTCAAATATAATTCCTTTCATTCGTGCCTCCATTATCTTTTTTTCATAATCACTTTTTCATAGTATACTATTTTCATACCTTTCCTACAAGAGCAGACTCTTATGAATCTTTCTCTTGAATTCTTTTTTTATTTATACAATGTTTCCTGCCGTTTTCAGATTTCTTCATATCCACAGGATAATTGCTGTGTTATACTGGTCTTAGTTTATAGCAGTTCCGGATATACCGCTATAACAATACAACCGGACTGCGAAAGGAGAATGGATATGAAAGTTATTGTAATCGGACCCAGAGGGAAATGGGAAAATTAATCACACAGGTCGCTGCCAGCCGTGATGATATGAAACTCGTCGCCGGATAGCACCAAAAGGACGTGATTATATAGGAATGGATCTCGGAACTGTCGCAATGACAGGATCAGAACTCGGCGTTCCTGTAACAGATGATCTGGCAGGTGTGATCGACTCCTGTGACGTCATCATTGATTTTTCAACAAAAGAAATGGCTATGGAGGTCCTGGATCTTGCCATCGCACATAAGAAAGCACTGGTATGCGGTTCTACCGGATTCTCCGCCGAAGAGATGAAACGATTTGAGGATGCCGGAAAGCAGATCCCAATGCTTTATGCTGCCAATACTTCTAAGCTTGTCAATATCATGAACAAGCTTCTGGAACTGGTAACCACAACATTAAAAGATGAGATTGATATCGAGATTCTGGAAATGCATGATCAGTGGAAGAAAGATGCTCCAAGCGGAACTTCCAAAGAAATGGGTGAAATCATGGCGCATGCTCTCGGCAAAGAATTAAGCAACATTGCCGTCTACGGACGCGAGGGAGAATCTCCACGTGAACCTGGAACAATCGGCTATCATTCTCTCCGTGCAGGTAATATTCCAAGCAGCCATACGGTATTCTTCGGAGGCATGGGAGAACGTCTTGAGATCACACATCATTCCTATAACTGGGAATGCTTTGCGAGAGGTGCCTGTGACTGTGCAGCTTATCTTGACGGGAAAGCTCCTGGATTCTATTCTATTAAGGACGTACTCGGACTTTAATACTTTTTATATACACAAAGCGGCTTCACCATCCGGTGAAACCGCTTTATAGATTATCCAATAAGTCCTTCAACTTCTTCTTTTAGACATCACACCCATGTCTCTCTTTACAACTTCTCCTTCTTTAAACACAAGGAATGTCGGGATAGACATTACACGGTACTGTCTTGCAAGTTCCGGTTCCTGATCTACATCAAGCTTGCATACTTTGATATCTGCGCGCTCTTCTGCAATCTCTTCCACCAGCGGTCCCATTGTCTGGCATGGTCCGCACCACGTTGCCCAGAAGTCTACCAGTACCGGCACTTTTGATTCTAATACTTCTTCCTTAAAGTTGTCTTTTGACAAATGTACAATTGCCATATCTATTTCCTTTCTTTCGCAATGACTGTTATCATGTAACTACATGCTTATTATAACCGATTCCCAAAGTTATCCATATATATTCTATAAAATATTCTGAAAAAATTATTCAACAACGATTCTATAGGATGCCTCAAATTCCTCTCCTGCTGCCAGTATTTCGCATCTGCATTCCAGAGGTATTCCTGATCTGTTGCTTTCTTCTTCAATGACCGAAGTTCCGCTCCGTGATAATTCACAATAACTTCGATCTGATCATTTTCCAATTTCATCTGTCCTGTATTTTTCTGCATATTCCGATTCTTCCCTTTCTTTATTTTTTATCTCTTTCCCGTTCAGCACCGCCGATATCAGACCGTCATGTCCGTCATAGACCAGCTTCAGCGAAAAGAACGGTACTTTCTCAGCGAGCAGCCGGAGGAAGATCTTGTCCCCTTCCCAGATGTGTAATGATTCAATCTTATCGATATCCACCCATTCCAGTTCTCCTTCGTCACATGCAATCGGTTCTCCTTCGAATCCATCTGCAGTGAATAAATGCATGTATTCCGTCACACCGTTTCCAGATACAAATGTAACGATTCCACAGAACCGATAGGACGTCAATGTATATCCTGTCTCTTCTTTTTACTTCTCTTAAAATGCATTCTTCCGGACTTTCATCTGCCTCAAAAATGTCCGCCGACACCAATCCACTTGTCCTTATTTACATCATTCTTCTTTACCGTACGGTGAAGCATCAGATATTTTCCGTCTTTTTCGATATAACATAATGTACTGAGCCCTGTCACACTTTTCTCCTTTCCCCTTACATATCATCCACTTCAGCCTTTCCTATATATTCTGCCTTTATTTTCAGATAAGCCACATTACTTCTTGCATAAAAAAGAATTCCAATAAATGTGGAAAAACTGAACAGGAACAGCATCACTGCGATAAAAATCACCCCTGCTTCTCCAAGATGATATCTCATCGCTGTCTGAAGCAGTTCCATTCCTGCAAGTCCCTCAATCTGATCCTGTGGAACAAGCAACATGATCATCGCTGTACAGCTACAGATCACGATGGTGTCGATAAATACGCCCAATGCCTGAACAAGTCCTGCCTTTACCGGGAGATCACACTCTGCCGCGGCCGCTGCACATGGAGCAGATCCTGAACCAGCTTCATTTGAGAACAATCCTCTCTTCACTCCATTCATCAAAACAGCTCCAAAACCACCTGCTGCCACCTGACGGACTCCAAATGCTTCCTCAAAAATACGTGAGAACACACCCGGTATGCTGGACAGATTCGTAAGGATCAAAAATACTGTGATCAGGAAATAACACACTGCCATAATCGGAACAACAACATCCAGAACCTTTACTGTTGCATTCTTCCGAAGAACGATCACTGCTGCCAGAACCACCAAAATCACAGTTGTATAAATCGGTGGGATAGAAAATGCATTTTCAAATGAAGACGTCACTGAATTACTAATCACCTGGCTAATACCACCAAACAGATTAATCCTGAAATTGCAAACAATACCGCGATCACTGAATATCTCTTTTTTTTTCCCTGATGTTCTTCCATGTAGTGATGGATATAATATGCCGGAGCCATATATCCGTTCTATCAAATTAACTATCATAGTATAAATATCCTTTCAAAATCTCAGGACTTTAAAAGCACTACACTTTAAAGCCCTGAATCATATCATACTATATTCTGCTTCGTATTGCAAATTCAAACTGTATTTTCATCACTTTTTCTGCGATTTTTCTCTAATCAATCAGATCATTCTGAAATCTTGACAAGTGTTCATATGGAAGAATCAATCTTCCCCGATACAACCCACATCCATCATTGATCAGACTGTTATTTACCGCAGAGAACATATTCACATCCAGTTCTGCAAGATCCAGATTCAGCAGTTTCATTCCTCTCTCATAGGCCTCATCAAAATACTGACATTCACCCTCCGGGACTGCGTCTCTCCTTGCCCTGTCATGCTCCTGCTCTTTCTCATATCCAATATGATTCGCCGTACCGATCTCTGCCACATCATCCATCATTTTTGTCCTGAGCTGTACCTCCATATAACACCTGGAGCTGTTATCATAGAAGGTGATATGAAGAGACTGATAATTATTCAGGCTGCTGCTGCAGATATAATCTCTGTAATATGGTTTCACCGACTCGTTCAAAAGCGGGGATGTACTCTCCTTAATCCCCATAGCCGGTTCCGCACTGAATCCCTGTTCCTCCAGAAAACCAGGAAGGGCATTTGCAATCTGATATAGATATTTCCGTTCCTGTTCTTCCCTGTCCTCTTCACTGTTCAGATGACATCTCGGAACAGAAATAATGATCCTGTAAGCAATTAAATCTCTAAAAACAACGCAATCGTTTCCTTAGTTCTGCTACACTTGGATACTCCCCATATTCCTCATAATAATCATAGATGAATTCCACAATATATCCGTTGAATTTCTCTTCTGCACGGATCAGAGACTTGATTCTTCCCTTGAAAGTAAATGCCATAAACGGATATTCCTGTGCCATGTATTTGTAGAATTCTCTCATCTTCTGCGACTGGGCTGTCAGGAAGTCATTATGTTCCAGTAATTCCTGAATCTGTAAAAGGAAATTACAATGAATCATGTCAATTTCATTTCCTGTCATTTTGGCATCTTTTTCTCAGGTCTTTGATATAATTATGAAGAATCCGGAGTACTGTATCTCCGGAATAGAGATAATCATTTAATGATACCATGTCTGTCACCTTCCTCTTTTGTCACTTTTCTTTAACGCTTCTGATACATTCTCAATATCCGGATCAGATTCTCCGGATCTACCGGTTTGGATATATATGCATTCATTCCCGCCAGACTGCAACTTTCTTTACTTTCTCTTTCCGACTGTGCGGTCATTGCAATGATCGGGATTTCTTTTCCCCCATTCTTTTCCTTTGCGCCGGATATTCCTTACGGCTTCTATACCATTCATCACAGGCATCATGATATCCATCAGTATTGCACTGTAATACCCCTTTGGTGTACCTTCATATTTCTCTACAGCCTCTTTGCCGTTCCATGCTTTCTCTACGATTATTCCTGCATCTGTCAGATAGAATTCTGCACTTTCCATATTGATATCATTATCTTCTACCAATAATACACGCATTCCTGCCAGGTCATCTTTCGCGTCTTCCTTATTATCAGCCGCCTGCTGCCTTTCCTCTTCTGCCAGACGAAATGCCAGCCGGAATGTGAATTCACTCCCCTCTCCCGGGGTACTGCGGACACTGATCGTACCATTCATTCTATCAATCAGACCTTTAACAATCGACATTCCAAGTCCGGTTCCTTTATACTGCGTTCTTGCATCTGCCTTTTCCTGCGTAAATGGCTGGAACAATTCATGTTCCATATATTCCCTGCTCATACCGATCCCACTGTCTTCAATCCTGAATTCATACAAAACATTCTTACCGTCACACGAAATCTCTGTCGCATAAGTATCTATGGTTCCATTTTTTTTTTGTATTTGACTGCGTTGCCAAACAGATTCATCATAATTCTCTGTAGCTGAAGCGCATCTCCTTTCAGCATAGTATGTTGCATATTTTCCCTGTGTTTGCGGTGTGTAATTCCAGTTTCTTCCAGCTGTCCCTGCATCAGTACTGCCACTTCTTTCATAAGATCTTCCAGATCAAACGGTTCTTCATGCACTGTCAGATGTCCCGATTCAAGCTTACTCATATCAAGTACATCATTCACCAGATCCATCAGATGTCTTGTCGAAATCTCGATCTTATCTACCGAATCTTCCAGCTTCTCCTGATTGTTCCAGTTCTTTCGGATCACATGTATCATTCCCAGGATTCCATTGATCGGGGTTCGCAGATCATGACTCATACGATTCATGAATTCTGTCTTTGTCTTACTTTCCATATCTGCCTTTTCATAGGCAATCTGCAATTGTTCTTTTTCTTTCTGATCCTTTTCGTGGAATTCCGAAGTATTCCGGAACATAATGATTCCGCGAACCACTGTATGCTCCCGTTCTTTCTCGTTATCATAGACTGTATCCTGCGACATCAGCACTGTCTTCTGGATCCAGATTTCTTTTCCGTCTTTGTTGCTTTCCTGATATTCCACAGTCACCTGCTTCTCACCGGCATAAAAACGATCCAGAAGACTCTTTGATGTATCTATGATCTTATACGTTTCCAATGTATCTTCTGTAATATGCTGCCGTATTTTCCTGCAATATCCATCATACGAACATGGAAGTTCTCCCTGAAAGTCAAATATACGCTCTTCTTTTCTTTCTATGATGAAATATCTGTTCCAGACGATCCTGTGTCAAGTTCACTGTATACAAAGCTTCCGCTGTTTCAAGAAGCGCTTCTATATAATTACTATTTTCCAGAATAGACTGCTTCATCTGCTCATAATACTGTTCCAAGTGCAGCCTCTCATCTTCCAGGACCTGCTCCATGTCATGAAACACTTCAAATCCAACAATAAAGTGATGCAGCTTCCCGGCTGCCGTATCATCCAGACGCAGAAATGTCATACGGCCTCTCTGTATCTCTTTTCCATTCTTCCTGCAATAAGGAAGTTCATATTTTGCACTTTCTTCTTTCTTTTCCGAAAGATTAGAAATGATATATGGGATCTGCAGCCGTTCCCACATTCTTTTTCTTGATGAATCATCTGCAAGTTTCTGCACAATCTGTTCTACCGCTCCTGAATAACTTCCATCTTCTGCAAGGAAGAAATTCGAGCTTGCACGTAAAACTGTATACTGATCCTGCAAAGCATCACAATACAGGCAGTCCGAAAATTGAAATCCCTGCTGTCTGATTCCATCCAGGATCTGAATATGAAGTGCCCGGCGGTCCGCTGCCTCTTTTATCTTCGCCTGATTCTTATCTATATACATATTCTTATCGGCATACCGGAAGAGTTCACGCATCGTACATCCTTTCAAAATCTTCCGCCAGTGCATATCCTACCGCATAACTGATCGGCATCTCCGGATGTTCCTGGGAATATCTGGCAATTTCCGAACGTATTGTCCCCAATATTTCCCGTACTTTTTCATGATCACACACTCAAGTACAGCAATAAACTCATCTCCGCCATCCCGCCCTGCAAAATATTCTTCCGGCAGCGCTTTTCTTAACTGCACCGCAAATGAGCGGATATACGCATCCCCTTGATCATGTCCGAGCCTGTTATTAATAATACGCAGATTATTCAGATCGAATACACACAATGCTACTGACCCATCCGTACATTCCGGCATTTCTCCGTCTAAGATCTCCTCACAGCGGTTCTTATTCGGAAGTCCGGTTGCCTCGTCCAGATAGACTTTTTTCTTAAGTGCTTTATTCTGCGCCGCGTATTTTACAGCCTTAATCAGTTCATATGCCAGAAGACACACCAGACCGATAATATCTGCGATCACAATCTTTTCCAGCCGTTCCAGCGCAGTTGCTTTCTTCTGTGCATACTTCTCCGCAAGCCCGGTCGCTTCATCACAGATTACAAAGAACACTTCGCTTTTTTCTATGATTTCCGTATTCTCATAGCCCTCTTTACGCACTTGCCGGATCTCTTTTTTGCAACTTCTGAAAATGTTCATCCAGTTCTTTCATCTTATTCTGGAATGCATGGTCATCCAGACGGACCAGATTCAGCTCATCACTTCCATACCGAAGTCCTTCTATAAATGAAGCTACCGATTCAATCATCTCATCCTGCGGTTCTTTTGCATCCTCTAGTTTGATAATACGCTGCGTCTTTCCGCGGACCAATCCGGCGTAATTTACGACACGGGCTGTTCCCTGAATCTTACTCACCAGAACCATGATCGTCAGAAACAATGCAATCAATATGACTGTCAGAACCGTCATCAGTCCTCTTGTTATTTTTGAAATCTTTTTTATCCATATCTCCCCTAAAAATCACATCATTTTTATTTTCTTGCTTCCATTCTTTTCAGCTCCGGCAGTACCGTACAAAGCATCGTGATAAAGCAGATACTTCCACCGATCACATTTGAGACCGGTTCTGCCAGAAATACACCAGCAGTTCCCATATGCAGCGCATATGGCATGAAATAAGTCAGCGGAACCACAATTACCACTTTCCGGAGTATTGAGAAAAAGATTGCCTGCTTCTTTTTATTCAATGATTTGAATACTGTCTGTCCCATATACTGCAGATCCATGAAAATAAATGCGGCGAAATACTGTCTGAGTGCAGGTACCGCATCTTTTAACAGCATCTTATCAGAACTGAAAATACGGATAAGAACTTCCGGAATTACAATAATACTCCCCACATCACAGCAGTATAGAGAAGGATCATAACTGCAAGCACTACCATAGCTTTTCTCACGTCCGGGACGGCGTGCGCCGTAATTATAACTCAGGATCGGAGATGTACGCTTCATTTATCGCACTGATCGGTGTCTCCACAAGCTGACGCACACTGCTAATAATTGTCATAACCGAAATGTAGATATCTCCTCCTGTAACAGAAAAGTACATGATTGCAGCAGATAGACACCAGACTGTTTGTCAGCTGCATAATAAATCCTGCCGTACCAAGGCTCACAATGTTTCTGGCATATCCGCTACATACTCCAATCTCTTCCTTCGCAAAAGCCGGACTTTCAATTCTGCTCTTCTTGAAAGGAAGAAATATACAAATATTGCGGATATCGTCTGTGACAATACTGTTGCGATTGCTGCTCCTCTTACGCCGAGTCCAAGGATAAAAATAAATACCGGATCCAGGATCAGATTTGCAGCTGCTCCGACAACAACCGAAGACATCCCTGTCACCGAGTATCCCTGTGCATTAATGAACGGATTCATTCCTACCGCAATCATCGAAGGTAGTGTACCGATCAAATAGATCATCATATATGGGTATGCATAGAGCATTGCATCTTTGGAAGCTCCAAACAAAATCAAAACAGGATACGCAAAAAGGAATCCTCCGATCATCAGCAGTACTGCACTGGCACAGATCATGGAAAACGATGTATTCATAATTCTGACTGCTGTCTTCTCTTTTTTTTTTTCCTCTGTAAATCGAAAACAGCGGCGCACCACCGCCGCCGAAGAGATTTGCAAAAGCAGTAATGATCATGATTAACGGAAAACAGATCCCGACTGCCCCGAGTGCTGCCGTTCCCACATGCGGAATACGTGCAATGTATACACGGTCTACAATGTTATACAGCAGATTTAACAGCTGGGCAGCAAGCATTGGAAGAGCCGCTCCAAGAATGTTCCCTGTTACTGTTCCATTTTCGAAATCTATCCTCTTCATTTTCTCCGCCTCTCGCCTCTTAACCCTCTATCTGTTCTGTGCAATTGCGGCATCTACCACATGCTCCAGCAGAATGGAAGTCGTTACCCCTCCGACTCCACGCGGAACCGGTGTGATCGCATCTACAATCTTCTCTGCTTCCTCAAAATTCACATCTCCACAGAGTTTTCCTTCTTCATTCACATTAATTCCGACATCAATGACGATCTGTCCTTCTCTCAGATAGCTTCCATCGATAACTCCGGCTTTTCCGGCCGCTACAACTACAATATCCGCCTCTTTTACCACGGACGGCATGTCCACTGTTCTGGTATGGCAGACAGTTACGGTCGCATTCTTCTTCAGCAGCATCATGGCTGCCGGTTTTCCGACTACCAGACTTCTTCCGATAACTACCACTTTTTTTACCTGTGCAGTCTATTCCGTAATGCTCCAGCACCTTCATGCAGGCACTTGGCGTACATGGTGCGTATCCCATATCTTTTCCCATGAAAACTCCTGCCATAGAAAGATCCGTAATTCCATCTACATCTTTTTCTACCACCAGCGCATTGACAATCCTGTCCTCGTTCAGATGCTTCGGAAGAGGTCTGAACAACAAAACGCCATGAATTTTATCATTTTTATTTACCTGACTGATCGTCTTTAATACCTCTTCTTCTTTTACATCTGCCGGAAGAAGGAATTTCTCATATGCTACGCCAAGCGTCTCACATCGTTTTGCTGCACCTTTTTCATATGCAATATCGTCTTCTCTTTTTCGCCGATACGGATGATTCCAAGCGTCGGTGTAATATCCTGTGCTTTTAACTTTTCTACTTTTGCCTTGATTTCTTCATTAATAGAAGCATTTACTTCTTTTCCTAATAGTAATTTTGCCATTATTTGTCCTGCTGCTTTCTTTCTACTTTCTTTTTTTCTTTCTAACACTGTCTTTTTACCGGATGCGGCTGCTTACTTCCGCAAATATACGGTCTGCTTTTGCTTCATATTCTTCCCGGAGGGAATCTGCCAGCTGATTGAGTTTTTCCGCTCTTTTTCTGTCTTTCATTGATTTCGTATTGATGTATACATTCAATGATGCGCCCTGCATGGCAGATTTTAAAAGTGTTGCTCCGACTCCAGCGTCACTTAATGCGATCCGGCTGCCCTTTGCAGCAAACACTTCGACAAGATCAATGCCTCTGGCACAGGTCTTCATGATCTCGATCGGGGACACCACATGCCACATTCAGTGCATTCTCCATGATCTCTTCTTTTTTTCCGCAATCTCTTCCGGCGTAGACTTCGGAAGTCCGTATGCTCTACTGAGCGGCTCAAATGCTTCCGCATCCTTATCCATCAGTTCTAAGAATTCTTTTGCGATCTCATCCGCCTCTTTCTTGCATTCGATAATTTCACCTTCTACATCTGCATATGTTTTCTTTCCCCACTGTCAGGCTTCCAACCATATTGCCAAGCGCAATTCCGATAGCCCCGGTTAAAGCGGCCGCTCCGCCACCTCCCGGAACAGCTGCTTTACTTGCAAGCACTTCTATAAAATCTTCACATGTCTGTAATTTAAAGTTTCTATTTGAATCTTCCATGTTATACCTCATTTCCTAAAATTATGGGTACATTATACACTGCGGGCTCTTTTACTGCAATATGCTAAATTGTTCCATCTATATTCCGAGAATAATCTTGATCATCAGTAATACAAGCACAAGTAAGATAATCGGCTTGATGACCTTTACCCCGTTCTTCACAACCATGTGTGCACCAAGATAATGTCCTGCAATGCTGAATATGGATGCCGAAAGTCCCAGTACCCATAAGATCTTCCCTGCCAGAACAAATGTAATTAACGCCGATATATTCGATGTCAAATTGACAACTTTTTACGTTTCCTGTTGCTTTCTCTATATCGAGCTTTCCTAATTTGGTAAATGTAAGCAGTAAAAATGTCCCGGTTCCCGGTCCGTAAAATCCATCATAGATGCCGATCACGAATGAACATGCCGCCATGATCAGATACTGTTTTCTTTCTGGTAAATCCTTCCGGAATCACCGGCTTCAGATTTTTGTCACGTAACACACAGAACGCCACAACCGGAAGAACAAAGACCAGTACCGTCTTTAATACTTTGTCACTGATGATCAGTGCCAGGTTCGCGCCTGCAATCGAACCAACGAACGCACATGCTACCGTTCCCGGAACCAGAAACAGATCCACACATCTGCTCTTCACAAGATGCCATGTTGACACCGCCGTTCCCGTTGCCGATGATAATTTATTCGTCGCAATTGCATTGTGTACCGGAACCCCTGCGAACATATAGGCCGGCAATGAAATCAGGCCTCCTCCTCCAGCAATCGCATCCACAAATCCGGCAAGAAATACCAGCGGGCATACGATAAAAAATTCATGTAAATTCATAAGTTTCTCTCCTTCATACTCTCTAATCCATAAATTAATCTATCGCATCGCTGTATTCATGTCAAGTTTCTGAGTCCTGATTTCTAATGCCTGTCAGATATCAATAACCAAGAGCCTCTTTTCTCTCCATCCAGAAATGAATCCCTGTCGTGGAATCCATCCATCTGTCCTCATTAAAATCTTTCACCTCGACCCACTGTCCTTTTTCTGTATACAAAATTTTCATCGACCAGCGACCAGGCTTCTTCAAATTCTTCCGTCTCATCAAAACTTTTTATCGAAAGCACCTTTGCCTTACTGCAACGGCAGGATGGAAGTGTTGCCGAAGTACGCTTTGCATCAGCAGGAATCAGAAGCTGTACCACCCTGTCATTCACACATTTCTTATATCCCAGGATTGGTCCGGTCTCCGGGCAGTGCATACGGAACCACTGGGTTGTATGATCGGACTGAATGCCGTCTAACTTTGCATGCTCAAGTACTGCTCCATAAAGGTTCGCTCCCCTGATATTGCATTCACGCATATCGCATTCACGAAATGCTGCTGTCTTCATATTCGCATTCTGAAAATCCGCACCATGCGAGGGAATTCCCGTCAAACAATGCATTTTCCACACTGCTGTTTTCAAATTCACATACTCCAGATTTACATTCTGAAACGAACTTAATGTGAAGTCCATATTATGCAGATCTGCTCCGCTCAGATCCATGTCTTTGAACTCACATTCCCGGAACGCCGGATGTTCTCCAGTATCTCTTAATTTTAAAGCTTCCAAAAGTGCTTCTTTTGTTATCTCTTTCATATGATCACGCCTCTTCACTCCCATTATTATCTATACAATTTCCATTTTTACTGATAGTTTTATTATACAACAATTTCCAATAAAAAGAAATCCTCAAAATACCAGGTATCGTCTGATATTTCGAGGATTCTATAATATCTCTGTTATTCTTAATTCAGGAAATCTGCATCATCAAAATAGTTGATTCTCATAGCAGCCTTTACATCCTGCAGTGTCTCTGCTGCTTTTGCCTCGGCTGCTTTGCTTCCTTCTTTCAGTATTGCGAATACTTCCGGAAGCTTCTGCTCCCATTCTTTTTCTTCTCGCACGGATTGGTGCCAGCTCCGCCTGAAGTACCTTGTTCAGGAACTTCTTAACTTTGACATCACCAAGACCTCCTCGCTGATAGTGTGCTTTTAACTCATCCAGATTCTTGTAATCCGGCCAGAACTCTGCAAAGTACTCGTCCTTGCAGAATGCATCGAGATATGTGAAGACGGTATTTCCTTCCACCTGTCCCGGATCTTCTACACGAAGATGGTTCGGATCTGTAAACATAGACATCACTTTCTTCTTCACAACATCTTCTTCGTCAGAAAGATAGATACAGTTGCCAAGGGACTTGCTCATCTTCGCCTTTCCATCGATTCCCGGAAGTCTTAAGCATGACTTGTTAGATGGAAGTACGATTTCCGGATCTGTTAATGTCTCACCGTATACACTGTTGAACTTGTGCACGATCTCTTTACACTGCTCGATCATCGGCATCTGGTCTTCTCCTACTGGAACTGTTGTTGCGCGGAACGCAGTGATATCTGCTGCCTGACTGATTGGATAACAGAAGAATCCTACAGGAATACTCGCCTCAAAGTTTCTCTGCTTGATCTCTGCTTTTACCGTAGGGTTTCTCTGCACTCTAGATACTGTAACAAGGTTCATATAATAAAATGTAAGTTCCGTAAGTTCTGGAACCATTGACTGGATAAAAATGACATTTCTCAGGATCGATTCCACAAGCCAGATAATCTAGTGCTACGTTCATGATGTTCTGACGTACTTTCTCCGGATGTTCCGCATTATCTGTAAGTGCCTGCGCATCTGCGATCATAATATAGATCTCATCATATTCTCCTGAATTCTGTAATTTTACACGTTCTTTTAATGAACCTACATAATGACCAACGTGAAGACGTCCTGTCGGGCGGTCACCTGTTAAAATAATCTTGCTCATCTTACTTATCTCCTTAGCATATATTTTCATAACCTGTATGGAAATACAGATTCTTTGTCCTAATTCTTTTATTATAATTCTTTCTAAAGAGAGCGTCAATACAGAAAAAAAATGCATCCTTCTACCTTCGGATCCAAGCTGGATTCTTCTGATAAAACAATGCATTTATTCTATATTTAAAATAATATTTTTATAAATATAATAGCCTTTTCCTTTTTTCGGTTTAAATCTTCTTATATCGTATCAAACCCTTGTGTTTCAAGGCTTCCGAGGTGTTACGAAAAGGAAAAGGCTTTATAAATCGACTTAAATCGGCTTAAAAACACCCTTTCAAAGTAGTAAATTGAGTAGTAAAACTCACGCGACTATACTCAACATTTCTGTCATTGCAGATTCACAAGAAGCATGTGTGTAATATCCAAGTGTCATTGTGATATTCTTATGACCCATGATGTACTGTAAATTATTTGGAGTCATTCTTGCATTTGCCATATTCGTACAGAATGTATGTCGTAATACATGAGGGGTAATATGTGGCAATTCATAATCTTTTGTACATCTTATTATGCTTTTTAACCAATCCGTTTAAAGCTTTATTATAAAGAACTGCATACATCGGATAGTTTCTAGCATTCAAGAATATAAAATCTGAATATCCGTCTACTGCAATCGCACATTTCCCCTTGCTTTTCTGTAGCTGTTCTTGTAGAGCCTTACGCGTAACTGCCAGCATTGGTATCTTGCGTAAACCACTTTCTGTTTTAGGCACATCAACATGATAACCGTCCTTATCTCTTGAAAGCTGGTGGTTTACGTTGATAAATCCATTCTCGAAGTCTAAATCATTTACAGTAAGTCCACACAATTCTGAGATACGAAGTCCTGTATTGAGCAGTACAACAACCTCATTATAATATCTGTTGTAAACAGCATCATTCTTTACAAACTCAAGTAGCTTGTCTGTCTGCTCTTTTGTCAATACTTCTTTATGTTTCGTATATTTGAGCCTTATGAGCTTGACAATAAACACGTAAAATCTAGCGATGGAATTAAAACCGCTGCAAAAAAAGCAGATAAGGCGAAAATTCCACAGGATATATGGCAAGGATGCGTTATGGATTGAATTAACGGATATGCAGCAACAACGTTTTATTTATGTAACAATGAAAGATTATTTGCTTAAGGTAGTAGACCATATAAACGTTCGCAATAATGCAAAAGCAAAAAGGATTAAGAAAAAATAGATAAAGAGAGTAGACATATTCTTCAAATGATTGATGTGCATGAACAGCGAAACAACATATCCAATAAATATTATTATCGTAAAGGATTTTATGAAACGATTGAAAATTCAGAAGAACAGATGAAAGTAAAAAAGAAGATTATAAAGAATTTGAAAAAGCATTCAAGCAGGTTCTTTCTCATTTAAATCCACCAACTTTTTGAAGAGTGGGACAGACAGAATCAGCAGGTTCTACGATGTTTAAATGATTATGCGCTGCAATCTGTTTTGGATAATAAGTGCAATGAACAATCCGATTCAGATGGATATGTTGATACAACAATGCCACAGGCTGAATTGGATAAAAGAGTGAACGAAGAAACAGACCATATTGTCTTGCAGTGTCTTGTAAAAATTTTGGAAGAGCTTGGAGTTGTCAAAATTAATATAGATGAAATTAAAAAATGGCATTCGCGCTCTTATTTACGATACTGAGATATTAACTTCATTCATACCAGTATATGACAAACTTCTTTTTATGAGCAAAGAAGTTTGTGCAAAGGAAATAGATAGAATGTTTGAAATTGATAAAGACCATACATATGAGAATCTGAGTTGTGAAAAAAAAAACGTGAATATGATGATATGCAAGATAAATACGCTTCAGCACGTGAACTCAGTGAAGAAGATAGGGATGAGGAAAACGAAAAAATGATGCTCTTGACGAAATATCGAAGAAACTTGAAAATTTAGATTTTTATGAATTTCTCGGAAAGTATCAAGGTATTGCAGATAAGATTAAAGATGAAAAAAAAAGAAAGAGTATGATTATTGAACGTTATCATCTGATTTCTTATCAGAAGATTTTTTCTGTCGATTCTGACACTACGGGTGTGTTGTCGTCTTTGGACACTGTATCAGTGTGCGTAGGACCACACGCCGTAAACGACATTGCAACGATTAGGGCTGTTGCAAGAAGCCAAGCTGGTTTCTTCATAGTGGTTCACCTTTCCTTTTCTCATTTTTATACGTAATACTCCCAAATACTTATTGGACGCTTTGTCTTGTCCATAGGAACGTAAGTTTGAACGAAGTGATACTTTGCGTCTCACACTCATTCACACACCCACTCGCCCAAAATGTATTCGTGTATAAGTATTTCCCACGTATTCTTTTTAAAATTTAGAGTTCATTTCATTATACCATGAAATGGTATAATAAGGAAGAAGAAGAGATGATGTTCTTATATTATAGTGACTGTAAAAGAAAAGCCCGCCCCGATTACGGGACGGGCTGTCTATGTAGCTTTTTTTCAGCTATGTTGCGTTACATAGGATTACCACAATGTTTGCAGACAGTATAAGTTTGTGTTTCAGTTTCTGCTGGATGTTGGATAGTATTGACTTTTTACGTCATCTTCATAGTAGTTACGGCAAGTTGTGTCAGGATTTTCACGTCTAGTTAAAATTATGTGCACACCAACTTCTTCTTCAGTTTTGAACTGTGCACCACAACCATTGCAGATGTAACGTGGTTCATATACATCTTCTGTCCAAGCGTCTTTGACAGTCACTGTTTTAGTGCGTGTTTCAGGTTCGTGGAGTCATAGGAATTGTTTCTTCATATGAATCATCACCATCTACGCAAGTATAAACTTTTTATACCAGTGTGTGTGCAGTCTGGTTTAGCAGTTACGACACCGCCGTTGTACTTGTGTACGTGTGGCTTTTCAGTATTACCATTATGGTTGCCATTATTGCCACTGTTGTTGCCATTGTGGTTACTATTGTTACCATTACTATTACCGTTATGGTTGCCGTTGTTACCACTATTGCCATTGTCATTGTTACCAGCATTACCGCTGTTACCGTTGCTGTTGCCAGCAGGTTTCTTAGCAGGCTTTTCAGCGGGCTTGCTTGCTACAGCGTTATCATTGGCTTTTGCCTTGTTGCTTTCAGCAACAGACTCTTTAGTCTCTGGCGTAACGACGTCGGTATTACCATTTGCGATAGCTTTGTCAGCGTCTTCTTTGGTTGCTACTGTAACAGTGACCGTAGTCTTAACGACGATAGTATCACCTTTCGTGTCAAAGTTCACCTTAAGGTTGTTATCTTTGACATAGTCACGAAGCTTGTCACCGTCAGAAGGTGATAGTGTAGATAACTTCGTAAGTGCCAGCTTTACTGTAGTCAACCGCACTGTCATCGACGTCTACGCTTTTGACAATCGTTTTGTCAGCATAGACAAGGTCGTTAAGTTTCACGTCAGTGCGCTTCTGCTACAGTGATATCTTTCACACCAGTGATGACACCAGCATCAGCAAGTGGCTTAAGGTCGTCAACCTTGATATCAACAGGTTTAACGTCTTTTGCGACTTCTGTGTCGCTGACTCTTTCAGTAGCAGAGCTGGATGCCTTGTCCTTATTATCAGAAGATTTATTTCCACATGCAACACAGCTTGCAACCATCATAGAAGCAAGCATCAATACCAATAGTTTCTTTTTCATATCTAATCATTCCTTTCCATAATATTACAACTAAGCAGTCATTTTTTATTTTACTCGGATATTCTTAATGTGTCAATTTGTAATTGTCGCAGTGACACCTTTTATCAACAGGATAATGCAGTTTCATTCTGGCTATCATACAATTAAAATGAAAGGATGTAGTCACTATGATAGCAGAACGCATTAAGATGTTAAGAGAGAATCACCAGCTTTCCCAGACAGACTTATCAAAAAGCTGGGAATAACAAGAAGCAGTATCAACGCATGGGAGATGGGAATTTCAACACCATCAACAGCATATCTTGTTGAGCTATCTCAAATATTCCACGTATCAATAGATTATTTACTCGGGCTTGATAAGAACGTGAGCCTTGACATAACAGGGCTGGACACGGAACAGGTTCGGTTCTCACTGACCTTGCGGAACATTTCCGCAAGGAGAAGAAAGTCAAATAAAGGAAATCATTTACAGGGTAATGGCTTGGAGCTGTTATCCCTGTCTGGTTGTCTGGCTCTTTTCTGAAAAAACTTTTTATATTTACATCAGAGGTATTACCTTAGTAATTATATCATATAATGCCGTCTGGTTGTCCGACTTTTTTTCTGAAAACTTTTTTATGTTTACATCAGAGATATTGTCCGTTTGTCTGGCTTTTTTTTAAGAATTTTATTTTACTTTTTGATTATTATATATTTTTTCTTTCTATCGCACGGCAATATCATATGCACTAAATAGATTATTGCATAGGTGCAAAAATATAAATGTGAAAAAACAGCACACTATACATCTGTAAAATATAATTTTCTTTCTTCAAAAAACCAGACAAACAGACAAGAATACTATATCTTTGTAAAAATATAATTTTTCTTTTCTTCAAAAAAACCAGACAAACGGACAAGGCAAACGAACGCTACAACATATCCGTTTCACCTTGCCTGTAAACTCTAACCGATTCCCTCTTACCTGTAAACTTATCTATCATGCTGGAATCTCTTCAATGTACTCCTTGATGCTGTCTGTTAATGAGATATATCCATTATCAGTATGGATGCCGCCCTCTTCCAGACGAATGTCTCGACCATAGCTCCATAGTCGATATAATTACGCAACGTTGCAAATGCTTCTGTAAACATACTGCATACTCTTCTGCATACCCTAAATCGTAATCGTTCGCAACATCTGGCATGAAATAGAAACTGTCTGCACTGTAAACAAGGTTCATCAATTCCTCAACACTTCCTGTTGATTCCCCATATTCTATCATGGATTCCAACTGTTGAAAGCTGATATCTGATTCGACAATCATCTCAGCGAGACGGTTCAGCATCCTCAGATTCTCATATTCACCGAACGATTCTGTTAATCCAGCAACGTTGCTTTCATAATCCGTGATGAAGTATTCCTCGTAAACCTTGCCGTCAACCTTTGATTCTTTTCAGCATGTCATTGATTGATTCATCAAATGTCATACCCTCGCGCTCAAGCGGAAAGCTGACCCATTCGCCAACCAGATAGCCCTCATTGTAAAGTCCTAAATTTGTCACATACGCTCTGAAAACACAATTTTTTCATCATAGCCGTAAATCTCCTTTTTTTTGCTGAACGCTCCCGACAGCGTCAGCTGTCTTTAACACTGGCGGTGGCAAAAGCAGGAAGTCCAGAGGGGTGTTAACCACCCTTTGGCAAAATATGGCGAAAAACTTTAGTGTTCGCTGTATTTTTGCTACAGCGAAGTGGAAAGTTTCGGCACGTTCGCGGTGATGCCATTTTCACAACCTAAAAGGAGAAATAGACCTATCGGGAAAGCCAGAAAATTTACACATTTGCAGGAAAAATACAGGAAATATTTACACTGGTGGCATTGACAAATATTTAACAATCTGGTATACTAACATCATAAAGATATGAAAACTTGATAACAGACGAACATCTGTAATGGCGGTAACTGGTGCGGGTACGGATAAGCCGCAAGATATGCTCGATGCAATTAACCGCAGAATTGATTATGCGCGTGAACACGGTGCAAGAATCGCCTGTAAAGGTCAGAATGACACGGTTATTGTTCGCCCATTGGTTGTCCAGCTTGACGAGAAAATATCAGCAAACATCCCAAAACATGGATGTGGGATGTTATTTCAGAAACCGAAGCAATGTTCGGAAAAGACAATATTGTCGGATTCTCTTTACACAGGGATGAGACGAACGAACATCTTCACATTGCATTTATTCCGTGTGTGGAAAAGCAGACAGATAATGGAACTGTAAAATGTGCAATCTCACAAAACCCATTATTTCAGAAACTGAAATCGCTTTGCAGGAATGCACCGCCGCTTGCGTAAAGCATTAGTATCAAAAGGATATGACATTGACATGGAAAACAAGCCGATTGAGGAACATCTTGCAGGGTACACGGATAAAGACGGTAACTGGCATCAGCAGGGATTAACCCCAGACCAGTTAAAGGAACTTGAAAATAGACAATTACAATTAAAAAATAGGAGAAATTGAAATGAACATTAGGAAATCAGAACTGGATAAGTTAGAAGCTACCATGCGTGACGTACAGAGCAAAAGCGAAGGAAACGCAGGAAAAACTGGATGCAGAACGTGAAAAGCTGGAATTACAGCAGTCCATTCTTGCTACTGACAGACAGAACGTGCAGGAACAGTTAAAAGCTTTACTCGAAGAAAAAAAGAGAACGTAAATAAGATGAAAAAAAGATGCTGAGAACATGATGGAACAGGCATCTGCTACAGCCGCAGTGTGCGGACAGATTTTAGATGATGAAAACATCTGAATGCAAAGTTCTTAGAGTTTCTCGATAAAGAGGGAGCAAAGAGAAATAAAGACTTCCGTGGTTTCGTAGAACGTTTATATAAGATGTTTATGAAACAGCGTAAAGATTCAATGAGCCCTTGGGCTTTAGAGCTTATGCGTGAACACCAGAAACAGAGAATCATGAGAGAAACAGGGTCAGTTCCCTACTAACACATCAGCCTATGACAACTCACCGCTTTTAATTGATAACAACAGCGGTGACATGGATTTGATGTTTTAGCCATTAGCAATAATTCTATTGTAATTCATAAATTATATTTCCTTTCTGAGAGAGATAGCCGTAAAAAGCTATCTCTTTTTTCGTGTCTAATCGGCTGGGCATTTTTTGCCCATTTTTGGTACAAATAACAGCCAAAAAACCGCCCACATTTTGCCACAAATGATAATTACATATAAATACGCGTTGTGGGTTGTAAGTGGGCGAAAAAATGGGCTAAAATTGGGCTATAATTTGCCTCTTGCATATGAAAAAAAAAAGAGATACCCGATACGCATAGTACCGAATATCTCTTTACATGTTCATAATAGCAAGGCTCTTGAAAAAGTAGTAAATTGGTAGTAAAATCACCGTCTTTACCTGTGTAAACCCTTGATTTCCTTTATTTTACGGGCTTTCTTGAGATTTGGTTAATTTTTATTTTAAAATTTATGCTGCTCCCCGGCTTCCGTTCCTGCATGCAGCTTCAAATTCTTTTAATTTTCTCTTAGCTTCGTTACTGAGATTCTTTGGTACATCTATCTGAACAGTCACATACTGATCTCCATATCTTCCTGCATCCTTCATAGACACGATTCCTTTGCCTTTTAACCGGATCTTCGTTCCGGACTGCGTTCCCGGATTGATCTTGCAGACCACTCTTCCGGTAAGTGTCTGTCCACTGCTTCTCCTCCCAGCACTGCTGTAGTAAACGGAATCGTGACTTTTGAATATACATCCATATCTTTTCGTTCGAATCCCGGACGTTTTGCCGACTCTGACTTTTAATAACAGATCTCCTGCTTTACCTCCGGACACTCCCGGCATTCCTTTTCTCTCAGACGGATGCTTTTTCCGTCGCTGATACCTGCCGGAATATGCACTTTCAATGATTTTCCTCTTGTGATTTCACTCTCAATTCTGGACATCTCACTTACATGGTTGTATACGTCCATCGTTACGTCTATGTGGGCGTGTCCCATAATATATTGAAGAACTTTTACGTCCATTCTCTTTTCTGCCATTCTGGTACAAGCCGCATGTCGCATAATGTGAGCAGATACCTTTGGTAACAATTCAGCATTTCTATGTTCAGTCTTTGCAATTTGAACTTCTTTTTTGTTATATGCGTCTACAATATTATATAAGATATTGTTTATCGCATTAGGCATGAGCGGTCTGCCGGATTTTGCCATGAAAATGAATCCTTTATAACCGTCTATCTCAACATCTTTTCCTTTTTGAAGCATAAAGTTTAATTTCTTTTGTTCTTCAAATGCTCTTTGTACATCTGATGTCATAGGGATAGTTCGGATTCCAGAATCCGTCTTTGGCGTGGAAATATGGAATTTATAGCCATCTCCCAAATCTTTATAAATCAACTGATGGTCAATACTTACCGCTTTTGTTCTGACATCTACATCTTCCCAAGTCAATCCAATCAGTTCTCCGCACCTTACACCTGTTCCTAACATGATTCTAAGCATTGGATAATAGGTATTGTATACTTGATTATTTTTCACAAATTCCAGCACTTTTTTTCCTGTTGTAAAACTGTTAAGGCAATACGTTCTTCTGCCTGTCTACCATAATCACTGATAGAAAACTTTGCCGGATTCTTGCGGATAATATCATCATCAACAGCCATTTCCAGTGCCGGATAAATCATATTGTTAATAAATTTTATTGTAGAATATGCGTATCCTGCTTTAGAAAGTTTTGAGTAAAACGATTTGATGTGTGATGGTAAAATCTGAATAACCTTGATGTTTCCAATTTCATCTTTGACACGATTCTCCCATGTTTTCAGATAATTTGCTCTAGTGGATTTTTTCAGCTCCCTAGTAGACATATATCTTTCAAACAATTTATTAAGAGTAAGTTTTTTGATTGCTCCATCCGTTAAAATGTTATCTTCCAAGTCTTTTACAATCTGCTTTTCCTTTTCCCTTAATTCCGGTAAATCTCTTGCATATACTGTCAGACGCTTTCCGCTTCTTATATCTGTATAACGGTAACTGTATCTACCATCTTTACGCCAGCTTTCGCCCTCTCTTAATTTTCTTCCTTTATGGTCTTTTCTGCTATTTGCCATGAGAAACATTCCTTTCTGTAATAGCCCTCTTTTTTTGTTCTCATGACGTGGTTATGTCTATAAATATTATACCATATATCACAAGAAACATAAATGAAAAAGGGTGTTATTCTTCCAGATATGAGAGGTAATTTTTAACTTTTTCTACCGAATAAAGAACCCTACGTCCAATCACAATTTTTGCACCTGCCTGTTCTCCAATCTTTCTTGCAGTAGCATGACCACAAGATAACATTGCAGACAATTTATCTATATTTACCGTTATCGGCTGTGAGGTTGGTCTTTCTTTTGTTTTGTTCATCTGTCAGCCCTCCTTTTACCGACCTGTATTATCGTCATTTTCTGCACACCAGTAAAAGTATCACTCTCCTTTACCATGTGCTTTTTTACAAGCAATCAGACGGCTTCGGCAAGCTCCGCTGGTATCTCAACCATTCCCATTCCTGTGGGCTGAACCGTGTCATACGGGTAATCACAAATTGCTCCTTGACCCGAGCAAGCCTGTGAAAATAGAAAAAGGGACAGCTCTGGTTATACCAAAACCGTCCCTATATTTTTGGACATTATAAAAGAGATTACCCACAGAACGGTTTTTTTTATTTACCGAACGAGGTAATATTTTTTTTGAATTTACAGTGCATATAATATGAGTTTTTAACACATTCTAATCACATGACATGAAGTATAAACTCATGCTAGGTGATTAAAAATGAGAAAAAGAAAGATACACACAGCTTTGATTTTCGTCCTTTAGGACTGGCAATCAGAGAAGCCAGAGAGAAAAAGCAGGGCTTTCCAGAAATGATTTAGGCGATAAAGTCTTTTACGGAGAACGTCATATCGCAGATATTGAAAATATCGGAAAACACCCTAGCTTTCAGTTATTCCATGATTTAGTTACAATGTTCAATATATCTGTTGACGAGTATTTCTATCCAGC
>VOFC01006181.1_pt1 | contig 38159 bp, 46 predicted proteins | sample 5384161 | NCBI WGS metagenome assembly VOFC01 (sample SAMN12384722, study PRJNA508395) | human gut metagenome | isolation source: healthy gut B | host: Homo sapiens | reverse complement strand
CGCAAGACGAACCCGGGGGTGTCTATGATATGGATATCCCCTACCGGGTGCTGAACTTTCTGTAGACAGACATGGCGGTAGCGCTGGCTTGGGCCGGCACCGGTCGAGGAAGCCGATGGTGCTGGGGCTGTCGGAAGTAAGTTGCCTGAGCGCCAGCGAAGCGCGGCGCGTCGCGGAGGATTTGCCCCCTTGCCGACCAGGGAGCCGTCGAAGAAATTACCGCCGTAGAACTGGATGCCCGGTTCGGTCGTCCAAACCTCCATATAACCCCCCGCAAAAGGGTTCATAGGGACCGTAGCCGCCAGCTCCAGGTCATGGGTGTCCTGCGCGACAGCACCAATTGTGGTCGTAGCCGTGGCCGTGGCGGAGCTGTTCGAAATCGGCATCGAGGCGCGACCCGATCGGTGCCGGACGGCGGAAATCCATCGGCGTGCCTTCGACGGGCATCAGGCGGCCGGTGGGGATGAGCGTCGAATCGACGGGCGAAGAAACTGGCGGCGATCATCAGCTCATGGTCGCTTATCGAAAACCCGCCCGCCCCGCAGGTTGAAGAACGAGTGGTGCGTGAGGTTGACGACCGTACGGCGGTCGGTCGTGGCCCTTTCGTGTGTGATGACGAAGCTGTTGTCGTCGGTCAGCTTCGTGGTGGTCATCGTAACCTTCAGGTTCCCTGTATCCTGATCGCTGCCGGCGAGGCAGGCCAATACGATCTTCTGCGGCGTCACCTCGACATCCACACAACCATGCTCGAGTTCCCCGCACCGCCGTGCAGGCTGCGTTAAAGCCTATGCGGTTTTACTCCTTCCTGTCGAAAGCGTAATTCCGCCTGCGGCGATACGCCACTGCCGGTAACGGCCGATGAAAGTGCCGAGCGAACTTCGCTTCCGGTTTGATCGACGTAAGCGAGATTGTCGCCTCATATCGCTGCTGTCCGCGAAATTGCCGTCGCGGCTGGCACTCCACAATTCGACGACGCGGCCGCCGAAATTGGTCACCGTCATCTCCAGCCGCGGGCATTCCTGGCGATGTAAAGGTCGGTCGCCTTTTGCCGTCCACCGTGGGAGCGGAAGGCGGCACGCGAGACCTGCGAATGCCGCTCGGAGCCGCATCCGGAAAGCATTCCTGCCATAAAAATACGATTAATAAGTTCTGTTTCATTTTATTCGGTTCGGGAGCGCCCGATGGCGCCATAGTGCTGTCAGTTTGGTTATGACGGGGATGCGTGGATCAGCGTGAACGAGTGCGCCGGGAAGGCATAGGTGAAACCGGTCGCCCTTCGCGCCTGTGCCTCTTTGGTCACGGTTTTCACGGCCCTGACGGGTCACCGAGTTCTCGCCTTGATGCCGGGCCGCTGACCCGGTATACCGTCGCCTTGCTGCCGAAACGTCCTGTCTGGCAGAGGATGTCGGTCGTGATGGCCTGCCCCGGTGGCGGTTGGTGCCACACCACTTCGCCGGCCCTCCTCGCGTCATAGGCCGCCGATACGTCGAGGGATCTGCCTCGCCCAGCGCATAGGTGTCACAGCGTCGACGAAGGTGTCGAGCGACGTGCCGGCAATGCGGGCGAAGAGCTGTAACGGGTAAAGATCTGGTACCACGAACCTTCTGGTGAGAAAGATCAAATGATGACGTTGACCAGCTGCGCAAGCTGGGCCATCTTGACCACATGGGCGCTGTGATCAAGATGTTGAGGAAAGTCGATACCACCAGCGCATCTTCGAGTTGTAGACCTCCTCGTTTGCCCTCCTCGCCCTTGGCGCAGTACCATACGTTACTCGTCGAAGGCGATGTAGATCGGATCGCCCGTTCGGCCTTGGTCATCGCCTCGGCGATCAGTCCCTCGGTGATGCGGATAGCCTTCTCGGCGAGAAGCGCGTCGTGGCCATGAACTTGTAATAATCGTTGCTCCGGTTCTCGACGCGTAGTTGTGCAGGGGGCGATGTAGTCGGCGTGGTTCTTCAGGTACTCCAGCACGGTACGGTTCCGTCGATCCAGAAGCCGTTGTAGCTGCTCGACCTGGCCACGACGAGTTTGATGTCCTGGCCGATCCACTTCATGCTTTCTGGCTGTCTCGAGGAACTTGAACTGCCGTAACCTCGGCGTTCTTGTGCCCCCATCTTTGCCACTGGCCATATCTCGTTGCCCAGGGCCCAGTATTTTTCACCTTGTGGGTTTCTCGTAGCCGTTACGGCGGCGCAGGTCAGACCAGTAGGTGCCTTTTACCGACATTGCAGTACTCGACCCAGTTGCGGGCTTCGTCCATCGTCCCTGTGCCGAGGTTCACGCAGAAATAGGGCTCTCGGTCGCGGCACGGCGGCACCACTCGACGAACTCATCGGTGCCGAACGCGTTGCTTTCGCGGAAGCCCCATGCCAGGTCGATGCGCGTCGGGCGCCCGGCCTGCGGGCCGATGCCGTCCTCCCAGTGGTAGCCCGAGACGAAGTTGCCGCCCGGCCAGCGCACCAGCGATGTGCGAAGCGCCCGCGTCGCTTCGAGCACGTCCCGGCGGTAGCCCCTTCTCGTCCGAAAGGGGCGATCCGCTCGTAAAGCCCGCCGTAGATGCAGCGGCCGAGGTGCTCGACGAAGTTGCCGTAGATATTCCGGTCGATTTCGCCCTTTTTGGCGTTCGATGTCGACCTTGATTCGGGCATTGCCCGTTTTCCCGCGCGCCCAAAGCCCGCCGGGGATCAGCACGGCGGCCACGAGCGCCGCCAGCATGGTTCTTTTCAGATTCATAGTCTTCGGTTTTTCAGGGTTATTCATCCAGCACCACGATCGTATAGGAGTAGGGGCGCTATGTCGACAGTCTGCGCAGCCCGGGCCGGCAGTTCCCGCCCGACGGGGGCGATGCGGCGCGGCTCTTCGGGGGTGTTCACCGCGTCGAGGTCGCCCGAGAGCGAAACCATGCGGGCTTGGGAAACCTTCCCCATCCCGTCCACACGCAGGCCCACACGCAGCGGCTCGGCACCCGTATTGGCGATATGGAGCACGACGCTCCGCCTCGCGGCTGCGGGTTGCCGTCACGTCGAGCACCCCGTCGGCGCCCTCGACCTCGCAGCCAACCGTCAGGGACGGTGGTGTGCCGCAGCCATCTGCTGCGCATAATAGGGGGCATCCCCCACACCTGGGACGGGGTGAAGAAAACCTGCCCCTGATCCCAGCCGTTGTCGTTTTGCCGGTAGGGTTGCAGGGCATTGGCCGCGCAGGAGGTCAGCACGAAGTCGCCCATGCGGCGCACGGCGTTCTGAAGCGTGACGTGTCCCAGCACGCGCTGCATGTCGTGGCGGTTGCCGTTCTCCTCGAAGATGGCGCATTTCATCGTGGTGGAGGGGTTCCACCTGAGGAACAGCTCGCGCATACGGCGCAGTTCGGCCTCGACCTCCCGGCCGCTGGCGAGCTGGTCGGCCCACGGATGGTAGTCCCAATAGTCGGCTTTGCCGTCCAGGGCACGGAACGTCCGTTCCATGCTCGGCGAATCGGCACGCCACCACGCCGTGGAGATCAGTTTCACCGACGGGTCTTTGCCCTGATGGCGTCGTGCAGCAGGTTGAAGCGCTCGACATAGTGGTCGTATTCGTCGGCACGGTCGCCGTTGAAGAGCACCTCCTCGTTGCCGATGCCGATATATTTTCACGCCGTAAGGCTCGGGGTGGCCGTTCTCGGCACGCCGGCGCCCCCACCTGACGTCACCGGGCCGTTCAGGTACTCGATCATGTCGGCCATATCCTGGGGCGTCTCTTCGATATTGACCGCAAAGGCCGCCGTGAAGCCCGCCTTCTCGCAGAATTGCAGGAAATCCTCGATGCCGAAGCCGTTGGTCGACCAGCGGTACCAGTGCCCGTGGTAGGCGGCCGCTTGTCGCGGTCGCCGATCATCTTCTTTGAAGCGGTAGCCCGAAATGTTGATCATCGTACCGCCGTAACGCAGGAAGGTCAGCCCCTGGTCGACCATCGCCTGCCCGATGTCACCCCCGCAGCGGCAGGCCGCGGAAGCGGTCTTCGCCCGTGGACATCAGCGTCACCTGATCGGCCTGCACTTGCCGGGGCGGTCGAGGTAAAGGGCGAAGCGGGCATCCCCTGCCCGCTGCGGCGGCAGTCAGTTCGAACGGAAATTTCTTCCAGGCCGCACCGATGCCCGTGATACGCTGCGAGGCATATTCCTTCGTGCCGTCGGCACTCTGCAACGCCACGACCACATCGCCCGACCCGCGCAGGTAGAGGCGCCCTTCGAACGTCTGCCCCTTTGCGCACGGCAATGCCCCAGCGGTTCAGTCCGGCATTGGCGATGCCGACGGTTCCCGTCCCGAGACGAATTCCACGCTTGCGAGCAGGCGCCGTTATAGGCGTCCCCGCCTCGTGGCGGTAGGCAGCCACGGCACCGCCCGTCGAGAAGGCGTCCCACTGCCGGCTGACCTGCACGGCCGGCGTCGTGGGAACACAAGTTTGCGCGACGCACCGTCGGCCGTAACCTTCACGTTACGGAACCGTGCCTCGGAATTCCACGTACGCAGGGCGACCCTGCCCCTGGCCAGCACGGGATCGTCGTCCTCGGCACGGAGCACGCAAGCCCCGTTCAGGAAAACCTGCAACGTGCGGCCGTCGGTCTTGAATCCCAGCCTGTTCCATTGTGCGGGGTCGCACGACACGGCAGCATCGGCGATCGGCGTGAAATTGTTCTTATGCTTGCCCAGCACGACCTTAAGGCCGTCGGCCGCAAGGCTTATCTCGTAGCCGTGGAAATTGTCGGCGCCGTTGCCCGGCTCCGAAACCCCGGCCAGCAGGCCGGCATTGTCGCCACCGCCGCCGCGGGTGAATTTCAGTTCGGTCTCGACCTCGCCCGCAGCCATCTCCAGCGGGTCATAAACCAGCTTGGCACCTGCATGAGCGGCACAGAGCAGCTCGTCGCCGGCAACCTGCCACTCCCCTTCTGTAGGCCGAGCAGTCATCGAAAAAAGGGGCTGGGCACGGGCCGAAACTCTCGCCGAAGATCCGCTGGTCGTAAAGGCCTCCGTAAATCTCGTGGTTGACGTCTTCGATGCAGGCCCCGTAAAGCCAGGGGTGACGCTGCCCCTCGACTTTCGACGCATCGACCGTGATCGGGCGTTCGTTGCGCCGCCCGCACAGGTGGCGGCCATGGCGGCAACACAAGGCCGCGAGGGGAATTTTTTCAGGGAACGGTTCATATGTCCGGGTTTTATTTTACCAGTTCTTTCTGTATCTGTTCGAGCGATTTGTCCTTGGTCTCGGGGAGCTTTATCGCAAAGATAAGGCTGCCGAGGGCAATAAGCGCGAAAAATCCGAAGATATAGGTGCCGCCAACCGAAAGGAAGACAGGGAAGAACCACGACAACAGCGCCGACCACACCCAGTGGGTCATGCTGCCCAGCACCTGCCCCCTTGGCACGCACCGAATTGGGGAAGACCTCGGAAATGACCACCCAGATCGTAGCGCCCAGCGACACGGCGAAGAAGGCGATGTAGCCCATCAGGCAGACAAGCATGTAGTAACCTTCGAAGCGTTCGAGAGCCAGAACCCGCGCGCCACGAGCACCAGCGAGACGAACATCCCCACGGCACCTACGCCGATGAGCTTCTTCCGCCCCACCTTGTCGATGAGGAACATGCCCAGCATGGTGAACGTGAGGTTGGTGATGCCGATCATGATCGACTGCATCATCGCCCCCTCGCGGAAGACGCCCGACATCTCGAACAGGCGCGGCGCATAGTAGAGGATGGCGTTGATCCCCGTGAGCTGGTTGAACGTCGAGATGAGGAACGCCAGCAGGATGGGGATGAAATATTTTTTCCGGAAAAGCCGCTCGCCCGTATCGCCCGCCCCGGCGAGCGAGGCGCGGATCTCGGCCATTTCGGCTTCGACATTCTCGCGCGTGGTGCGTTCGAGTACACGGCGCGCCTCGGCGTCACGGCTGCGGATAAGCAGCCAGCGGGGGCTTTCGGGCACGGTCATCAGCAACAGGCCGAAGGCCAGTGCCGGGACGGCCTCGATGCCCAGCATCCACTGCCAGTCGGGGAATCCCCACGATCCAGTAATTGGTCAGGTAGGCGATGACGATGCCCAGCACGATGTTGAACTGGAAGAAGGCCACGAAACGCCCGCGCCAGTGCGACGGGGAGATCTCGGCGATATACATCGGCCCCACGACCGACGAGGCGCCGACGGCCAGCCCGCCCAGGAAGCGGAAGAACATGAACGAATACCAGTTGACGATCACGGCACTGCCCACGGCCGAGATCAGGTAGAGCCACGCGATCACTTTCAGCGAGCGCAGGCGCCCGTAGCGTTCGGCTGGGCCGCCGCAGACCAGGGCGCCGACGATGGTGCCGATAAGCGCCGTGGCGATCGTGAAGCCGTGCGCGAAGTCCGAGAGCGCATAGATCCCCTGGATCGCCTTTTCGGCACCGGAGATCACGGCCGTGTCGAAGCCGAACAAAAGGCCGCCGAGCGAAGCGACGAAGGCGACATAAAACATGAAGCCTTTAACGGATGTTTTCATATCAGGTCGGATTAGTTGGTTTTCAGTTTCGCTTCACGCCGGTTCAGAGGCCGAATTCGATCCGGTCGATCACATGGTTCTGGTAACATTCGTCCAGTTCGACGAAATAGCCGCTCCAGCCCCAGACGCGCACGATCAGGTTGCGGTGCCGCTCGGGATGCACCTTGGCGTCGAGCAGCTTTTCGCGGCTGACGGTATTGAGCTGCAACTGGTGGCCGCCCAGGGCGATGTAGGTCTTGACGAGCATTCCCAGTTTGCGGACGCTCTCCTCGTTGTTGAAGACCGACTGGTCGAACTCGAGGGTCAGCGGCCCGCCGTTGACCACATCCTCCAGACGCGGTTTGGTGAAGGATTTGATGACCGATACGGGCCCGCGCTGGTCGATGAACAGGCTCGGCGAATAGTTGGCGGGGATCATCTCCCCGGCACTACGGCCGTCGGGCGTGGCACCGAGGCCTGCGGCATGAAAAACATAGTACATGGCCGTACCGGTGCCGGCGCGGTAGATGCCGCCCCGCTCGTTGCGACGCCCTTCGAGCGCACGTGCGAACGATGCGAGCAGGTCGCGCCCGATGGAATCGGCATAGTCGTCGTCCTGCCCCATCTTGGGAGCCTCCCGCCGCAGCAGGCGTTGTAATTCGGGTGCGCCGCGGAAGTCGTCCTCCAGCGCCGAGAGCAGCGTCGGGGCATCGAAACGGCGCTCCTCGAAGTAGAATTTGCGCAGCGCCGCCAGCGAGTCGGCCGCCGTGGCAATGCCCGTGCCGTGCAGGCCGTAGTTGTTGTAGCGCGAGCCGAGCGAAATGTCCTGCGCCCGTTCTATGGTGCCGTCCATCAACAGCGACATCATCGGTGCGGGGGCGATGTAGAGGTTGCGGTGCTTGCGGCAGATGGCGTCGGCCTTTTCGGCGATCTTCCGCTCTACACGGCCGTAGAAGGCCGCATAATCGGGGCATTGCTCCAGTTCGGGCAACACCTCGCGCACGCAGCCGATGAGCGACACGGCGTCGATGTTGGGGATGTCCATCGCATGGTTGGGGATGATGAACTCCCAGCAGGCGGCCACGACATAATTGCGGGCGTCCTGCTCCGAATAGCCTTTTTCTTCATGAGCCCCGGGACGATCATGTCGTCGTTGCTGTACTGCGGGAATCCCAGCCCCTTGCGGGTGAGCTGCGACCCCAGGAAGAAGATTTCGTCGGGCGTATCCGCGTCGACGCGGATGTTGATCTTGGGGTCGATCAGCTCCAGTTCGCAGCTGGCCCGCAGGCACATCTCCGAGAGGCGGTTGAAAAGGTAGTCGCCGTTTGCGGCGCGGCCGCCCAGCACCATGCTCTGGCCGTTGTCGCCCTGCTGCATACCGGGATAGAGGTCGCTGTCCTTGTTGCATGCGAGGAAGAACTCTTCCACCAGGTCGAACGCCTCCTCCTCGGTCAGCACACCGCTGTCGATGTCATGGCGGAAATAGGGGTACATGTACTGGTCGAAACGCCCCAGCGTATTGTGGTAATTGCCGGCCTCCCAGATCGCGAAATGGAGGATGCGCAGCAGTTGCAGCGCCTCGCGCAGCGACCGGGCGCCGCGCGTACGCACGGCCTCGAGCACTTGGGCCGTATCCGCCTGCCCTGCTTCGCGGGCATGGGCGGCGTAACGCCCCGTAAGCTCCTGCACGGCCTCGATGCAGAGCGCCACCGACCCCAGGAAGATACGCTGTTCCTGGTCGAGCGAATCGTCCGCCAGGCGGGAAGCGATTTCGGCCTTCCGGGCATCGAGCCCGAGGCGGATGGTGGTTTCGTAGTCGGGCGATATGTTGCAGACCGTCCCGCGCTCGTGGATGTAGTGCGACGCCTTTGATCCCGTCCCACTCCTGCGGGTGAAGATTTCGGGCACTTCGGTAACGGTGCGGGTGAATACGATCTTTTCGCCCGGCAGGATCACGGTCTGTTCCGCACGCATCAGGGCTGCGAGCATCTCCGCCGAGCGCCTCACGGGCGGCATTCCGGCCGCTGCACACCCGATATTGAGGTTGTCCAGCCCGAGCCGGGCCGGGGTACGGCGCAGGACATGGTGCTCTTTTTGCGGAGGATATAGCCGCGCAGGTTTTCGATTCTGGGATTCATTGTATGAGTGTTTTAAGATTGTAGTCGCTGAAAACGTCGTGGACACGGGGCTCCGCCCCGGTATCGAAACCGGGGGCATACGTCCGGCCGATCATGGCGTACTTCGCCCCGGCGGTCTTGTGGTAGCGCAGGATCTCGACCCGCTCCAGCCCCGGGGCATCCTTGATCAGCAGGCAGGTCTGCAACATGTTCTCCCGCGTATCGTTCACCCCGGGGATCAGCGGGATGCGGACGACGAACGGCCGGCCCGAAGTGCACAGCCATGCCAGGTTGCGCAGGATGGGGGCATTGTCCACCCCCGTCCAGCGGCGGTGCTGCACCGGGTCGGCGTGCTTCACGTCGAACAGCACCAGATCGGCGTGCCCCGCCACCCGGCGGAACACCTCCGGCGCGGCATAGCCGCTCGTCTCGACGGCCGTATGCACCCCCGCGGCCTGCAACGCGGCAAGCACCTCTGCCGCAAATGCGGCCTGCAGGAGCGGCTCGCCGCCCGTGAGCGTCACACCGCCGCGGTTCATGGCATATACCGCCTTGTTGCGCAGCAGTTTGCCGGCCAGCTCCCCCGAGCAGATCGCGTACCCGCACATCGTGCGGCCGTCGCGGCGATCCATATACTGCGGCTCGGGGGAAATGCCCTCGGGATTGTGGCACCAGGCACAGCGAAGCGGGCACCCTTTCAGGAAAACGGTGGTGCGGATACCCGGCCCGTCGTGTATGTCGAACTCCTCGATGCTGAAAACGATCCCTTTCTCCATTGCGCTGTGCGATCTTTCGGGCAAATATAAACAAAATTTCGTCATACTGGTACGAACTGGTATGATTTTTTTTTTTTTCGTACCGGTTCGTACCGATATTACCCGATTTTACGTATATTTGCACGACATTGCGTGTGCAAAGCCATGAAAAAAACAACGAATCGAAATACAAACAGGTCGTCAACTTCGTCATCGACAGCATCGCCGAAGGGAAGCTCCAGAAGGGGGACTGGATACCCTCGATCAACGAATTCCGCGAGAATTACCACCTCTCGCGCGACACGGTCTTCGCCGGGCTGAGCGAACTCAAATCGCGCGGCATCATCGCCCTCGACGCCCGGCGTGGGCTACTACATCGCCTCGGCGCGAATCCCCTCGAACAGAATATTTTCCTGCTCTTCAACGAATTCAACGAATTCAAGGAAGACCTCTACAACTCGTTCATGGAGCACGTCGGCAAAGGCGTAAGCGTAGACCTCTATTTCCACAACTACAACCGCAGGGTCTTCGACGCGCTGGTGACCGACGCCAACGGCAAATACACCACCTATATCATCATGCCGGGCAAGTTCACCGGCATCGGGCCGCTGCTCGAAAGCCTCTCGGGGGCGGGTGTTCCTGCTCGACCACTTCCACCCCGAACTGCTGGGCAGATATTCGTCCGTGGCGCAAAACTTCGAAAAGGACACCTACGAGGCGCTCTGCCACGGGCTGCGGCATATCCGCAAATACGAACGGCTGCTGATGGTGCAGCACGAAAAAAAAGGAGCCGCAGGAGCGCTACGACGGACTGGTGCGCTTCTGTGCGGAACACGGGTTCGGGCACGAATACCTCGCCTCGATCCGCGACCGCGAAATCCGTGAAGGCGACCTGTTCATCCTCGTCAGCGACCGCGACCTGGTGACGCTGCTCAAGCAGGCCGAGCGGCAGCAGATGACGGCCGGCCGCGAATTCGGCATCATTTCGTACAACGACACGCCGCTCAAGGAGATCCTCGCGGGCGGGATCACCACCCTCTCGACCGACTTCCGCCAGATGGGGCTGACGCTGGCGCAGCTGATCTTCCAGAAAGGCATCCGCAACATCGAGAACCCCTGGATGCTCAACATCCGGCGCTCCCTGTAAAACGGCAGCGGGCTGCAATTCCGGGCACCCTGCGGGCGAAGCGGCGGACTGACGGGCTGACGAGCTTACAGACTAATGAGCCGGCGGACAGACAGACAGACAGACAGACAGACAGACGAACCAATGGGCTGACGGGCGGGCAAACTGGCAGACCGAAGGACTGGCGGGCCGACGGACTGGCGGGCCGACGGACTGATGAGTTGACGGACGGACAAACCGATGGATTGGCAGATTGACAGCCGGGGAAACGGCTCCGGCATACGCCCCGAAACAAACATCCCGAACTACGAATGTCCGGGATGTTTTTATTTCTTCGCCCTGCGCAACTCTTTCGCCCTGCGCTGCGCCTCCTGCGCTTCGGCCCGCTGTTCCAGCACCTCCTTGCGGGATCGGAACTTTTCCCGCCCCGACAAGACCCGCTCTTCATAACGCCGCTGTCTGAGCCTTCCCAACCAGTCGGGCGCCAGCACGACCGAGACATACCCGATCGCCTGTCCCGCGCAGTAACACCCGACCTGCGCCCACAAATTCCCCTCGAACGCCCCGACGGGCAGCACCCGGTATTCCAGCCAGGGAAACAGGGCGAACATCACCAGCAGCATGGCTGCATCGAGCCGTTCGTTGCGCGACCACCCGAGCCTGCGCCACCCTAAGAGGAGAGCCAGCAGGTTGATGCACAGCATGGAGGGAATAAGCATCCGGGGCGTAAGCAGCGACACCCCGGGACGGAACAGGATGACATAAAGGCCCGGCACGGCGGGCAAGACAAGCTGTGCGGCAAACAGCCCTATTTTCATTCGTTCGGTTTTCATAGAGATACGGAGATCGGGGCACCCTCCGATACGGCCCATCGAATATAGGAAAAAATCCCGGACGGTGCAAATCGCCGTCCGGCTTTTCGTCCGGCAAAGCGAAACAAAATCCCGGCGAGCGAATCGCCGGGATCTGCCTCTGTCCGGCAGGCTCCAAGTCACCGGATACCGGACATACCTGTCCCTCTGAAAGGGATTTGCGGAACGGATCCTGAATTCCCGACGGAACAGGGAACCTCCTCCGCGGGAAGCCTACCCTAACTTCATGACATCGTCGATGCCCATGTCCTTATAGGTGGTTGCCAGCTCCTCGCTGCGGTCGGAAATGACCAGCAGCTTGTCGCCCAGCTTCAGTTCCGTCTTACCCTGCGGCACGAAATACTCACCGTCGCGGCAGACCATCATCACCAGCGTATTCTCGGGGAGGGTGATGTCCTTGAGCGTATGCCCGCTTTCGAGCATCGTCTCGTTGACCTCGACCTCCGTAAGCGCCGACTTCATGTCCTGGTGCATGTCGACGCTGAAGGCCGACTCGCGCTCCTCATAGGCCAGCCCCAGAAGGTTGGCCATGCCGCTCACCGTAGTGCCCTGCACCAGCAGCGAAATGATCGTCCCCAGGAAAACCACGTTGAACAGCAGCCCGGCATTCTCCACATGCGCCATCAGCGGATAGATGGCGAAGAGGATAGGCACGGCGCCGCGCAACCCGACCCACGACACGTAAAGCCGCGCCTTGGTCGTAAACTTGCGGAACGGGAGCAGGCAGGTGAAGACCGTCAGCGGACGCGCCACAAGGATCATGAACGCCCCGACCAGCCCGCCGAGGATCAGCACCCGGGGTTCGAGCAGTTCGTTGCTGTTCACGAACAGGCCCAGCGTGAGGAACATCACGATCTGCATGAGCCACGTGAACCCGTCGAAGAAGACGGTCAGCGGCCGTTTCTGTTCGAGTTTATGGTTGCCGATAACCAGACCCGAAAGGTAGACGGCCAGGTAGCCGTTACCCTTGATCAGGTCGGTGAAGGCGAACGAGAAGAAGATGAATGCCAGCAGGAGCACCGAGTAGAGCGAATGGTTGGCCAGCTTGATGCGGTTGATCGTCCATACGGCCAGCCGCCCGATCAGGTACCCGGACAGGGCGCCCACGACCATCTGCACCACGAAAAAGACTACGCTCATACCCAGGCCGACGCCGGACGAGGTATTCGACACGACGCTGATGAGCAGGATGGTCATCATGTATGCCATCGGGTCGTTCGAACCGCTCTCCAGCTCCAGCAGCGGGCGCAGGTTTTGCTTGAGCCCCTGTTTCTTGCTTCGCAGGATGGAGAAAACCGACGCCGAGTCGGTCGAGGACATCGTGGAGGCCAGCAGCAGTGCCAGCGCGAACGGTATTTCGATCCCCAGCCACGGAGCCACCAGCCACACGAAACCGGCCAGCACGAACGCCGTCATGACCACGCCGACCGTAGCCAGTACGACGCCCGGGCCGATGATGGGTTTTATCTCCGAGAACTTCGTGTCCATACCGCCCGTGAAGAGGATAATACACAAGGCGATCATACCCACGAACTGGGTCATCTCGACCGAACGGTACGAGATGAAATTCAAACCGAACAACATGCCCACCCCGAGGAACAGCAACAGCGCGGGGGGCCCCGAAACGATACGCGACCTTACCGGCCATCACCGCCACGAAGAGCAGCAATGCGCCTACCAATACTACGTTTTCACCACTGATGTCTATCATTCTTCTCCGTTTATGTTACGTTATGCTTTATCTACTATGTTCAGCCTGGTCAGCGGCTTGTACTCCAGGTCGGCGTACTCGAACGCCTGCATGGCTGCAAAAACTGTTGTCGGGCGTACGGTAGAGGGCCACCGTGAGCGCCGGGACATTCGCGCGTGCCAGGCCGAGCAGCCGGTCTACGGCGCCGTTCTCCACCGACTGCACCACATCGGCACGGACGCCCCGGTCGAAGTAGAGCTCCTCGAAAACGAGGTAGCAATGCTTGTCCTTGTGGAAGGGCACGCCCCCCGAGCCGAAGAGCTGGATCGCAGCCATGACCATCCCCGAGAGGATCAGCAGCCCGCCGATGAAAACGATCGCCGAACGCATGTTGTTCGTGAGCTCCGCCCCGTACATGTTGTTCACTACCACCAACGCAACGCCGGCGATGAACAGCACGGCAGCGCGCAACTGGGACTTGCGGCGTTTTACCACAACGCCCCCGGGCAAGGCGTACATCGCCTCGCAAATTTTATTCCTATCCATATCTTTTTCATTATTAATCGTTTGTATCTCCTTTGTAAACCGGTAAAATACAACACGCTAAATAATGAGCCGGCGCAGCCGGTAGACGTAGTAGTCTACGGCATGCAGGCCGACGGACAGGTCAGAAGATTTGAATTCCGAGGTTACTTTCACGACACCCGCCTCGAACCGGTTCGCCGCAAAACGGTCGGCGTTCTGGCCGGTTCCGGATCCGCCGCGCTGGGAAACGGGCACGACTGGGGCAGGAGATACTTCCCCCGCCACGCGGGGTAAATTCAGGTCGGCATTGTACTCGCGCTCGCAACGCCATTGGTCGTGGGAAGCGCGGTCGACCGAAATCGTGACGGCGGCATGCTCCGCAACGGACGCAGGAATCCCCCTGCCGCCCGTTTCGTAGAACAGGCAACACAGCAAGCCCGACAGTATGATCGCGATTTTACGCATGCCTGAATTTCGATCGGCAACAAAGATAAAAAAAAATCCGGCAAACATCACGCCTCTGCGGGGCAAAAAGAACTTATTGGGGGATAAAAATATACGTAATCGTCCCTTGCTGGCGTGCCGGGGCGGAGTCGTCGATGTTGAAACGCGACCTGCGGGCCGAACCGAGCGCCGAAGAGCGCATGCACTCGTCCCCGCCTTCGACCACCCGGGCGTTCGTCACGTCGCCCGCACGGTTGACCGTAATCTCGACCACCACTTCGCCGCCGCCTTCGCATTTGTAGGCCGGGACGGCCAGGTAGCGGGACGTCCGCACCGGGTCGGTCAGCGAAAAGGAAACCGTGACGCGCCCCTTGACCTTGCGATCCTGGTGCTCGGAATCCTCCCCGGCGCCGCGGCGCTGGCGGATGGCGCGCTCCTCGGCGAGCCCCTGTTCGTAAGCCTCGCGGTTGGCACGCATGCGCTCCTCGGCCGCAGCTGCGGCATCGTTGAGCGCCGCGGCATTGGTACCGCGGTCGTCCCTGAGCTTTTCGTTCAGCGCGTTTTCGTTCGAAACCTGGTTCTGGATGCTCCGCCAGTCGATCGGGTCTTTCTCCTGCCGTTCGCGCGCCAGCCGTTCCAGCCTGTCGCGCTCCTGTTCCAGCTCGGCCAGCGTCTGCAGGTCGATATACATCCCCTGGGTATGGGGCTTGCGGCCGACGACGATCTTCGACGAAACGAAGGCGATCATCAGCACCAGGTAGGCGATGAGCGTCACGCACAACCCGATGCGGTGGTCGTACGTCCACGAACCGGCATCCTGCTTCCGTTTCTCGAAAGGCAGGCGCAGGCGGGGGCGTTTGACTCGTTTTTCCGGTTCCGGCGTCGGCATGGCGTGTTTCCTGTTTTTTCCGCACAAAAATACTGTTTTTTCCGAAATATCCACCCACGCCCGCGGTGATGTCGCTATAAACCCTTACTTTTTATAATAACCGCATAGGTACTTTTTATTAAGAAAAAATTTTTATCTTTGCGCGTAAATAATCGGAAACACTGCTTATGTCAACAAAACAACAAACGCTGAAGGCCCCGATCTCATTCTCCGGCAAGGGCCTCCATACGGGCGTCAAGGTAACCATGACCGTCAATCCCGCCGAAGTCGACACGGGGATCGTATTCCGCCGCACCGACCTCGAAGGGCAACCCATAATCCCCGCACTCTGCGACTACGTCGTAGACACTTCGCGCGGCACGACCATCGAGAGCGGCGGCCACCGCGTAAGCACCATCGAACATATCATGTCGGCGCTCTGGACGCTGGGCGTGGACAACGCCGTGATCGACATCGACGCCCCCGAGACCCCCATCATGGACGGTTCGGCCTGCGCCTATGCCAAGGCCATCACCGAAACGGGCGTCGCCGACCAGGACGCCGAACGCAAATTCTACCACGTGACCGAAAAGATGGTCTACACGATCCCCGAGAAGGGCGTGGCCATCATCCTCTATCCCGACGACGAGTTTTCGGTCTCGGTGCACGTGGACTACAACTCGAAGGTCATCGGCAACCAGTACGCCACCTTCAACCCGGGCGACAACTACGCCGAGAAGATCGCCCCCTGCCGGACGTTCGTCTTCCTGCACGAACTGGAACCGCTCATCAAAATGAATCTCATCAAGGGCGGCGACCTGGACAACGCCATCGTCGTGGTCGAAAACCCTGTCCCGGCCGACCAGCTGGAACACCTGAAAAAGATCTTCAACAAGCCCGACATCGAGATCAAGGCGGGCTACCTCAACAACCTCGAACTGCGCTGCAACAACGAACTGGCGCGCCACAAGCTGCTCGACCTGCTGGGCGACTTCGCACTGCTGGGCGTCCGCATCAAAGGCCGCGTCTGGGCCACCCGCCCCGGGCATTTCGCCAACACCGAGTTCATGAAGCAGCTCAAGCACACCATCCGCCGGGCCGGCGAAAAACCCCGTTTCCAGTACGACTGCCGCAAGCCGCCGCTCCACGACATCAACGACATCCGCCACATGCTGCCCCACCGTCCGCCGTTCCTGCTGGTCGACCGCATCTTCCACCGCGACGCGACGGACGTGGCCGGTATCAAGAACGTCACGATGAACGAACCCTTCTTCGTGGGGCATTTCCCCGAAGAGCCCGTCATGCCGGGCGTGCTGATCGTCGAGGCGATGGCGCAGTGCAGCGGCATCCTGGTGCTGGGCGACGTGCCCGACCCGGAGAACTACTCGACCTACTTCATGAAGATCGACGGCGTGAAATTCAAGCGCAAGGTCGTCCCCGGCGACACGCTCCAGTTCGAAATCCACCTCATGGAGCCCATCCGCCGCGGCGTGGCCGTCGTGGAGGCGAAGGCCTTCGTAGGCGAAACCCTCGCATGCGAAGCCGTCCTGATGGCCCAGGTCGTTAAAAACAAAAACAACAAGTAAGCGATGATCAGCAATCTGGCATACATCCATCCCGACGCCAAAATCGGGAACAATGTTACGGTGGAACCGTTCGCCTATATCGCCGGCGACGTCGTGATCGGCGACGGCTGCTGGATCGGGCCCGGCGCCGTGATCCACGACGGGGCGCGCATCGGCAAAGGGTGCAGGATACATACGGCAGCCTCGGTATCGTGCCTGCCGCAGGATCTGAAATTCGCAGGCGAGGTCACGACGGCCGAGATCGGCGACTACAACGACATCCGCGAGTATGTGACCATCAGCCGCGGCACGGCATCGCGCGGCAAGACGGTCGTGGGCGACCACAACCTGCTCATGGCCTACGTCCACATCGCCCACGACGACGTGGTGGGCAGCAACTGCGTCATCGCCAACCGCGTGTCGCTGGCCGGCGAGGTCGAGATCGGCGACTGGGTGGTGATCGGCGGCCATGCCGCCATACACCAGTGGACGCGCATCGGCGACCACGCCATGATCCAGGGCGGGGCGCTGCTGGGGCAGGACGCCCCTCCGTTCGTCATCGTACGCAACGACACGATGCGCTTCGCGGGCATCAACAAGATCGGGCTCTCGCGCCGCGGCTTCACCCCCGAGCGCATCGGCGAGATCCACGATGCCTGCCGCATCCTCTTCCAGAGCGGCCTGAACTACATGTCGGGGTGCGAGGAGGTCGAGAAGCAGGTACCCCAAAGCAAGGAGCGCGACGAGCTGGTGAAATTCATCCGCGAATCGAAGCGCGGCATCATCAAGCCCTACGAAAGCGTATCGAAAGAGGAGTAAAATTTCCGTATAAATATTGGTATATTAGAAATTTTCACTATATTTGCAATGTCGAAAGACAAAGCAAGTGGTAAGGGGACGGGGAGTCCCCTTATTTTATACATATTTACGACCGGTATTCAGCTATGATCGACACAAAAAAGATAATCGAGGCGGCGGAGCGCAACCTGCAGGGGACGGACATGTTCGTCGTGGGATGCACCTGCACGCCCGGCAACGATATCGAGCTGCTCATCGACAGCGACACCTCGGTGGCCATCGACGCCTGCGTCAGGCTCAGCCGCTCGATCGAGGAGGAATTGGATCGCGACGAGGAGGATTTCTCGCTGACGGTGGCTTCGGCCGGCATCGGGTCGGAGCTCAAGAGCCTGCGCCAGTACCGCAAGCTGGTCGGCAACACGGTCGAGGTGCTGCTCACCTCGGGCATCAAGGTGCTGGCGAAACTTGACGCGGCCGATGACCAGGGCATCACCCTCTCCTACGAGGAGAAGCAGGCCGTCGAAGGCAAAAAACGCAAGCAACTGGTGACGGTGACGCGCCGTTACGGCTTCAGCGAAATCAAGTCCGCGCGGGAGTGGCTGGATTTCAAATAGGCACTCGCGCCGGACAACCCCGGACAAACGGCGGGGAGCCGCAGGCAAAAACAAGCATAAACTGAAAACAAGATAAACGACACAATGGACAATCTCAATCTTATCAGCAACTTTGCCGAGTTCAAAGAGCTGAAGAACATCGACAAGAGCACGATGATCGGTGTGCTGGAGGACGTTTTCCGCCACGCACTGCAGAAACAGTACGAGACGGACGAGAATTTCGACGTCATCATCAACCCCGAGAAGGGCGACCTGGAAATCTGGCGTAACCGCACCGTCGTCGAGGACGGCGCCGTCGAGAATCCCAATACGCAGATCGCCGTGTCGGAGGTCAAGGCCATCGACCCGACCTACGAGATCGGCGACGAATATGCCGACGAGATCAAACTCGCCTCGTTCGGCCGTCGCGCCGTGTTGTCGCTGCGCCAAAACCTGGCATCGCGCATCCTCGACCTGGAGAAGGCCAGCCTCTACGAGAAGTATTCGGAGAAGGTCGGCGAGATTGTCACCGGCGAAGTTTACCAGGTGTGGAAAAAGGAGGTGCTGATCCTCGACGACGAGGAGAACGAGCTGATCCTGCCCAAGGCGGAGCAGATTCCCAACGACTTCTACCGCAAGGGCGATACCATCAAGGCCATCGTCAAGTCGGTCGAGATGAACAATAACCAGCCGCGTATCATCCTTTCGCGCACGGCCAACCAGTTCCTCGAACGCCTCTTCGAGCAGGAGGTTCCCGAGATCTTCGACGGGCTGATCACCATTAAGAAGATCGTCCGCATCCCGGGCGAGCGCGCCAAAGTCGCCGTGGAGTCCTACGACGAACGCATCGACCCGGTAGGCGCATGCGTAGGCATGAAGGGTTCGCGCATCTACTCGATCGTCAAGGAGCTGCGCAACGAAAACATCGACGTGGTGAACTACACGGCCAACCCGTCGCTGATGATCCAGCGTGCGCTGAATCCCGCCAAGATTTCGAGCATCACCATCGACGAGGAGAAAATGACCGCTTCGGTCTACCTCAAGCCCGACCAGGTGTCGCTGGCCATCGGCAAGGGCGGCCTGAACATCCGCCTCTCGAAGATGCTCACCGGGTACGACATTGACGTATACCGCGAGGTCGAAGAAGAGGACGTGGCCCTCACCGAATTCGCCGACGAGATCGACGGATGGATCATCGACGCTCTGAAGAACGTCGGCTGCGACACGGCCAAGAGCGTGCTGGAACTGCCCGTAGAGGAGATCGCCGCGCGTGCCGACCTGGAGCTGGAACAGGCACAGAAGGTCGTCGAAATCCTGAAGGCCGAATTTGAAGAGTAACATAAGCAAGAAAGGAAAACACAAGATATGGGTAACGAAAGAAAATTAAGGCTCATTCAGGTTGCAAAGGAGTTCAAGGTGGGACTGAATACCATCACGGACTTCCTGCAGAAGAAGGGCATCAAGAGCGACGGGTCGCCCAATACGCTGGTCGACGCGGAGACTTATGCCGTCCTGGAGAAGGAGTTCGGGGCGAACCGCGCCGCAGGCAATGCACGCGAGTCGATCCGCGAGCGCATCTCCCTGAAGCAGACGACCATCACCCTCGAAGAGGCTAAGAAGCAGGAGCGCGAGGAGGAAAAAGAGGTGGTCATCAAAAGCAACGTAATCAGCGTCAAGGACGAAATCCAGCAGCCGAAGTTCCTCGGCAAGATCGACCTGTCGCCCAAACCCAAGGCTGCGCCGGCACCCGCCCCGAAGGCGGAAGCGGAAAAACCCGCCGCACAGCATCCTGCGGCCCCCGCAGCACCGGCACCTGCCCAGGCGCCCAAGGCTGCCGCACAACCCGCACCGGCCATGCCTGCAACCCCGGAAGCCCGGCCGTCACAGGCAGCCCCTGCCACACCGGCAAGCCCCGCCGCACCCGCAACGCCGGTGCATGCGGCGCCTGCTGCTCAGGCTGCCCAGGCTGCGCCCGCTGAACCTGCGAAACCCGCCGCACCGGCCACGCCGGCACCCGCAGCGCAGGCTCCCGGGCAACCGGACGCCAAGCCCGCAGAAGCCCCGGCCCCCGCGCCGGAACCGACCGCTCCCAAAGACAACATCTTCCGTCCGGAGACCGTGACCCTTACCGGGCCGCAGGTACTCGGCACGATGGACGTGTCGGGATTCGTGGCCGGCGGCAAGCACAAGCGCAAGCGCCTGCAAAAGGAAAAGGTCGACGTCAGCAAAGCCCCGAAGGGCAATGCGCAGGGCGGCGGCAACAAGCAGGGTGGGACAAAGGGGGCCAGGGCGGCCAGAACCGTCCCGGACAGGGCGGGCAAAACCGTCCCGGCGCCCAGAACCAGCCCAAACCGGGCGAAGGCCGTCGCAACAAAAACAAAGGTAAGGCCGCACCCAAGCCGATCGTACGCCCCGAAGTGAGCGACGAGGAGGTTTCGAAGCAGGTAAAGGACACCCTGGCACGCCTGACGGCCAAAGGGTGCCAAAAGCAAGAGTGCCAAATACCGCAAGGATAAACGCGACGCCGTTGCCGAGCGTATGAACGAAGAGTTCGAACGCGAGGAACAGGAACGCTCGACCCTCAAAGTCACGGAGTTCGTGACCGTGAGCGAGTTGGCGACGATGATGAACGTGTCGCCCACGCAGGTCATCACGGCCTGCATGAACCTGGGACTGATGGTCTCCATCAACCAGCGCCTCGACGCCGAAGCGCTCGTCGTGGTCGCCGAGGAGTTCGGCTACAAGGTCGAATTCGTCTCGGTCGAGATCCAGGAGGCCATCAACGACGAGGGCGAAGACAAGGAGGAAGACCTCGTGCCGCGTCCGCCGATCGTCACGGTCATGGGACACGTCGACACGGTAAGACCTCGCTGCTGGACAACATCCGCAAAACCAACGTCATCGAAGGCGAGGCCGGAGGTATCACGCAGCATATCGGTGCGTACAGCGTCGAGCTCAACGGCCAGAAGATCACGTTCCTCGATACGCCGGGCCACGAAGCCTTCACGGCCATGCGTGCCCGCGGTGCCGCCGTAACGGACGTCGCGATCATCATCGTGGCGGCCGACGACAGCGTCATGCCGCAGACGATCGAGGCCATCAACCATGCGCAGGCCGCAGGCGTGCCGATGGTCTTCGCCATCAACAAGATCGACAAGCCCAATGCCAACCCCGACCACATCAAGGAGCAACTCGCAGATGAACTATCTGGTGGAGTCGTGGGGCGGTAAATACCAGGATCAGGAAGGTTTCGGCCAAGAAGGGCCTGAACCTCGACAAACTGCTCGAAAAGGTGCTGCTCGAAGCCGAGATGCTCGACCTGAAGGCCAACCCCGACAAGAAGGCGCAGGGCACGTCATCGAATCGACGCTCGACAAGGGCCGCGGGTACGTCTCGACGATCCTCGTGCAGAGCGGTACGCTCCACGTGGGCGACGTGATCCTGTCGGGCACCTACACGGGGCGCGTGAAGGCCATGTTCAACGAGAACGGCAAGAAGGTCGAATCCGCCGGCCCCTCGACGCCGGTACAGGTGCTGGGACTGAACGGCGCCCGCAGGCCGGCGATACGTTCAACGTGATGGAGGACGACCGCTCGGCACGCGAAATCGCCAACAAACGCGAGCAGTTGCAGCGCATGCAGGGCATCATGACCCAGAAGCACGTGACGCTCGACGAAATCGGCCGCCGTATCGCCATCGGATCGTTCAAGGAGCTCAACATCATCGTCAAGGGCGACGTGGACGGCTCGATCGAAGCCATGTCGGGCTCGCTCATCAAGCTCTCGAAAGGAGACCGTGCAGGTCAACGTCATCCACGCCGCCGTGGGACAGATCTCGGAGTCGGACGTGCTGCTGGCCGCCGCTTCGAACGCCATCATCGTCGGCTTTCAGGTACGCCCGTCGGCTGCGGCGCGCAAGCTGGCCGAGAAGGAGGAGATCGAAATCCGCCTCTAATCGATCATCTACGATGCGATCAACGACATCAAGGATGCCATCGAGGGCATGCTCGAACCCGTGATGAAGGAGGAGATCGTCGCTTCGGTCGAGGTACTGGAGATCTTCAAGATATCGAAGGTCGGCACCGTGGCCGGCTGTATCGTCCGCGAAGGCAAGCTCCAGCGCAACACCCCGATCCGCGTCATCCGCGACGGTATCGTGATCTACACCGGCAAGCTGGGTTCGCTCAAGCGCTTCAAGGACGACGTCAAGGAGGTTGCGGCCGGCCAGGACTGCGGCCTGAACATCGAATCGTTCAACGACATCCGTGTCGGCGACATCGTCGAGGATACGAACAGGTAGAGGTGAAACGCAAATAGCAACGCCATGCTGAAACGTCTGACCGTTTTGCTGTTGTCGCTCTGCACGCTGTGCGGAGCGGCATTGGCCATGCAACCCGGGGAGGGTAGCACCGCAAAGGAACAGAAGGCGCTGCAAAAGGCCCAGAAGAAAAAACTCCGCCGGGAAGCGCGGCATTTCGAATCCCTGCGCAATGAAACCGTCGAGAAATTCGCCCGCGGGCACCAGCCCTCGGAGATCAGCACCCCCTCGTTCGTAAACGACTTCCGCATTTCGAACGTCATCTGCGCCGGGGACAACATCACGGGCAACGTGATGCTCCGTTTCGACATCACACCCCTCTACGGCGGGTTCCGCCTCTATATGGGCGGCGAGCGCAACGGCACGTCCGCCTTTGCCAAAGGCGTGGCCTACCCTTCGTCCGACCACTACGGCCGGGTCTACACGATGCGCGGGGGACAACCCGAACATGTCGTCGTCATGTTCTACAACATCGCCCCGGGCGTCGACGCCCTCGACCGCGTGGACATCAGCATGGGCCTTGCCCTGAATACGCTGAAAATCAACACGATGCGTAACGTACCGATTTTCTGGACTTACACAGACAAGGCCATCAGGAACTTTGTCCGCGAAAAATCGGCGAAAGGAAACCGCTAACCAAAACCAAAATACAAACTTAAAGTAAAAATGACTACCCAGATCAAATTTACCACTGCCGAAGAAGCCGTCAAGGTTATCAAATCGGGCGACCACGTACACCTGAGTTCCGTGGCTTCGGCCCCCAGTGCCTTATCAACGCCATGTGCGCGCGCGGCGAGGCCGGTGAACTGAAGGATGTCCACATCCACCACCTGCACACCGAAGGCCCGGCACCCTATGCCGACGAGAAGTTCGAAGGCGTATTCCAGCTCGATTCGTTCTTCGTGGGCGGCAACGTCCGCAAAGTCACCCAAAGCGGCTATGCCGACTATATTCCGATTTTCCTGAGCGAGACGCAGCGCCTCTACCGCTGCGGCGCAGTACCCTGCAATGTGGCGATGATCCAGGTGTCGACGCCCGACAAGCACGGCTTCGTATCGCTCGGCACGTCGGTCGACGCAACGCTGGCCGCCGTGGAGACCGCCGAGCACGTGATCGCCGTCGTAAACAAATATGTCCCCGCGCATTCGGGCAGGCCATGATCCACTCCTCGAAGATCGACATCTTCGTACAGGATGACAAACCGCTGATGGAGGCGCACTTCGCGCAGCCGAACGCCACCGAAGAAGCCATCGGCAAACACTGCGCCGCCCTGATCGAGGACGGTGCGACACTCCAGATGGGCATCGGCGCCATCCCGAACGCCGTACTGGCGCAGCTGGGCAACCACAAGAACCTGGGTATCCACACCGAAATGTTCGCCGACGGCGTACTCCCGCTCGTGGAGAGCGGCGTCATCAACGGCGAAGCCAAGAACATCGACAAGGGCAAGATGGTATCGACGTTCCTGATGGGTTCGCAGCGCGTCTACGACTTCATCGACGACAACCCTGCCGTGCTGATGATGGACGTGGGCTACACGAACGACCCCTATATCATTTCGAAGAACGACCGCGTGACGGCCATCAATTCGGCGCTGCAGGTCGACATTACCGGCCAGGTATGCGCCGACTCGCTGGGCACGAAGTTCTATTCGGGCGTCGGCGGCCAGATCGACTTCGTATACGGCGCATCGCTGTCGAAGGGCGGCAAGGCCATCATTGCCATGCCTTCGGTGACCAACAAAGGCATCTCGAAGATCGCCCCCGTACTGTCGCCAGGCGCAGGCGTCGTCACGACCCGCAACCACATCCACTGGTTCGTAACCGAGCACGGGGCCGTAGACCTCTACGGCAAGACGCTGCAGGAGCGCGCACGCCTGATCATCTCCGTAGCCGACCCGTCGGCCCAGGAGGAACTCGACCGTGCCGCCTTCGAGCGTTTCGGCCAGCACCACCACTATGTGAAGGGTTACATGAAAAAATAATTTTTTCACATCCGAAAGGCGCCCGCTGCAATAGCGGGCGCTTTAGCCTAAATTGGTAGTATTTTTATCTAATCACGAATCATATTCTGTAATTTTTCCGGGGAAAATAATGTTTCCCCGGTTTTTTATTTTCGCGATTTCCGACTCTAATGGTTCCTTCTTCATGTTTAAATTTAGCATACAAACCCATAAAAATTCTTAATGTTATGTATGACTTTATCAAGCAACACGAAAGAGAGGTGGGCAGAAAGATGCCAGGCGTTCTGGTTTTGTGCGTTACTACCGTTCCGGTTTGACAAATTTGGCTCCACCCCATTACTTGCGGAATCGAACCGATACGGCTCCTTATTTGGAATCGTTTTATTACGAACGCGATCCGCCCTTTTTCGATTACCTGCGATTATAAAATGGTATCGCTCATTATTGAAAACTCCCTGAAGTTCGCAGATCGTATTGGCGCTCCTTGCTTGATTTTCAGATCGGATCCGATTACATTTTCTGATTTATGGCAACGGCTTCGTTCTTTACCATGTTCTTAGCCCGGAAATAGCTGCGGTAATTACTAAATCCCGCATGGAGCACAATCTCCAACACAGGTATTTTTTTTGCTTTCTCTGCACAGCATCCGCATGTAGCCGCTCCACCTCCTTCAGCCGGTAACTATTGATGAAACGGTTGAAATTCACGCCATATTCCCGGTTGATGAAAGCCGATATATAAGTCCTGTTGGAAACGAGATCCCGGGCCATATCGGTTATTTTGAATTCCGGATTCAGATAAGGTTTCCGATCCTCCAAATACTTCTCGACCTGCTGCCGCCCCAGTTGCGGATAATTTCCCGACGCGGTCATTTCCTTCTCTTTGACGGTAACAGGTTCGAAAATCACGTAATTCTCCGAAAGAATACTCAGGCACAGCACAATATGGGTGAATACCGCCGGCAACGTCGTGAATGCCCAGGCAAACCCCAACCCGCCGAACAGCCCGACACCCAATATCAATCCGGCTATCGGCAATGTTTGCAGCACGACCCTGAAGATGATGATAAAAGACAGCCAATCCAGCGACATCCGGTAGATATCAGCGGAATAATCGGCTACCTGGCGTTTATATGACTTTATGCGGAGCAAGCTCAGTCCTGAGTATAAAATGCTCAGCAAAATACAGGCGATAAACGTGATGTCGATGATCGTTGATGTCAGGTTTGCCTCGTTATCATAAATAGCAGCCCATCGCTGCCGGAGCGGGACTGCCAACGCAATCGCGCAGATAATTAGGGTCAAACACGCCGGAAGGATGAAATGACAGGCCGGAAAAAGTTTCCGCTCGCCCGTATCCGTAATAATATGCGTGATCCGGTAAAGGAATACGGGGATGAAAGCGAATGAGGAAAAGAAAACGGGCAGGTATGCTATGAACGTGTCGCGGGCGATGGAATGCATGACCAGCCCGCTCCAAAACAGTATCATCAGACAGTATACAGCGATCATGTTGTAATGGATCTTCCGGTCGACCGTATTGGAAGAGCGGGTCGTATCGAGCGAAATCAGAATCAGGCTGACCGCAGCACTTACCACCGGCATTGAGAAAACGATTGCACGTCCGATATCTTGATTCATCCTTCCTTATTCTTTATTTGCGGTTTCTCGTCGGGCTGTTTCTTGGCAGCCTTTTCCAATCGGATCGCACGCTGGAAATGCCTGGAGTCTTTGAATCCCGCCATAACCATTACCTGATACGGATTTTTACGTTCGTTCGAAGGATGTGCCATTAGAATCTGGTACTCCTCGATCCGCCACAGGTTCAGGTAGCAGTTGAAATTCTTGCCGTAAGTCTGATTGATAAAATTAGACATGACGGTACGGTTCACCCCCATCGCCTCAGCCATGTCAGTCAGTTTGAAATCGGGATCGAGGTACGGCTTTTTTGGGACATATAGTTTTCTAAAGCCTTACTGGTCAGCCGTCCGCGCGTGTTGTCCGGCACAAGGCGCTGTTTGTCGCCCACCCCGTTGCTCTCGCTCTTTTTCCCGGCGGACGGAAACAAATCGGCGGTTTTGTAAGAGAGATACTGCCTGCGGATAACATGGTACGTGAGCAGGATTTCCTGGGCTATGATACATAATGCGTTCAGGCGTACGAGCCAGCGGTCGGAACACACTACCGAAGGCAAAAAGCGATCAGCCAGATAGCGATGAAAAGCACGAAGAGCACGACGAGCCAACGCGACGATCTTATACTGAAAGATTTTCGATCCGTGTCTACCTTCTGCACGACCGCCTGCTTATAATACCGCGACAACAACCGGCAAGTCGGAACGACATAGGCTATCGCCGTGACGAACCGCAACAAAAAGCCGGAGATGAACAGATCCGCATAACGCTCAAACGGCGATAATCCGGCGATTCCTTCTCCATGCGGCAATATCCAGGCCGCCGCCGTCAGGATAACCGCCAACGCGGGCACCGGCCAAAGGTAATTCAGGAGGGGAAAGTTTCTTTTATTCCCCAAATAGGTCAGGTAATAAACGATGTTGTAGAACAATACGGGAATATAGACATACGACAGGGCAAAAAGGAATATCGACCGGAAGGAATACCGGGTCGTCAGAGAGCACATGCCAGAGTACGGACGCCCACCACACGGCGAGCAGAATACAGTAGATGCTCACGACCCGCCTCAATTTTTCGTTCGGCAGGATTGCGATAATTCCAGATCAGCAATAAGGCAAAGACCGAACATATGACCGAACAGCAGATCGGCAAAATATAGACCATCAGGCTGCCGTATGTGACAAATGTTCCCATGATTCAAATTATTCCCCTCGAACATGTGTTCCCGCCGGCTGTTTCCTGCACACTGGAACCGTCCGGGATGTCACCGGCCGCAGACTTCCGGGAATACGACGTGTAAATACACCACAGCACGCTGGCTTTATTTACATTACGTCCGTTGACGACGAGACTCCGTGCGCCCCGGGAAAAGTCCGTTTTTGATGATTTGACATATCCTTTACAAAATTGCGGTTTGCGTATATAAGGTCATTACGATTTTGCCGATATGATTTATACGTTTTGGCATTATGCGATAGCAAATATATCATTTTTTGTGCAGAACAAAAAAAAAATCCCACGGCTATTTTACAAAAAGTTTTTCAGTCACTCCACCCGCTCTACCTATTATAATGAAAAAGAACAGAATTCATTCTTCCGTCATAACTGCGGCAGCCTCTTCCGAGGCCGTTCCGCCGACCATCCCCCAGAACTATTTGACCGGATTTATCAAGCCGAGAAAGCAAGGACACCGCAACTGTCCTTTCGGATGTCTGTACTCGGACAGACTGTAAAATCTGTAACGCAATAATTTAAAGTATGAATAATGGAATTATAAAACGAATGTTCGTCCTGCTGGCAATCGCCGTCACCGGTATTACGCAGGATATCGAAGCCCAGCGAGTGGCTGCCAAGAGCAATATCCTGGCAGACGCTTTCCCTGAATCCGAATTTGGGAATAGAGGTCGGGCTCGCTCCCAAATGGACGTTGGACATAACGGGGCAATTCAACGCATGGACGCTCTCGCACGACCGACGCTGGAAACACTGGGTCTTTCAACCTGAAGCCAGGTACTGGTTCCGCGACCGGTTCTCGGGACACTTTGTGGGTGCTCACATTCATGGCGGACAGTATAATATCGGAGGTTTTGATGGAAAGATCGACTTCCTTGGCACGGATGCCCGCAAGTTGAAGGATACCCGTTATCAGGGTTGGTTTGTCGGCGCAGGTATCGCTTATGGTTATGCGTGGATATTGGGGCGGCATTGGAATCTTGAGGCAGAAATTGGTTTGGGTTATTCCTATACACGCTATGACCGCTTTCAGTGTGCCGGGTGCGGCAAGAAGATAGAAACGGACAAGCCGCACCACTACGTGGGACTGACGAAAGCTGCAATCAATCTTGTTTATGTATTTTAATCGTGTGTAAGATGAAAAAAGACATTATATATCCTATCAGCCCTTTTGGGCATGGTTACGGCAGCGGAAGCGCAGACCGCAATCGACATGCGGAAACAGGACATCGTGGACGGCGTTTCCATAGAAAATCTCAGGATGGAACGCAACGGCGCGTACATCGCCATAGATATGCTTTGGGATTTGTCTGGGCTCGACGTGGACAATAATCGCGCGGTGCTGCTCACACCATGGCTGGTCAACGGCAGCGATTCGCTCAGCCTGCAATCGATAGGAGTTTACGGCAGACGGCGCTACTACTTCTATGTACGCAAGGGCGAGAGCATGCTGTCGGGCAGGGATGAAAAGAGCTACAAGGCTGCGGAGAAGCCTGACGACATCGAATATCACTGCATGGTGCCATACGCCGAATGGATGAACGGCTCCGTGCTGTCACTTCACCGCAGCGACTACGGATGCTGCAACACGCTGCTGGCAAAAGCAGACCGGGATGCTCGGACGACATTCCGAGGCGTTTTTCCCCGAACTGGTATATGTACGTCCGCAAGGGCTGGTCGAAAAGCGGGATTCACTCGAAGGTTCGGCGTTCATCGACTTTCCGGTCGACCAGACAGCGATTTTTCCGGGCTATCGGCACAACACCGCCGAACTGGGGAAAATACAGTCATCGATCGACTCCGTGCAGAACGACATGGATATAACCATCACCTCGGTATGGCTGAAAGGTTATGCTTCGCCCGAAAGTCCGTATGCGCATAACAAGGAATTGGCTATCGGGCGTACCGCCGCATTGAAGAAACACATACAGCAACTCTACCAGTTTGAAGGCGATATGATAACGACCGGCTACGAAGCGGAGGATTGGGCTGGATTGCGCCGCTACGTGGAACGGTCGAACCTTGAACATCGCACGAGGATCATCGCTTTGATAGACGCCAATTTGGAACCGGATGCCAAAGAGTGGAAAATAAAAAGCACCTATCCGGAGGAATACCGCTTCCTGTTACAGAACTGTTATCCGGCGTTGCGCCGCACCGACTACCGCATAGCCTACACCATCCGCGATTACAGCGACGTGGAGGAGATAAAACGAATTATGCACGAGCGACCGCAGAAACTGAGCCTGAACGAGTTCTACCTCGTCGCACGAGGAGTATGAACCGGGCACGGACGAGTTCACCGAAGTGTTCGAGACAGCGGTGCGCATGTTCCCCGGATGACACCGTTGCCAACCTCAACGCCGCCAACGCCGCAATGCGCCGCGGCGACCTCACAGGTGCGAAGCGTTACCTTGCCAAAGCGGACGATTCGCCCGAGGCGGTTTATGCCCGCGGTGCATTGGCCATCCTGCAAAAAAGATTACGACAGCGCCCGACGCTACCTGAGTGAGGCGAAAACGCTCGGATCGGAGCAGGCAGGCATCACGCTCGAACAGCTTGAAAAAGGGAGACATTAACAAGAAAATATACCATTAACAAAATCAAATCCACACATTTATGAAGATGAAAAAATTATTTTTAGGGTTGTTCGCATGTAGCGCATTGTGTGCATGTTCGAACGATGAATCGGGAATCATTCCGGATGATACCCCGAAGATCTTCACTGTAGACGAGGCATACCTCAATGTCCGGCTCGCCGATGCAGGCTCCCTTACGAGGGCGCAGGAAGGCGAATTTGAATACGGAACGAACGAACAGTCCGTCAAAAACGCCTATTTTTACTTTTACGATGCAGACGGCGTATTCGTTACACAAGGTGATGTCTGGACGGGTGGCAACGCCTCGACGACAACCCCTGCCGAAAACATTGAATTTACGAGCAACAACGTCGTCGTACTGAAAGGACTGGACAAGAAGAGTTACCCTAAGTATATGGTAGCGGTGCTCAACAAACCGACGGGCTTCCTGCATGGAAACACGCTCGGGGAAATGCAAATGGTGCTTGCGGACGCGAATGCGGAAGGTATTTATTACCCGTCAACAACCGATAATGTCACGACCGGTTACTTTACCATGAGCACTACGAGCTATACCGCAGCCAATCGGGCTGCGTATTTCGTAACGTGAAGTAAGTATCGATAAATAACGATAACAATAAATAGGAATATAGGGTGTAACTCAACAAGTTACGCCCTATATCTTTTTTGTAGAATTTTCTTTGGCTTTGCTTATTTCTCGGATTTTTTATCGTATATTTGTACCATAATTGTACCGACACTTAAAAAGTAGATAATATGACACTTACAAGAATGCCGGTATTGAGAATGAGGAATATAAGTAAAAAGTAGATTATGCCAGCAGCAAAATTTGAAATAAAACGGAAGTGCCAGATTTGTGGAGAAGAGTTTTTAGCCAAAACAATAGAATCTTGGTATTGCTCTCCCAAATGTTCCAAAATTGCATGGAAGCGACGCAAGGATGAAGAACAAAGATTGCAAAGGTTGGACGAAGTGGTTAAGAAGATACCCAAGTCCAAAGAGTACATCACGGTTCCTGAAGCATACGCATTGTTTGGCATAAGCAAGGAAACTCTTTATCGTTTGATTCGTAAGGGTACAATCCCCAGTGTAAATGCAGGAGAAAGACAGACATTACTATCAAAAGCAGAACTGATGAAACTCTATCCTCCACGCAAGAAAGCTCTCACAAAGCCGAAACCTGTTGCCAAACTATATAGTCTGGAGCCGAAAGATTGTTATACCATTGGAGAAATCACAGAGAAGTTTCTTGTGAATGAAAGTACAGTTTATCTCCATATACGCAAATACTCTATCCCTACCCGGCAGATTGGGAACTTTGTGTATGTACCCAAGAAAGAAATTGATAACTTATATAAAGGTGTGAAGCGATGAAGAAAGCATTAGTCAATACACGAGTGTCGGTAAAGCTCCGCAAATCTGAATATCGTGATGAATGGTATCTTTATGTGGAATCTTATCCTGTATTTCAATCCGGAAAAGATACGCCACAAAGAGTGCGTGAATATCTCAATCGTACCATTACAACACCTATTTGGGATAAGTCACGCAATGCAAGGACTAATGCCGAAGGCAAAACCACTTATAAGCCGAAGCAGATTTGAACGGTGTCATTCAATGTAAGTCTCAATTAGACCAGGAATCATGTATCTATGCCGACAAGGTCAGAAGCCTACGACAAAAGGAATACGACAATGCAGCTTTATATGCCGATACCGATGCAGAACAGGCGGAGCAGTTGGAACGCTCCCGAAGTAATTTCATTGAGTACTTCGACCATATGCAGCGAACAAGGCATGCCCATAGCTCTGATTCTATCATTGTCAACTGGAGAAGAGTGCATGAATTATTGAAGATTTTCGCAAAAGGTGACACCATTCTCTTTTCGCAAATAGACTTAAAGATGGTTGAATCGTTCCGGCAATTCATAATGAATGCCCCACAAGGAGGCACTAAACGAGGTACGATTTCTCAAAATACAGCAGCAACCTATTTCTCTATCTTCAAAGCCGGATTGAAACAGGCTTTTATAGACGGATATCTGACTATTGATATTTCTGCAAAAGTCAAAGGCATTCAAGAAAGGGAAAGCCGGAGAGAATATCACGGTAGAGGAATTGAATCGACTGGCACAAACACCTTGTGACCCATTACTGAAACGTGCAGCCCTGTTTTCTGCTCTAACAGGAATCCGTCATTGCGATATTCAAAAATTGAAATGGTCGGAAGTGGAGAATGTTCAATGGAGGCTATCGGTTGAATTTTTACTCAGCAAAAGACAAAAGGAGTTGAATATATGCCTATATCAGAGCAAGCATATAATCTCTGTGGAGAGCAAAAAAGGGTGAACTTTTGGTTTTTGCCGGACTTCCTGACCCTTCTTGGATAAACCGTCCTGTCAAAAAAGTGGGTTGAAGCTGCCGGAATATCCAAACACATAACATTTCATTGCTTTCGTCATTCCTATGCAACCCTGCAACTGGCTGGAGGAACTGATATTTATACAGTTAGCAATCTACTACTGATATTCTCCACTATTCATATTGATAATCAATGGGTAATCCTTATGATGATTATGTTTCGTTACTGCTTATTTATGTGATGTATTACACTATGAAATCAGTATGCGTAATCGCTGTTATTTTGCCGAAAAATCAAAAAAACAAGTAGCAATATGAGTGAGAAGAACATTACATTTGAAGATTTACCCAAAGCAATGTCGTGGTTGATGGATAAATTGAATGAGCTGGATTCTAAAATAGATGGATTAAACAATCAGAATCAAAGCGTTCCAACCGAACAATGGATGAACCTTAAGGAATTGTGTGATTATATTCCCAGTCACCCGGCAGAGCAAACTGTATATGGCTGGACGAGTTGTCATCTAATCCCATTCCACAAAAAGAGGGAAGCGTATCATGTTTCTAAAATCGGAAATTGACGAATGGCTCCATGCCGGCAAAATCAAATCTGATAAAAACTTGGAAGATGAAGCCGCCCAATTCATAAAGTCAAAAAGAAATACCAAATTCTAATGGATTCAACCAATTTATGCAATGCGCTCAGAATGGAATTTGAAGGGATCTTTGAAAACAAGATTCCTTTGGATGCTTTTCCTGCCAAAATTCAAGATATGATATTGGCTCTATCCCGACAAGAGAATTATTCCATAGAATATATGATGGCTTCTCTTTTTGGTGGCAGTGTCAACCGCTATCGGCAACGCTGTCAATATTCGTATTCGTGGTGGATGGATTAGTAATCCTGCCCTTTTATATGATATTGGTAGGTCGTCCCGGAATGGGCAAAACCCCACCTTTTGGATTTTGCATTCCGTCCTATCCGAAAGCATGATGCCAAAATCATCAAACAATTTAAATTGGATATGGAGCATTATAATAGCTTGGTTGAAAACTAAGGCTAAAAAGACAAGTCCTCTTCATTGCCGGACAAACCAATTTTACGAAGAACTATCATATCCGATTTTACTCCGGAGGCTTTAATGCGTGCGCTTGATGATAATCAACGAGGTATCGTGGTATATGTAGATGAAATCATGGGAATGTTTAATGCCGTGAATCAATATAGCAAAGGACAACTCATTGAGCAGCTATTGACAGCCTTTTAGCGGAAAACCATTGGATATTTCAAGATGTAGCATCCCTGTACCTATTCATATAGAGCATCCTTTTATAAATATTGTCGGCACGATGCAAACAACTCGTATGCACGAACTAATAGAGAAAGGTTATAAAGACAATGGGTTGATAGATAGGATAATTTTTGTATATCCATCCTCACAAGAAATTTCTGATTGGGGGCTGGATGAAGAATCTTCCGTATCAACTTTTGGTAAATACTCATCAATGTGGGCCAAAGCCTATTTTACAAACTGGCGCAATAATGCAGTTCAGGCTGTTAATCAAAAATCCAAGATGATGGATTGGTGGATAGCAGTGATTAAAAGCTCCCATGATTACGGCTCGTTTAGCTTTAGTCTTGCAAATCCTTCGTTGGGCTTGCGGTGAAGAACACAAGGATTTTGTGGATATTGACTCAACCAAATCTGCTATTGCATTGAGTGAATACTTTGAGAACTGTTATACCAACATTCAGAAATATATGTTGCGAGAGAGCGTTGAACCGCAAAAAAAGAGAATTGCTTGATTGCCTTTCCGCAACTTTCACTACTGCCGATGCCATTCAAGCCGGAAAAAGAAGTAGGGTTGTCGGAAAGGTCGGTAATGTATTCTTTGGTTAGCCTTGCTACGAATAAGGTTATCAAGAAAGTAAAGCGAGGTGAATATGAGAGCTGCAATAAACGACACCTTTTTGCAGTTTGCAGTTGTTGCAGTTTGCACTTGCACTGACATAGGATTTCTGCCAAAACTGCAATAAGTAAACTGGCTGAATAACAAAAATAGATTTTATAATTTTCTCTTCAAAAATATAAGCGTGGGTCAAAACTTTCATGCCCGAAAAAAAAACAATGTTTTTGTCAAGTACATAGATAGCCAAGAGAAATAACTTTTCTGATTATGTAGGCAGATGTGACCATGAGCAATCTTGCCAATACCATTACACTCCATCGGATTATTTTCATGATAACCCAATGGTAGTAGGATAACTTCATTGAAGCCGATAAGCCTAAGCCCAATTTACTGCCTCCAACCTCTTTTTGTTGACAATGAACTAATGAAACGTACTTTTTTAACTATGGTATGAATCCATTGTACATCTACCTGTCTGGGATGTTGGGTAAAGATGAGACTTCTCGGATATTCCGCTATATCATGTTGGCAATATCAAAGAAGTGGGGCGGTTCTACTGTCTATTGGCAAATTGATTGGCAAGGTAATGTACGAACAGGGAAGATAATGTTGTATGATGCAGAAACAGGACATCGGACAAAAGAGCCAAGAAGTTATGTTAGTTGGGTACATACAGAACTGAATCTCCCAAACTACAATTTGAAGCAATGTTTGTTTGGCGAACATCTGTTATCTGAGAATCCGACCAAACCTGTTGCTATTGTGGAAAGCGAAAAATCCGCTTTGATAGCTACCCATTATATGCCAGGAATTTATATGGTTGGCAACAGGTGGAATGCATGGATGCTTCAAGTCTGACGTGGTAAGTGTATTGAAAGGTCGGTCGGTTATGCTGTGCCCGGATTTGGGTGCAAAAGAGAGGTTTGGCAAACCAAGATGGCTTTACTCACTTCCGTATGTTCTAAAGTTGTATTGAGTGATAGTTTGACAGACAAATGGCATAGTTCGGACAAAGACAATGCTTGCATTAAGGTATGTAATGCCCCATTTTTAATGGGTATTCTATGCAAGAAGTACCACCGTCCGACAAAATGGTTTTCACTCATTTGTCGTCTTGGAGGCTTCTTGCATTACTCGCAGGCTCGCAATGGATAGAACATTTTATTAATAAATTCCAGTTATAAACGCTTATGGATATACAACAAAACAATGGAAAACAGGGTGTTCGTACTCGTCATATAGACATTCGTCTGACTGAAAATGAGTATGAAATGATAGTAGAAAAAAGCTGCCGAATGTGGACTGACACTTAGTAACTACGGACGAAAATTATTGCAAAATCACCATCCAAACAAACGACTTTCAGACGAGGAAGTACAAGGATTGAACTCTTTATCGGATGCACGAGCCGACCTTATCCGCATTCAGAATGTACTCAAAGGTAAACCTGATGAGATTAAAAAACGATATTTCCGAGATGAGAATTATATGCGTGCTTGGATAGAGGCAGTAAATAGGCTTATTGTCCGATGGGGACAAATACGAGACAGTATAAATCAAATTTGAAATTATGATAGCACAAGGAAAGGCAATTTCTCATGGAGCAAGAGCCATTGAGTATTCTATGGAAAAAGAGAAAGCCCAGCTCGTTAAGGTGCATGACTTGCCAGAAAATATAGAACCTTTGGCTATGTGGTCACGAATGATGCAACACCAGCATCAATGTATGAAGGACAGATATAATCCGAAACCCATAACGCTGAACGCACTGCGCTTTGAGATTTCTCCAGCCAAAGAAGAATCGGCAGGATGGACAATGACGGATTGGCAGAATTTGTCGGATGAGGTTATTGCAGTACTTGACGGCATTGACCGAAGATGTGGCAAACCAGATAGTCATCTTAAACCGACCAATATCAAAAATAGCCAGTATGTTGTTTCGTTACACACCGACAGCAAAAAGTGGCATCCCTCACTTGCACATTGTGGCTAACCGTATAGACAATATGGGCAAAACAAACGATGCGCACTATATTGGTGAACGTGCCGTTCATGCTGCCAACATCATCAATGAGAGACGTGGCTGGGTGCAATCCGTGCAACGTCGTGATGAGAATATTCAGCAAATCAGTGAAGACTGCATCGCAATATTGAAAGCTATGCCAGAATTTGATTGGGAAACTTATAGCCAAATGTTAAACGCTAAGGGGTACGATATTAAGTTGATAAAGGACGATAAGGAAGTGGTCAAAGGGTATGCTATACGAAAAGGGAATTCTATTTATAAATCTTCAATATTGGGTAAAAGTCGAAAATTAATGCCATCAAAAATTGAAGCGACTTGGGCGGGATTACATGCTTCTGATAAACAAACTGCAATTCAGTCAAAGGAAGTATGTACTCAAACGATGGCGCATAATAATAAAGCGGTGATGCCACAATCAAAGCCTTCTATTTACCACTATTCCATAACAGTGGATGGAGAACAACTCGAGGTTGATATACCAGATATGGTTAAGTCTGTCTTTGACGAAGAGTTTGGAAGCCTTGATGAAGAAGTCAAACAGACCAATTTATTCAAAGTTGCCGCCTTACTATTTGCCGGATATTTGGATGCAGCCACTTCTATGTCATCTTCGTGCGGAGGTGGTGGCAGTCCCGGTAGTGGATGGGGTAAAGACAAAGACGAGGATGAACATAACTGGGCAATCCGTTGTGCAAAAATGGCAAAATGGCTCTGTAAGCCCATTAAGCGTAACAGAAGCAGATAGCATTTCATTTATAACCATACAACACTATGCGTAAAAAGTAAATTTGACCAATCTCCTTTGCCTGTGCAGGATAGTAAGTACATGAATCAGGATGACAATATTAGTGAAATAGAAAATCGTGTAGAATTTGACACCGAATTTGTCAATCTTACAAATCAGATAGAGAGGACATCAAAGCCGCTATTCAAGAATTGGAACAGATAAAAGCCTGTGTAGATTCTTCAATGGAAGCCCTTGAAAAATCAACACAAACTCTCAATGCAGCTATAAAAAGTCCGATAATATAGCCAATGCTATTTGTCGCACTTTTATTCAAGTAGAGAATACTGTTATAACTGTAAAACTTAGCGAAACGGATAAATCCATCCTCGCTGAATATCGCCACAAATTGATTGAGGAAGAAAAAATGCCTATTTGAAAAACAAATGGCTGAGTTGAAAGCTACTCATGAAAAACATTGGAAAGAAGTTAATAGATTTGCGAAATCTTATACTTCGTTTTCTCTTAATGGCTGGATAGCAAAAATCTCCGTTATTGGATTTTGGATATTATATGCATATTTCTGTTTGACATTGGGAGGATGGATAATATATTCGATGTGTGTTTAGCGGAATTAGGAAGGATGGACGAACCACCCTTCCTAATGTCTCACCAAGTTATGATCTTATCAACAATCTCTTGTTGTTCGGCACTACTGCGTCTCAAATAAATGCGAGTGGTTTCTATGCTTTCATGCCCCATCAGATCGGCAAGCAAAGAAATATCGTTGAACTTCTCCAAGAAATTCTTGGCAAAGCGATGACGGAACGAGTGAGGGTAAACTACTTTTTCATTCAAACCGTATTTTGAAGCATAGTTTTTCAACTGTTGAGCAATACCTCTGGTAGTGATACGTTCACCGAAGCGATTGAGGAAAAGATAGCCCGTGGTACGATTTGCCTTGTTTAACCATTCTGTTGCCTCCTTGCGTAAAGCTTTCGGAATGTAGATACGGCGTATCTTTCCACCTTTGGTGTAGATGTCGAAATAGCCTATCTGCACATGCTCCACCTTCATTTGTATTAGTTCGCTGACTCTTGCTCCGGTGGCAGCAAGGAAACGAACCACGAAATACCATTCTTGATTTTCCTCTTTCTTAAGTTTGTTCTTTAGGAAAACATAGTCGGCATTGCTGATTACATTTTCCAAGTAGCTACGCTGTTGTACCTTGACGGATTTAAGTCTCAGACGAGATTTCCCCATGCAATCAAGATACTTGTTCATTGCCTGAATACGAAGATTTACAGTTTTAGGCTTGAACTTCTCAATGAGATAAGTTTTATAAACAAGCAGATTGCGCTTGTTCAGTTCCTTGTGTTGGGAATAGTATTCTCTTACGGCATAGAGGTAAGCCGCGACCGTATTCTCCGCCATATTCCCTTGACGAAGATACGTTTCAAAATTTTCAATGCTCATGTCTGATACATTATTAGTTAAACAATTCGCTATCATTAATAATGTATAGCATCCACAAATTCATTGAGTTC
>VOFC01000760.1_pt1 | contig 38167 bp, 75 predicted proteins | sample 5384161 | NCBI WGS metagenome assembly VOFC01 (sample SAMN12384722, study PRJNA508395) | human gut metagenome | isolation source: healthy gut B | host: Homo sapiens | reverse complement strand
TCTGATGGAATACAGGAGGGTATGAATGTTATAAGTGGTGGTGGCCTTGTTGGTATAGTTTCCGATGTAGGGCGTAACTATGCTAAGGTTAGAGCCATAATTGATGATGAAAGTGGTGTTAGTGCTTCATTTGCAAATACTTCTGACTCAGCCATTGTAAGTGGTGACTTGAAGAAGATTGATGAGGGGCTAATTAATATTACTGGAATTGACATTAATGCTGAAGTTTCAGCAGGAGACATGGTTGTTACATCACAAATAAGTGATAAGTTTCTTCCCGGAATACTTATTGGTTATGTGAAATCAGTATCAAAGGATTCTACAGGACTTACAAAGTCAGGAACTTTAATACCTGTAGTTGACTTTAAACATATAAATGAGGTACTTGTTATAAAACAGCTTAAAGAAAGTTTGAAGGACTAAATATGAAACGTAGAGTATTGAACATTGTAATTACAGGTGCAATTATTATTGTATCATTTGTTCTTCAAAGCTATTTGTCATTAGTCAGCGGACAGTCTTTTGTAGTACCTAATCTACTATTAATTGTAACAAGCATATTTGGATTCATAAAGGGGTCAAACTATGGAAGTGTTACAGGATTGTTCTGCGGTCTTTTGGTAGACGTGGCTTTTGGAGATGTAATAGGATTGTTTGCACTTATATACATGTATATAGGATTTATAAGTGGTGTCTTTAAGAAGATATTATATAGTGACCATATATTTATGCCAATGCTTGTAGTATTTGTAAACGATTTTTTATATAATCTTGCATATTATGTGTTTAGATTTTTACTGAGAAATAAGTTAGACTTTTCATATTATTTTGAAAAAGTAATTTTACCAGAAATGATTTTTACAACATTTCTAACACTAATTTTCTATAAACTATTTTGTTTATTAGATGAAAAAATATTGAGAGAAAAACAGGAGAATAGGTTTAGTTTTGATAAGTGATTTTTTTTTATACGATATCTAAAATTATAAAATCAAGAATTTTTTATTGTAAGTCTATTTATAATAGGGCTGTTTGCCGTACTTTTATATAGAGTATTCGATTTACAGATTATAAACGAGAATTACTATATGAGTACCTACATTCAGAAAACAGAGAAAACAATATACAAATCAGGAACAAGAGGAAAAATTCTTGACAAAAGCGGTAAAAAGTATTGGCATATGATGCTTTGTCTTATGCAGTTACTATTGAAGATAAAATTGACAGTTCAGATACAAAAAATTCCCAGCTTAATCACATTGTAAGTCAGACCATCGATATTATTGAAAAATATGGTGACAAGGTTACTGTTGATTTTCCAATAAGTCTTACAAAGGATGGCAAATGGGAATACAATATTACCTCCGAAGCAGGAATACTTCGCTTTAAAAAAGAATGTTACAAGTAATGACTGCAAAGTTAAGGATGTAGACTATACTAATGCAACAGCTCCGGAAATGATGAACTATTTAAAAATCAGTTCTTTGAAGTTACAGGTGATGTGGATAATGATAAACTTTTTAAAATCATCTCAATCCGTTATAACATTTATCTGCATTCCGGGCAGAAATATATAACAACGACAGTTGCTCAGAATGTTTCAAAGGAAACAATGGTTGCAATTCAGGAAAACGCTTCCACATTAAAAGGTGTTAAGGCTGAAGAACAGAACATTAGAAAATATAATGACAGCCTGTACTATGCACCAATTCTTGGATATACAGGAACAATTTCTGAAACTCAGCTTGAAGAATTTAATGCTCAGGGAAAAAACTATATTAGTAGCGATGTTGTTGGTAAGGCTGGTTTAGAGTCTGCTTATGAAGATTATCTTCAGGGAACCCGTGGGGAACAGAAAGTTTTCATAGATAGTACAGGTAAGGTGCTTAGTACAGTGTCTGAGAAAGATTCCACGGAAGGTAATGATGTATATCTGACAATAGACAGCAAACTTCAGAAAGCAACATATAAACTTTTGGAAAAGAAGATTGCTTCAATTCTTATTTCTGAAATAGTTAATTATGATGTTAATGAAGATGCCGAAACAGACGATGACATTCATTACATTCCTGTTAAGAAAGTTTATTCACAGCTTGTGGCTAATAATGTTGTAAGTCTTAAGAAACTTTCAAGGAAGTCAGCTACATCTAATGAAAAGAAAGTAAATAAAGAATATAAAAAAGCAGTATCAGATGTTGTGAAGGTTATTAAGTCCCAGTTAAATTCTGACAAAGGCAAAGTATACAATGATGCAAGCAAAGAGTATCAGGAATACTATGATTATATTTATGACCTTTTAAAGAATGATGGAATACTTCTTACATCATCTATTGATAAAAAGGATAAAACATATAATAACTATGTTGATGGAAAAATAAGCATAAATGAGTTTATTAAATATTCAATAAAGAAGAATTGGATTAATATTGAAGGACTTCATGTAAGCGATGCTTATTTGTCTGCAGATGAAACTTATAATCTTTTTTAAGGGATTATATAGTTGAAGATATGAGTAGTAACACTTCTTTTGGTAAGAAAGTTATGTATTACAGAATATATGACGGCACAATTCACAGTAGCGAAATATTAATGCTTCTGTTTGATCAAAACATTTTACAGGAAGATGAACAAGCGTACAGCCAGTTACAGACATATAATTCAACGTATAATTATAGTTTCATTATTAAACAGATTAAAAAGCTGAATATTACACCTGCTCAGATTGCACTTGATCCGTGTTCAGGCTCAATTGTTGTAACTGATCCTAATAACGGACAGATAAGAGCTCTTGTAACATACCCAAGCTATGATAACAACATGCTTTCCGGTACAGTTGATCCTGATTACTGGCAGCAACTTGTTGAGGATCAGTCAGATCCTTTATATAACAGGGCCACACAAGGTGCAACAGCCCCGGGTTCAACATTCAAGATGACAACGACTATGGCAGCTATGGAAAACGATGTGGTGGGTCAGTATGAAACAGTAGTTGATAAAGGCAAGTTTGAAAAAGTAACACCTTCACCTAAGTGTTGGATTTATCCGTCAGCACATGGCGCTGAAAATGTTATGAATGCCATTGCAGATTCATGTAACTATTTCTTTTACGAAATGGGTTACAGACTTGGAACAGTAAATGGAAAATATGACAGTGCAACAGGACTTAAAAAGATTGAACCATATGCAACAAAGCTTGGTCTTAATATGAAGTCAGGTGTAGAAATCACAGAAAGAGAACCACATTTTTTTCGACAGAAAGTGCTATTCATTCCGCTATTGGACAGGGCAGTAATGCATATACACCGGTGCAGCTTGCAAGATATGTTTCAACAATAGCCAACGGTGGAAAGAATTACAGCCTTACATTAATAAATAAAGTTGTAGATAAAGATGGCAAAACAGTATACAAGAAGAAAGCGGAATTAACTAATACAGTTAAAGCTTCAAGTAGTACATGGGATGCCATTCATACAGGTATGAGAGAAGTAGTTACAGTTGGAACGGTACGTAATTATTTTACTGATACAAAGATTAAGATTGCCGGAAAATCCGGTACAGCTCAGGAAAACTTACACAGAAACTCTCATTCATTATTTGTGGCATACGCACCTTACAATAAACCTAAACTTGGTGTAGTTGCCATAATTCCTTTTGGCAATTCGTCACATGATTCTGCTGAGCTTGCAAAAAATGTGATTCAGTATTATTATGGTGAATTAAAAGATAAAGATTTAAATAAAGATGTACAAAAGCAGGATATTAAGAACACAACTCAAGACTAACCAGTCATTCCTGACTGAAAATACTAAAGATAATAGTCATTAATATTTTAGGAGGGAAAAATGAGTGAAGTAATTGTTGTTACATCAGGCAAGGGTGGTGTTGGAAAAACAACCATAACCGCAAACTTAAGCATTGCACTTTCAAAATTAGGGAAGAAAGTTATTGCAATTGATACTGATATTGGTCTTAGAAACTTAGATGTTGTCATGGGACTTGAAAATCACATAATTTACAATATTGTTGATGTTATAGAAGGTAATTGCAGATTACATCAGGCGATTATAAAGGACAGAAAACATAGTAATCTTTACCTTCTTCCAAGTGCCCAGTCTAAGGATAAGGATGCCATTAATCCTAACCAAATGGTGAATCTTGTGGAAAAGTTAAAAACACAGTATGATTATATTCTTATTGACTGTCCTGCAGGAATAGAACAGGGATTTAGAATGCAATTGCCGCCGCAACAACGGCTGTGGTTGTAACTACACCTGAAGTTTCTGCAATAAGGGATGCAGACAGAATAATAGGTTTACTTTGAAAAAAAGACGGTATGGCTTCAATATACCTGCTTGTAAATAAGCTTAGACCTGATTTAGTTAAAAAGGGAGATATGATGTCTTCGGAAGATGTTTCAGAAATATTGGGTTCTGAAATTATCGGTTGTATTAATGATGATGTTAATGTGGTAATTGCAACTAACAGAGGTGAAGCTTTAGTAGACCAGAATACATCAACAGGAAAGTCCTTAACCCACATAGCAGAAAAAGTTAACAGGGAAAAGATTTATATGGACAAGGACGAAAGAAGATTTTCTCTTCTGTTTTTTTAGAAACATATTCAGCAGGGGGGAGATAAAATGATTTTTTTAGAAAATTATTTAAAAAGAAGAAGATCTGGAACAATTGCAAGAGAAAGATTGCAGATTCTTCTTGTAACAGATAGAATAGGATGCAACCCCAATACAACAGAATCAATAAAAAATGATATTATTAATACTATTTCAAAGTATATTGATATTGATGTTGAAAATTGTATTGTAGAAATAAGACAGGAATCAGGGCCTTGCCTTATGGCAAACATTCCAATCAAAGAGATTAAATGCTAAAAATGTGAAATATGCAAAAAGAGAAAACATAAATGTTAAAAAAGCCATTAATTTTATGAAAAATTACAAATTATCCAATTTTAATTTTAGATTATTTATATATGTTCTTGCTGTAACTGCAGTTGGAATATATGCAATAGGTAATGCAGCCGAGGCTGAAGGCTATCAGCTTAAACAGATTATAGGTTTGGTATTAAGTTTGGTAGTGCTTACAATATTCACGCTTATAAGTTACAAGTTTGTATTTAAATTTTACTGGGTTATATATGGAGTAATGATATTTTTCCTATTATTGGTTATGCTATTTGGTGAAACAAACCTTGGAGCAAAAAGATGGATTGATTTAGGTTTTACTCAATTTCAGCCATCGGAACTGGCAAAAATATTTCTGATTATTTTTATGGCAACGTATATTTACAAACATCAGGAAACTTTAAACACCTTTAAAACGTTAGCTACGGTTGTAGTTTTCTCAATAATTCCTATAGGTTTTATATATAAACAGCCGGATTTATCAACAACAATAGTTATTTTTATAACTTTTTTTTGTGCTATAATGTTTCTATCGGGTGTTCATTATAAGATTATACCGGAGTGTTGGTAACAACAATTCCGATAGCATTAGTAGTGGGATATATAGTTTTTACAGCCAAGTAGTGGTATTTTGGCAGATTACCAGTATCAGAGAATCGAAAGCTTTTTAAATAAGGACAGTGATTCCCAGTCATCTAAGGGATGATAAATGGCAACAGGAGAACTCTATTCTTGCCATTGGCTCAGGGGGGCTTAACTGGTAAGGGTTTTAATGACAATGGAAATGTTCTTTCTGTAAAAGAAGGCAATTTCCTTCCTGAATCACATACCGACTTTATCTTCGCAATTGTAGGTGAAGAGTTAGGATTTGTGGGAGCTGCGGCTGTAATATTATTGTTATTTGCCATAGTTGTTGAATGTTTTATTACCGGTTCCAGGGCACCGACACTGCATGGAAGACTGTTTTGTTTCGGATTTGGTGTACTTTTGGGAGTGCAATCATTTGTTAACATAGCAGTTACAACTATGATTTTACCAAATACAGGTTTACCATTGCCTTTTTGTAAGTTATGGATTGACATCATTAGTAAGTATGTACTGCGGAATAGGAATTGTACTTAACATAGGATTACAGAGAAATAAGGCACTTGTATAGATAGGAGGATATTTATGAATATTGGATTAATTGCACATGATTCAAAGAAGAAATTAATGCAGAATTTTTGTATTGCGTATAGGGGGATTTTGTGTAAACACACACTATATGCAACAGGTACTACAGGAAGATTAATTGAAGAAGCTGCAAATTTATCAGTGTATAAATATCTTGCAGGACATTTAGGTGGGGAACAACAGATGGCTTCACAGATTGAACAAAATCAGTTGGATTTACTTATTTTCTTAAAGATCCACTTAATCCGAAGCGCCATGAACCTGATGTTCACAAGGCTGTACAGTTATGTGACATGCACAATATTCCACTTGCAACAAATGTTGCTACAGCTGAATTATTAATTAAGTCACTTGACAGAGGCGATTTGGAATGGCGTGAAATATATCGTGGCTAATTCCTATGCTTAAATAGAAAATAAGTCATTAAAATATAAAAGAGGTATTAATCTAATAATCATTTCATTAGATTAATACCTCTTTGTGTCGAGGAACCTTATTCCTCTCCAAAAGCAGAAATTCTGCCAAAAAGACTAATAAGATACAAGCCACATAGTCCGATAATGGCATATATTACTCTTGAAAGCCAAGTCATCTGTCCAAATAGAAAAGCCACAAGATCAATTTAAAAATCCAATCAGCCCCCAGTTTATTGCACCAATAATTACAAGGGTTAACATTGTATAATCAAAACATTTGGATTTCATTTTATTACCTCCTATGATTATATGTTCTTTTAGTATTTTTACCACAATTGATAAAAAATACATAAAAATAAAATTTAATAAAACAATTGAAAAACTACGAAAAACTAATTAGAAAATCCACTAAAAAACTATTAAAAACGGCGGAAAATATTGACTAACCATTTAAATTATAAGATAATTAAGGTTAGGTTTAAGGAGCATGTTATATGAAGAAAAAAAGAACAAAAGGGTTGTCAGATATAAATCCCATATTAATTTAAATGCGGGCATAGTTATATTTGGACTTATTTCAATTTATCTGCTTATAAATATTGTTATTTATTTTACAACAGAACGAACTGCTTTTTATGAAGTTATTTCAGGCTCAAATGCACAGGAGGCAAATGTTTCATATAATGGAATAGCCATAAGGAACGAGATTGTACAGAGTGCCCGGGATTCCGGATATATAGATTATTATGTAAGAGAAGGTTCCAGAGTATCTTTAAATACTACTTTTACAGCATAGATTCCACAGGAGAGCTTAATAATCTTTTAAGTGAGGCAAGCAAAAGAATCCTAAATTAAGCAGTGATAATATAGATACACTTGCAGGATTAATTTCAGATTATTGTAATAATTACAATGAAATGAATTATTCTGAAATATACAATTTTAAAACAAGTTTAAAGGGAACAGTTGTTGACCTTATTAATATGAACTCTTTGGAAAATATTGCCAAGGAGGAGGGAAACACCTTTTCAATTAACAATTCAGCCTCAACAGGCATTGTATTATATAGAATTGACAACTACGAAAATTTAAAACCAAAGAATTTAAAGGCAAGTTTATTTGACAAAAATTCATATGTTGATGTTAAATTTTCTTCGGGAACAAAAAACTGAAAAAGGTAATCCTATTTATAAAACAGTTAATGATGAAGAATGGAGTATTGCTGTTCAGTTTACGAAGAAAGAAGCAAAGAAATATAAGAAAGTTAACGGCGTAAAAATAAAATTCTTAAAAGACGGTCTTACCACAACAGCCAATATTAAAGTTGTAAAAGGTCAGGACAGGAAATATTACGGAATAATTACACTGTCAAAATATATGATCAGATATGTTACAGACAGATTTGTTAATATTCAGATTATTGATGATGTATCTAAAGGTTTAAAAATACCGAAAACCTCACTTGTTTCCAAGAGTTTGTATGTTATTCCTAAATCTTACGGTGCTGAAGGTGGAAATTCCGATAAGATTGGTTTTAACAGACAGGTTAAGGTAGAAGGAAAGATAACTAACGAGTTTTATTACCCTACAATAGCTTATTCTGATAAAGATAATTATTATGTTTCCACAGCACTTTTTGAAAACGGAGATATATTAACGGCAATTGATTCAAGCGAACAATATATTATTGGAAAAACACAGGATTTTGTAGGTGTATATAATATAAATAATGGTTATACCGTTTTTGTCAGAGTTAATATATTAGAAAGCACTGACGAATATTATATTGTTAAACAGGGAGACATATATGGCTTGTCTCTTTATGACAGGATTGTTTTAGATGGTTCAACAGTTTCTGAAAATCAGATTATTTTTCAATAAATAGGAGGCATACTTATGATAGTAGAAAACATAAAACAGGTTGAAGAAAACATAAAACAGGCATGTGAAAAGGTAGGAAGAAATCCTGAAGAAGTTACACTAATTGCAGTAAGCAAAACAAAACCTTACACTGCAATTGAAGAAGCTTTACCTTCAGGCATTTTGGACTATGGTGAAAATAAAGTACAGGAACTTTGTGATAAGTTCGATATTTTACCTAAAAATATCAGATGGCATATGATTGGACATCTTCAGAGAAATAAGGTTAAATATCTTGTTGGAAAAGTTCAATTAATTCATTCGGTTGATTCTTTAAGATTGGCAGAACAGATTGAAAAAAGAGTTTGCAAAAAGCTGATGAAATTGCTAATGTTTTAATTGAAGTAAATATGGCACAGGAAGAAAGCAAATTCGGAATTACTTCACAGGAAACAGAAGAATTAATCCGTGAAATTGCAAAATTACCACACGTAAGAATACAGGGATTAATGACTATTGCACCATTTACTGACAATCCTGAAACAAACAGGGTATATTTTAAAAATATGAAGAAATTATCAGTTGACATAAACAATAAAAACATTGATAATGTTAGTATGAATGTTCTTTCAATGGGGATGACCGGAGACTATCAGGTAGCTGTAGAAGAGGGGGCTACAATGGTAAGAGTCGGTACAGGAATATTTGGTGAAAGAAATTATAATATATAGTATTTAGGAGAATAACATGTCAAAATTTACAGATAGAATAAAGAATGTTTTCACAGTTGATTATGATGATTACGATGAGGATTATTATGACGATTATGAAGACGACGATATGGATTTAGAGACTGAAAAGCCTGAGAAAAAAGGAACGTGCAACAAAGAGCAGATCTGAACGTTTTTCAGCAAGAAGGGCTGCTACAAGAAGTGATGACGACATTATAGATGACTATGATGAAGTTACTGCTGAGCATGAGGAAGAACCGGCTACACATGTAAAAACACGTGCCACAGCCAGAGCTGTGAAGAATTCAAGAAGTTCAAGAAATCACAAGGTTGTTCCAATGAAAAGCAGTAGCGAGATGGAAGTTTGTGTGATTAAGCCTTCATATTATGAGAATACAAGAGACATTATTGATACTCTTTTAGAAGGAAAAGTCTGTTGTATTAAATTTAGAAGGAATGAAGTTAGACCTTGCACAGCGTATTGTTGATTCAGTTTCAGGCGGATGTTATGCAATTCAGGGAATCTTCAGAAGATAAGCGGATATATTTATCTTGTAACACCTCATTCTGTAGACATAACAGGTGATTTTCAGGATTTAGTTCATGATTCATCAGATTATTCATCTACAGCATATTCAAGAAGAAATTATTAAAGCTAGGGTGGATTTAATATGGATAAGGAAGAAAGTTTTTTAAAAAACAGATTTTCAGACTTGGCTAATTCATCTTATAACCGCAATATATATACATATACGGACTTTTTGAATTTATTTCACCTGAGGATATTTATTATACTCAGGATTTACCAATAAAGCTTATAGAAATTGCACCAATTAATTCCCATTATGCTGACAAACTCTCACATAGGGATGTATTAGGTGCTATTTTAAATTTAGGCATTGTTCGAAATAAAATAGGTGATATTTTCTTAAAAAGATAATCAGGCATATGTTTATTGCATGGATGATATAAGTGGCTACATTGCTGAAAATTTAAAGAAAATCAAACATACAATTGTTAAGTGTACAGTTAAGGATATGGAAGCTGTTAATATTACACCTGAATTTAAAATTATTAAAGGCACTATTTCAAATATTAGGCTTGACAGTCTTATTGCAACAGCTTTTGGAACATCCAGAAGCAGCATTATATCTTTTATAGAGTCAGGAAAGGTCTTTGTTAATGGTAAGATGGTTACATCTAACGGACACCAGCCAAAGTCTAATGATATTATTTCCGTTAGGGGAAAAGGCAGATTTATTTTTTTGAAGGACAACTTGAGTAACAAAGAAAGGCAGAAATTTAATTTCCATTAAGTTGTACATTTAGAAACGATATAAAGAATAAATTTTAAAAATAATATATTACAATATATAAAAGGAGGTACATCCGATATTCAGATTGTCGGATTATCAAAAAAAATGATTAAGGCACTAGAGAATTTATCAGACAGAATAACAGTAAATTATGAGGGAGAGCCTTGTTATGACATAGTTTTTTTCAAAGGATTTTTTCAGAAATAGGTAACGAATTAAAGAAATTTAATATTGAAAATAAGAAATTATGTATTGTAACAGAGTCAAATGTAGGTCCTTTATATGCAGAACAGGTAAAGAATGAGCTTGAGCCTTTGTGTAAAAAAGATTATCATTCACGAATTTAAAGCCGGTGAAGAAAATAAGCACGTGGGAACTGTTGAAGATATTTATGAAACGTTAATTGTAAATAAGTTTGACAGAAACGATATGCTTTTAGCTTTAGGCGGAGGTGTTACAGGAGACATAACAGGCTTTGCTGCAGCTACATATTTAAGAGGTATTGATTTTGTTCAGGTTCCAACTACTTTATTATCTCAGGTTGATTCAAGTATAGGTGGAAAAACAGGTGTTGATTTTAAGGCTTACAAGAATATGGTTGGAGCTTTCTATATGCCAAAACTTGTATATATGAATCTTTCAACTCTTAATTCATTGCCTGAAAGAGAATATATTGAAGGTATGGGAGAAATAATAAAACACGGTTTAATAAGAGATAAGGAATATTTCTATTGGCTTAAGGAAAATAAAGACAAAATTATTTCAAGAGATTACGAAACAGTTAAGAAAATGATTTTTGTAAGTTGTAACATTAAGCGTGTAGTTGTTGAAAATGATCCTAAAGAAAAAAAAGGTGAAAGAGCTATCCTTAATTTCGGTCACACAATTGGCCATGCAGTTGAAAAGGCAAAGAATTTTAGCCTTTTACACGGTGAATGTGTTGCCATTGGTATGGCTGCCGCAACATATATTTCTTTAAAGAAGGGAAATATTGCAGAGAAAGAATATAATGAAATTAATAATGTTATTTCTTACTTTAAATTACCTGTATATACAACAGGAATATTAGCTTCTGACGTGGTTAAAGCTACTAAAAATGACAAAAAAAATGGACTCAGGTGTAATTAAGTTTATCACCCTTGAGGAAAATGGTCATGCAATAATTGACAGAACTATTAGTGAAGAATTACTTTTTGGAAGCAACAGAAACAGTAATAAGAGGTTAAATTAACTATGAAAAAAAAAGACTTTATTATATCTAAAGATGATTGCTTTTGTGGTTATTTTGGTTATATTGGACCAGATAAGCAAGTTTGTGGCAACAGCTAATTTAATGGGAAAATCAAAATATATTGTTATAAAAGGTTTACTGTCCTTTAATTATCTTGAAGGTGGTAACAAAGGAGCTGCCTGGGGAATTTTTTCAGGCAAAATTCTTATGTTTGTAATTATAACAATAATTGCAATTGTAATTATAAGCATTTTTATACGAAACATTACAGGAATAATGTGCAATGAAGGCAAGAGTGCTACATTAATGGTTCTCCATTATACATTTGGAATGTTAATGGCAGGAGCAGTAGGAAACTTAATTGATAGAGTGGTTAACGGTTCTGTAGTTGACTTTATTTGTTTTGAGTTTATTGATTTCCCAATTTTTAATGTGGCAGACTGTTATGTTACAATTTCATGCGTTTTAATCGTAGTTATGTGCCTGTTAAAATTAAAAGAAAGAAGATTTTAATAAGATTTTCACAATAAAAAAAAAGAATTATTAAAATTAATACAAAGAAAATATTTAATATTTTGAAATTAAAACTATTAAATTAATAAGGAAAATACATTTATGAATAATTTGTTTATAGTTGACGAAGAGCTTTTGATATAAGAATTGACAGGTATTTAAGTGAATTATTACCGGATGTATCAAGAAGTTTTATTCAGAAATTATTAAAGGATAATGAAATATTATTAAATGATAAGCCGGTAAAGGCTAATTATAAGGTTCAGCCAAGCGATAAAATTAATATTAATATACCTAAACCGGTTGAGGCTAATATTGTTGCGGAAAATCTACCATTGGACATTATTTATGAAGATGATGATTTTCTAATTGTAAATAAACCTAAGGATATGGTTGTACATCCGGCTGCAGGACATTATACAGGAACATTGGTTAACGGATTAATGTATCATTGCAAGAATCATTTATCTAATATTAACGGTGTTTTAAGACCGGGAATTGTTCATCGAATTGATAAAGATACCACAGGAGCTTTAATAATATGTAAAAACGATTACAGCCACAATTTTATCGCCGAACAGCTTAAAGTACATTCAATAACAAGAAAATACGTTGGGATTGTTCAGGGTGTTGTAAAGGATGAATCAGGTACAATTAATGCACCAATAGGCAGACATCCGGTTAACCGCAAAGAAATGGCAATTAATCATAAAAACGGTAAAGAGGCAGTTACGCATTATAAGGTGCTTAAACGTTTCGATAAGTATACATTTATGGAGTTTCAATTAGAAACAGGTCGAACTCACCAGATTAGAGTTCATATGGCAAGCATACATCACCCGTTGCTTGGAGACACGGTTTATAATCATAATAAATGTCCGTTTAAACTTGAAGGACAATGCCTACATGCCAAAACAATAGGTTTTATACATCCAACAACTAAGGAATATGTAGAGTTTGAAGCACCAATTCCTGAATATATGGAGCATTTATTGAAGATTCTTTAAACAGTTATTCGTTAAACTTGTCTTTTTACGAATAGTTAGATATTACAAAATCTACTATTACTTTGAAAAAATTAATAAGGAGGTGCCAATTATGAAGGCACAACGTTTATTTAGTTACGTTAGACGTGCTACAGATGACTACAATATGATAAATGACGGAGACAAAATTGCTGTTGGTATTTCCGGAGGAAAAAGACAGTTTAACTCTATTATATGCATTAAACGGTTTAAAGAGATTTTATCCTAAAAAGTTTGATGTTGTAGCAATTACAGTCGACTTGGACTTTGGCATTCAGGACTTTTCAAAAATAGAAAAAATATTGCAATGACATGGACATTGAATATTATGTTGTAAAAACTGAAATTGCTAATGTTGTTTTTAATGAAAGACAGGAATCTAATCCTTGCTCTCTTTGTGCGAAAATGCGAAAAGGTGCATTAAATGATTTTGCCAAAAGTATTGGCTGCAACAAGATTGCCTACGCACACCATAAGGATGATCTGATTGAAACAATGTTTCTTTCTCTTATTTATGAAGGAAGGTTCCACTGCTTCTCTCCTGTTACATACCTTGATAAAATGGAATTAACAGTTATCAGACCTTTAATGTATGTTCCGGAAGCTGACGTTATCGGTTTCACTAACAAATACGAACTGCCTGTGGCTAAGAGCAAATGTCCTGTAGACGGCCACACTAAAAAGGGAATATGTTAAAATATTGTTAAACAACTTAATAAAGAAAATCCCGGCTGTAAAGAAAGATTCTTTAGAGCTGTTTTAAATAAGGGCTTTGATTAAAGTTAAAATCAGCCATATTTATTATAAATAATAAATATACAAGAAAAAAATTATAGATGCTAAAATTATAAAGACATTATTAAAGAAATTAAAAGGAGGGATTTAAGTTATGGCAGGAAATAGGAATTATCATGACCAGGTAATAGTTGACAATCAAATAAAGCTTAGAGAACTTCAAAAACAGCTACCAAAGTTCTGCGCAGAGTTTTTCCGTGGTGTTGAGCCTACTACTTCATCCAGAACAAGAATAGCTTATTGTTATGATCTTACAGTATTTTTTAATTATATAAAATCTTCTAATCCTGAAATGGCTAATGTTCCTGTTGTGGATTATCCTATAGAATTACTTGATAAAATTACAGCAACTGATATTGAAGAATATCTCGAATATTTAAGATACTATGTTACGGAAGATGGCAAAGAACATACTAATGGTGAACGTGGAATTATGCGAAAGCTTGCCTGTCTAAGAACATTGTATAGATATTTCTACAAGAAAGAAAGTATTAAGACTAATCCTGCTTCTATTGTGGATATGCCTAAAATACACGAAAAAGAAATTGTAAGATTGGATGCAGATGAGGTAAGCGTTCTTCTTGATCAGGTGGAATTGGGCGATAAATTAACTAAGTCCCAGCAGAAATTCCATGACAAAACAAAAACAAGGGATATGGCGATTTTAACCCTTCTACTGGGTACTGGAATGCGTGTTTCTGAATGTGTTGGCATAGATATTAATGATATTGACTTTAAAAACAGTGGCATAAAGATTAGACGAAAAGGTGGTAATGAAACTGTAATCTATTTCGGAGAGGAAGTTGAAAATGCTTTACTTGATTACTTGGAAGAGAGAAAATTAATAGTTCCACAGGATGGACATGAAAATGCACTATTTCTATCTCTTCAGAAAAGACGTATCGGTGTACGTGCCGTGGAAAATCTTGTAAAGAAATATTCATCTCTTGTTACAAACTTAAAAAAATCACCCCTCATAAACTTCGTAGTACATATGGTACTGCTTCTTTACAAGGAAACAGGTGATATATATCTTGTAGCCGACGTTTTGGGACACAAAGATGTAAATACTACTAAAAAGCATTATGCTGCCATTGAAGATGAACGAAGACGTAAGGCACGTAATGCTGTAAAGCTAAGGAAAGATTAAGACTGCTTAACGGTGTTTTCAAAAGCTTATACAATAAAATAATATGTAAAAAGAATGGATTCTCTAAACAAAGTCCATTCTTTTCTTTTAATAGAACACAGTGTTCGATTCTGGTATTCTTTATATATTATTTCTTCTCGTAAGAATAATATGCAATAATAAGTTTCTTTCCTGATGTTATTTCGTCGTCTGAAAGCTTGTTGTTCTTCATTACTTCATCTATATAATCTGATGTGCTTACATTAGAATCCTTAATATGCTCCTGAGCAATAGATGTTAATGTATCACCGGGCTGAACCTGGTAGCTTGTGTAATATTTATACTTAGCATATTCCTTGCCATTCATTGCGTCCACTTTAGTAAGCTTAATGGATGAGAATACTGCAACTGCTAATAAAAATGTGATAATTGCTCCGTAGACTAATTTCTTCTCTGACTTAGTATTTCCTGACTTCTTCATTGTATGTACCTCCAAATTGTTAAATTAAATATAATTGAATAATTGTTCTATAGATATTCAAGCTACTGAAAACTGTAAGATTTATTATGTATTAAATAGCTATAAGAACAAATGTTTGTTGTCTGATATGGTTATAATATCATCCGAACAAATGTTTGTCAAGAACTTTTTCGAACAAATATTCGAAAAATTCATTGCTTTATTTTTTTGCTGATATGGTAATATTAGTATATATTAAGTACCATATTCAGTACTTAGAACTTTAATTTAAGATTTTTTAGAAATTTATATTATATTATTCAGATAGAAAGAATTATTGTGAGTTTTTATTAAAGTCTTAGGAATTTATTTTGAAATTTTTGAGGTTTAAATATATAGATATTGGAGGACAATTATATGCCAGGAAAGATTACACCTAAACAACAACAGATTTTGGATTATATTAAGGAAGAAATTTTATCAAAGGGTTACCCACCAACTGTTCGAGAGATATGTGAGAAGGTAGGTTTAAAGTCTACTTCTTCTGTTCACTCTCATCTTTCAACTTTGGAGAATAACGGATACATAAGAAGAGATCCTACTAAGCCTAGGGCTATTGAAATCATGGATGATGAATTTGGTCTTGTAAGACGAAATGACTAATATTCCTATTATTGGAAGAGTTGCTGCAGGTGCACCTTTACTTGCAGTTGAGAATATTGAAGACTATTTTGCATTACCTACAGAATTTTTGCCTAATGGAGAAGTTTTCATTCTTAAGGTGCAGGGAGAAAGCATGATTAATGTTGGCTTCTATGAGGGCGACTATTTAATAATTGAGAAGGCTGCCCAGGCTGACAATGGAGAGATTGTTGTGGCGTTAATAGATGATTCTGTTACGGTTAAGAGATTTTTTTCAAAGAAGACGGACACATTAGACTACAGCCGGAGAACGACTTAATGGACCCTATTATAGTAGATGACTGTGCAATAGTTGGTATTGTCAGAAGTCTTTACAGAAGAATTGTATAGAAGAATATATGATGTCGAACACAGTGTTCGATTGTACTATTAATAAAAAAACAACCTATATTTGGCTACGAACTGAATTAATCAGAACAGTCGAAATATAGGTTGTTTTTTTGGTTGAAATAAATTATTAGTACTACTGCTATTTAATCCAAATAGAGATTAATTATCTGTCATCTTGTTTTTGCCAATATTAGATAATAAACGGTCTACCAAATCTAATATCCAAACAATTGCTTTATTAATCAGGTATAGTGCAAGTCCGCATGCAGTTTCACGTTAGCCATAAGCTTGTCGCCACCTTTTAACAGGTCAGGTAGGATTTTTGTAGCAATCCATTCCTGAACACAATAAAATTCCAAACTCATCATTCCCCAGAAACCTATTAGTTTATTAAGAACTTTTACAATAATGGCAAGTCCCCTAATGCTATGTAATTTATCCAATACCTTTGCCATTAATAAAGGTAATGATATTGAGATTAGATAATTAGGAATGCAACAGTTAGATACTGGCAAAATAAGCCCTAATCCCTTAAAGTTACTCTGATATGCTAAATACATACCCAATATGAATGTTAAAAGGATAAAAAGCCAATTTCTGTGTGTTATCTTTTATGACTTTCTCTTTGCACAAATATCCAATAAGGAATCCTGTTACAAATATTGGAATACGGTTGGTGAAACCGTATAAATCTTCTCTCATAACATTTCTTGCCATAAGTGAAAACAGTAACCAAAGTTCTATGAATCCAGCAAAGAATAAATATTTATTTTCTGCTTTTTTGAAAAAATGATAAAAAACAGGTGTAAATAAATATAATGTTATAACTGCAGGAACGAACCATAAGAACAAATAAATATTTGTTTTATAAAAGCTTATTCCTGTTATGATATTAAAAATAAAACTCATTGGTCCAATGGTCAATCTGGGATACAATACTTGCCATAATTATAAATGGAAAGATAACTCTTTTTAGTCTGTTATAATAAAATCTTGAAACCGGATTTTTTTTCAAGGGAATAATATAATCCCATTCCTGATAGTAATAAAAAGATGTCTACACCACAGAAACCGATTCTTTTTATAAAGTTTTCGGTTACAAAGAAAAAGCTTGTCTCATTAGTTACGATTTGCCATTCGTGAGTCATTAAAATCCATAATGCAGCAAACCCCATTAAAAATTTTCTGTACTTAAACAATAAGCTTAAGTCATTTTGTGCTTTTGTATTAGTTTTCTTATTTTCTTTTATATTTTCCTTCATAGTTTTAGTTTCGCCTCCTACTTTAACTTTATGACCTATCCTAAAGCGTGTACATTGCATAAAACAGGGACAGTATCCGAATTTTTGAACACTGTCCCAAAATCAAGCTTTTTAAAAATGTATATATTATTAGAATATATTTATTAGTAAGCTAAGCAATCATCTAATGATTTAATAATAGCTTCCTTGTCCATATCATGGCCAATAAATACTACTTTAATCATTCTGTCGCCTACTTTTTTCATCCCAATCCTCAACTAATGTAGGATCTTCTTTCATCATCTTTGCACGAACTCTTCTAGGAGCTGTAGCAACCCACTGTCCTGCATTTGCAATGTTTATCTGCTTTCCTGCCTGTTCAAACATGTAAGCATCATTGTTGTTTTTCAGCAGCCCAGATAATACCCTTTACTTCTGATAATGCCCTTTTGGCATTTCATCAAGCCAATCTTCGAATTTCTCTTTGGCAAAAGGTCTTCTTCTATAGTATACAAATGAGCCGATACCATATTCTTCTGTTTCACCTTCTCCGTGATGGTGATGGTGGTGATGATGTCCGTGTCCGTGATGTTCATGTTCATCGTGATCGTCGTGGTCGTGATGTTCATGATCGTGGTCATGGTCTTCATTATGTTCATGATGGTGTTCGTGTTCATCATGATGGTGTTCGTCGTGATCATCATCTTCGTCTAAGTCTGCTTCTTCTAATTCGTGAATCCAACCTGCTGACATACTTGATTTTTCAAAATCAAATCTGTTAGTGTTTAAGATTTCATCTACATCAATCTGGCCGTAGTTTGTTTCAAACATAACAGCTTCAGGCTGAAGTTTTCTGATAATAGCCTTAACTTTTCCAAGCTGTTCAGGTGTAACTGTATCAACTTTATTAAGAATAATTGTATTACAAAATTCAATCTGCTGAATAATAAGGTTTTCAATATCTTCATCATCAATATTGTCTTTTACAAGGTTTTCGCCACAACCAAATTCATCAGCCATTCTTGCAACGTCAACAACTGAAACAATGTTGTCAAGTCTTGCAATCTGAGCTTTCTTGTCATAAGAACCGTCTAACATAGTAATAGACTGAGCAATTGGAATAGGTTCGCAGATACCACTTGCTTCAATAAGGATGTAGTCAAACTTTCCTGTACCAATAAGGTCAATAATCTGATTGATTAAATCAACCTTTAAAGTACAGCAGATACAACCGTTCTGAAGAGGTACAAGATTGTCATCTTTCTGAGTAACCTGTCCACCTTTTTCAATAAGTGAAGCATCAATGTTTACTTCACCGATATCGTTAACGATAACTGCAACTTTATATCCTTTTGGTTTGATAAAACCTGATTAAGTAATGTTGTCTTTCCTGCACCTAAATAACCTGTAAGTAATGTAACCGGCACTAATTTCTTTTCCATATCTATACTTCCTTTCATATATTGTAATCTATTTTTATGCTAAAAAATAAGCACTGTATGGAGCCATTTTTTAAACCGCCATCAAGGTTTATTATAGCACCTGAAAGCAAATCTGTAACCTGATTTTTTTCTGCTCCAAAATAAGCTGTATATTCCTGGTCATCAGCGTTGATTGCCACATATACTGTTTCATCACCAGTACTTCTTCTAAACACACACTGTTTGTTAGTTAAAACAGTTGATGAAAAATCTCCGTAATTTAATGCTTTAGAGTTCTTCTTTATATCTGCAAGCTTAGAGATAAATTCGCTTAATTCATTAAATTCCGGTTCTTTAAAAAGAAGGTCTAAGAGCCGGATCTCCCCTGACTCTTATCAGCTTTTGCCCCCATTCACTTCCGTAATACACACATGGGATGCCCGGCATACCAAATAATAATGCGTAGATTAAAGGTAAGTGATTTTCGTTAGTCAGAATACTTGCAACTCTTGTAACGTCGTGATTATCAACGAAACACAATAAATGTTTGCCTTTGTATAAAGTCCAGTTCTCCGGACCAAACTGACGAAGTAATGAATGATTAATTTCAAACATATTCATTGAATTAAAGCTTGAATAAAGTCCCTTTGTAACATTCATAGTTGGTTGCTGAATGTAACATTTCGTCATTCATTCTCTGATTATAATCGCCGTGAAGCATTTCTCCTACAAGGAAAAAAAAATCTTTTTTAAGTGAGTCTGTGTGACGTCTTAAACGTTTTAAAAATTCAAAATCAAGACAATAAGCAACATCAAGTCTGAGACCATCAATATCAAATTCATTAATCCAGAAACTTACTGCATCCAAAAGGTAATCTACAACTTCCGGGTTATAAAGGTTAAGTTTTACAAGGTCGTAATTGCCTTCCCAACCTTCATACCAAAGTCCGTCATTGTAGTTAGAATTGCCATTTAAGTCAATATTAAACCAATGAAGATATTTAGAGTTCTCTCTATTTTGCACATACATCCTGAAATTGAGGAAAACCACGTCCCACGTGATTAAAAACGCCGTCTACAACAACTTTTATGCCGTTGTTGTGTAAATCCTTACAAAGATTCTTAAAATCCTCATTATCGCCTAATCTTACATCAATCTTTTTGTAATCTCTTGTGTTATATCCATGAGTGTCAGATTCGAACAATGGTGAGAAATAAATTGCGTTTGCTCCTAATTTCTTAATATGTGGAATCCAGCCAGCTATTTTAGTGATTCTATGTTCCAAAACACCGTCATTTTCAAAAGGTGCTCCACAAAATCCTAATGGATATATCTGATAAAAAACACTTTCATACGCCCACATATTCCAGCCTCCTTTTGTTTTATAATGCACAAAAAGGAAATCTTACAAAAAAGACAAATGCCTAATTTAAGATTTCCATTTTGTTAAAATTTATCTTTATAGTTCTTCTACATTTACGATTTTTCCGTCACGCCAGATTCTTTCCAAATCATAGAAAAGTCTGTCATCTTCATTAAATACGTGAACAATAACATCTTCATAATCAATAAGAATCCAGTTGGCGTTAGTATAGCCCTCTACGTGTTTTGGAGAAAGACCGGCCTTTGCAAATTCATCTTCAACATTGCCTGCCAATGCCTTAACCTGATTCTCGTTAGTTCCGCCAGCGATTATGAAATAATCTGCTATTATAGAAATTTCAGAAATATCTATAATAGTAATGTTTACACCCTTTTTGTCATCAAGAGCATTGTATGCAATCTTTGCAAGTTCTTTTGAAGTCATATTTTATCTCTCCTCAATTAATTTTTTATAGAAATTATAAGCTGTAATAGTATTGTCGTCTATACAATCCAAAGATTTGGCTTTCAAATATTCAAATGTATCTTCAAGAATCCTAAATGTAAGCATATCAAGGTCTGATAATGCTATGCTTCTTAATTCTTCAAGATGTGGCTGCTTAGTTCTGCCCGGCTCAATATAATCTGCACAAAATACTATTTTTTCAAGGTCTGTCATATTATCTTTTCCTGTTGTATGCCATGTTATGGCTGATAATATTTCTTCATCAGTTATGCCATATTTATTCTTTTGCCATAAAAGCACCTACTTTTCCGTGCAAAAGAGAAGGATTTCTCTCTTCGAATACATTAATTGGAAGATTATTGTCCTTGCATATCTGCAAAAGTTTTTGGTCGCTGAAATTCTTTGCGCAATCGTGTAAAATACCTGCAAAATAAGCTTTGTTAGGATTAACATTAAATGCCTCAGCCATATTTTTTGCTGTTTTTGCCACATTTAATGTATGAGTATATCTTGAAGGCTTTAGTTCCTTCTCCAAATCCTGTGTTATTTTGTTAATGGACCAGGCTCTGTTAACGTTAGTATCAGTATACAAATCATTATCGATAATATATTTATATACTGATTCTGGAACAGCTTTTTAATCTCTTCGCGACTATGGGTTCTGATAAAGCCTGAAGAAATATCCATGGCTTTCATATCGATTATGCCAATTGTTGTGTTATAGGTTTCTTCTATTTCTTTGATTTTTGAATCCATTAAATCAAAGCTTTCGTCATCTCTTCTAACTGTAAGAAGTTTGGCATATTTTAAAATAATGTCAGGTCTGTACCAGCTCAAAAAAAGACATAATTGAATCGCTGCCAAGAATAAAATAATATTCAATGTCAGGATTTAATTCGTTAAGCAAATATAATGTATCTGCTGTATAAGTTACATCGTGCATATTAATTTCAAAGTCTGAAAATTCAATATTTTCATATGGCAAAATTGCAAGCTTAATCATATTAATTCTATGAAAATTAGATGTAATGGTATTCTTGTCTTTGTGAGGTGGGTTTGGTGTTGGCATTACCATAACCTTGTCAAGGTTAAACTGGTTAAGTGCAGTCTTTGCTATTTCAATATGAGCATTGTGTATTGGATCAAAAGTACCACCTAAAATTCCTACTTTCATAATTGTCTCCTATTTATGTCTATGGATTATTTATGGAAGAATTATTTTTCTATTCTTTTCTTCTTTTTGCAGGTCTGTATAATACAATCTTTCTTCCAATAACATGAACAACAGATGAATGTGTTCTATCAGCTAAAACTTCTGCAATTGATCTTGGATCATCAATACAGTTTTTAAAACACTTAATTTGATAATTTCTCTTTTTTCTAAAGCTTCATCTATGGCTGCTGTAAGTTCAGGTGTAACAGATGACTTACCCACCTGAAAAATAGGAGCTTCCATAGCTGAAATCTTTCTTAAATAAGCTCTTTGTTTACTATTCATTATTTTCTCCAATTATTAAACTATATTATTTATAGTAATCAAACTGGTGACCGTAAATTTTTACTGTATCACCATCTTCAATTCCAAGTTCCTCTAATTCTTCAAGGATACCGTTGTTCTTCATAAAGTTCTGGAAGAACATAAAGCCCTTTTCTGAATCAATATTAGTATAACCAAGCATTCTCTCAATTCTTGGTCCTTCAACAGAATATAATCCGTCTTCAACTTTTTCAACAGTATATGGAAGTGATTCATTATCCTGGAATTCAAATGGGTCATATTCCTGTAACCTGTGGTCTCTTTAAAAGATCAGGGTTATAAGCCTCTAATTCTTTGTTGATTGCCTTAATGTCAGCTATAGGATCACGTCCTTCTACTGAAGCGGCATCAATCATGTGAATTATAACTTTTGTTCTTTCAATGTGCTTTAAGAACTTGTGACCAAGTCCAACACCTTCAGAAGCTCCTTCAATAAGTCCCGGAATATCTGCAATGACAAACCCTTTGTCCCACCGTCTAAGTCCAACACCAAGGTTCGGTTTAAAGTTGTAAAATGATAGTTGGCGATCTTAGGTTGTGCATTTGTAACACGGCTTAAGAATGTGGACTTACCTACGCTTGGAAATCCCACAAGTCCCACGTCTGCTATACACTTTAATTCAAGCTCAACTGTAAGCTCCTTGGCAGGCTGTCCCGGCTGGGCATACTTTGGTGCCTGCATAGTAGCAGTTACATACTGTCTGTTACCACGGCCGCCGCGACCACCCTTAAGAAGTATCACCGGCTCCTTCTTGTAAGCCATATCCATAATGACCTTACCGCTTTCTGCGTCCTTTATGACTGTTCCGGGTGGAACCTTAAGAACAACATCCGCTCCGTTGCTGCCGTGACAATTACGCTTGCCACCGGCTTCACCGTCTTCTGCCCTGTACTTGGTCACATGGCGATAATTTGTAAGGGTGTTCATACCTTCATCAACTACGAACACCACATCGCCGCCGTTACCGCCGTCACCGCCATCAGGACCGCCGTCAGGCACATATTTCTCACGACGGAATGAAACATGTCCGTCGCCGCCCTTGCCGGCTCTGATATATATTTTTAATTAATGTATATCTAATCCAATATATCTGATTTAATACATATCCAATTTAGTATATATAACTTAACATATGATAATTTTAATTTGTAGGATTTTGTATAATATAGTAAAAAAGACCGGAATATTTAATACTCCGGTCTTGATAATAGCCTGTTAAAAGCCATAGGCATCACAGATTACTCACTTACAACTGGGTAAATTGAAACCTGCTTCTTGTCTCTGCCCTTTCTCTCGAATCTTACGATTCCATCAGCTGTTGCATATAATGTATCATCTCCACCGATGCCTACGTTAACACCTGGATGAATCTTTGTACCACGCTGTCTGTATAAAATGTTACCAGCCTTAACGAACTGACCGTCAGCTCTCTTGGCACCAAGTCTCTTTGACTCGGAATCTCTACCGTTCTTAGTAGAACCTACACCTTTCTTATGAGCGAAAAACTGAAGTTCCATCTTCATCATGATCTCTACACCTCCTTAAAGGTTATCAAAATATAATCGCCGTAGGACTCTTCAAGCCCCATCATACCACATCTGAACAGCCTTAATATTATAAGTGCCGTATCTGATGGCTCTCCGTGAAAATGAAGTGATATGTACCCGGTCTCCTGATGGAAGTCCGAATAAAAATCGTCATCACACTGCTCCTCAATGGAGTTTATCACAGTAATGGTAAGTGCGGAAACTGCACTGCATACTATATCCATTCCCGGATCCGCATACTCAGCATGTCCACTGACCTCAAAGCCTACAACATTCTTATTACTGTCTTCAAATAACGATACATTTATCATATTAACAAATTAAGCGTTGATCTTCTTGATCTCAACCTTTGTATATGACTGTCTGTGACCATTCTTCTTGTGGTAACCGGTTTTTCTCTTATACTTGTAAACGATTACCTTCTTTGACTTTCCGTCACCTACAACTGAAGCTGATACTGTTGCGTTAGCAACCTTATCACCACATAAAACGTCTGAATCAGTACTTACTAAGATAACATCATCAAAAGTAACTTCGCTTCCTGCCTCTGCATTAAGCTTCTCAACCTTGAGGTATCACAGGTATTTACTCTTGTCAAACAATTTTTTTTCATATTTTAGAAATAATCAATAGATTTCTTTTTATTATTCATATTGTGAGAGGTTTAGCAATTATATAATCAGGTAATCTTATTTTATCATTACATTATCATTATCAGTTAATGGAATTACAACGCAAGGCTGTCCGTCTATTGTTTCCTGGCGGATTAATTCTTTCTTGTCTGAGTTGACTTTTATGATAATGTCACTTTCTCCCGGTTCTTCACCACTTTGTTCTTCTGTTATAGTGGCAATCTTTCTGTTTAATTCTTTAATTTCTTCTTTAAGGAGATACTTTTTTCGTTATTATCTTTTACAATTTTTGCGGCTTTATTAGGAACGATATCTCCAATCAAAGGAATCTCCTCATTGTTAATAGATGTCATATATTTGTCGCCAATAGATTCGGCTTTGTTTTCCTGAATGCCGGCATATTCCAAGGCACTTTTTATGTGTTTTTAGAAATAGTTGATTCAGGTTCATCTTCTGAAATTTGGGCAAGCTCAATATTTACTGATTCCATTACTTCTTTAATATTGTCTTCTCCTGTTACTTCCAAAACCATATCATTTAAAACGTTCTGCTGCTGGGCATGTGTTAACTTCTGTCTGCACCCAAGAATGTCTTCAATCATTTCAGTATGAACATTCTTTGAATCGGCTGTATATAAAAGTACAGAATGGATATCACTGCTTCTATCAATAAATGCAGGGAAAACAAAACCTGTTTCAGGCATTCCAACAAACCATTCCCCTGTTTAATGTGCTGATTCTGTTTTTGTCTTTGTTGTAGCCAAGTCCCGGTTTTGACAGAACCATTGGACAAATGGCACATATTATGTATTCATAAACTTCTTCTGATTCATCTAATTTATTATTGTCAGATGTTTTTGTCATAACGTCGTAAACATCATGAAAAAGTAAAATTAAATAATTTCCAAGTGAATCATATTTTTCAATAATCATATCATAGAAAGCATCAACTAAGCCCTGATCTTTTAAGGCACTTTTCTTAAGTCCCATTAAGAATTGCTGATGACCTCCCGGCTGTTCTTCTTCGATAGGAAAATTAAGCTCCAAAATATTATTTCCAACATTAGTAGAAAGAACTTTTTGCCTATTTCCAAGTATTTGTAATATTCTTCATCTTCAAGATTCATAAATATTTCATCAAGATTTGTAACTTTATTCTTATTGTCATCTACGTAACAACCACATATTTTTGTGAACGTACAACTGTCTTTTTTAATCTTCTTCTTAATTCACCAATTGATTTCTTATCCATATATTCTGCTCCTAATCATTAGTCACATCACCGCTTGCCTTTAAATCAATGGAATCTCCTAAATATTTAGGCTCCGGTTTTGCGATACATTTTATAAACGACTTAACTCTTGCAAGCCATTCCCTCGCTTCTCTATAATATTGTTTTTTTGAATAATATCTAAGGTCTGATGAAACTCCGTATGCGTCTAAGCCCATTTTTTTGCAATGTAAAGAGAACGGTATAAATGATATTTCTGTGAAACAATAACTACTTTCTTAGCACCGAATATTTTCTTTGCTCTGTACATTGAATCGTATGTTTCAAAACCGGCATGATCCATAAAAATATCTTCTGAAGGTATGCCGTCATTAATGGCATAATTCTTCATTGTATTAACTTCATCATAATTCTCTCTGCCGTGGTCGCCTGACATTAAAAGCTTTGGAGCTGCATTAACATTGTATAACTGTTCACCTACAATAATTCTGTCTTCAAGCATCCATGAAGGCTTACCTGAAGGTTTAACACCTGCACCTAAAACAATAATGCAATCAGCATTTATGTCCTTAGCATCATCTACAGAAATAATTCTTTTTGATGTGGTTGTAACCATATAAATGTTTATTGCACCTACTATTAATGCAATTACCAATCCAATAAATATTATCCAACTTATAATTTTAATTATCATCTTTTTTCTCATTAACAATTTCCTCTAAAGATTTTTTTTTTCTTCTTTCTTGTTAATTCCATTAAACCAAGTTTTGTAATATCAACAACATTACTTATAGAAAAAATCATTAGTAAGATATTCTGACATTTCATGGGTTAAAATATCATAATCCTTATTATTACTCATATTAATAAAGTCAACTATGATTATACCCGATATATTTCGTAATTTCATTTGCAGGGCAATCTCTTTTGCCGCTTCTAAATTTATCTTTTAAAAGTACTTTCTTTATTAGTTTTTAAGTCAGCCTTTCCGGTATTAACATCAATAACCGTTAGGGCTTCTGTAGGTTCTATTATGAGATAAGCACCTGATTTAAGCCATACTTTCTTAGATAAAAGGCGGTTTAAATGAGTTTCTAAAGAATATTTGTTGCACAAACTGATTTTGGAATTGTCATTATATGTAACCATATCATTATGTTCTTTAATGTATCATAAATGTAAACTACATCAGTTATAATTGACAATTCTCCATGTTTCTTAAATTCACTAATTAAATCCTGCAAATAATCTTTTTTCAGTAACGCAGCCTTAGGAGTAACAAAAAGCAAATCGCTTTTTTAAATCTTCTAACTGATTAATTAAATCATCAGCCTGTTTTAAAATATCCTCCTTAGAAAAGTCTAATGCATTAGTTCTTATAATAAAACCATATACATCATTCTTTTTAACACTTAAAGTACTTTTTAATTCTTCGCGGATGTCCTTATCCTTAATCTTTCTTGAAACGCTTATGCCTGTATTGCCAACAGTTAAAACAAGACATTCTGAATTAAGATTAACTCGTGAAGTTAATGAATAATCTTTTGTTTTAATTTTGTCTCCTGATACCTGAACAAGAACTTTATCTCCCTGCTTAACCGGGTTCTTAAAGTCTTTTAAGGAAAGATACCCTTTTTGTTGTCATCGAAAAGTACAAAAGCACCGTTAATATTTTTGACTACATCTTTTACGTAGCCGCAATATATATTTCCAACAACATTGTCATTTTTTAAGTTTACTAATCTTTGTAATTTGTCGTCTTCAAAATAAAAACCAAATAATATGTTTTTATAAAAATCAGAAATAATTAATTTGTTACTCAATGTTGCCTCCAATATCGTCTAAAGAAACAAGATTGTCATCTTCCAAACAATACATATCAATTCTTTCATATGTTACATATTCAGGAAGTGTAACCTGTGCAAATTTGGCGAAAGCATCCATTACAAGGTCAGGCTTAAGATTAGAAGCACTACCTTGTGCCACCTGCATAAAAAATTCCGTCATCTTCCAACTTAATATTATAAATTAAAGGCTTAATATCTACTTTTTTTTTCGCTTTTTTAGTTTTCTTTAAAACAATAATCTGGTCCTGATTCATAAAAAAGCGTCTAACATATTCTGATTAAAAAAAGGTCTGTGTAAACCTTATAATCAGCTCCTGCAACTACACTCATGGCATTTTTTGCGTTGTCAGGAAGAAGCTTATAGCTTAAAACTTCCACACCTTCTGCATTTTGGGCGTTAATTCTTTCAAGCATAACTTTAGAAGATTCTGTTGAATTAACTTCCAAGTCAAAATATTCCCCACGGCTTAAAACACCTACACTTAAAGGAGCTGCAAAAGACATTTTCTGGTGAGGTGAAAAGCCTTCTGAATAGGCAACGTCAACTTCACTACGACGCATTACTTTCTGAAAATATCTTACCATATCCAAGTGGCCGATAAACTTCATCTGTCCCTGTTTTGAGAATCTTAATCTAATTTTCATAACAAATACCACCTCCAAAGCTTGCTGCACCACAGCCTGAACATTGCATTCTACAGTTAGGTGTAACCTTTTCGTTCTGGGCATTATGCCACTCTCTTAACAGAAATTTCTTTGTAACACCTGTATCTATAAAGTCCCAAGGGAAGATTTCGTCATCGTTTCTCGCTCTTGTAACATAAAAAATCAACATCAATATTATTTTCGGCAATTGCCTCATCCCACAACTCTTTCTTAAAACATTCTGACCAGGCATCATAAATACCGCCTTTTTCATAAACTGATAATATAAGCTTAGAAAGTCTTCTGTCTCCACGTGCTAAAAGTCCTTCAAGAACACTAATGTCTGATTCATGCCAGTTATATCTTATACTCTTTCTGTTAAGAAGAGTTTTTTAATTTGTCATTTACACGTTTAGCCTTATCAAGGAATGTGTGTGCTTCACACATTGGTGCCCACTGAAATGGAGTAAAAGGCTTTGGAACAAAGAATGAAGAGCTTGCTGTAATCTGGCATTTACCTTTTTTCTTTGTTCTTTTCGGAACTGTTTCATAATAGACTTCAGCAATCTTTTTCGCACAAATCCATTATTCCGTCTACATCATCATTAGTTTCAGTAGGCTGACCTAACATAAAATATAATTTCACTTTATTCCAACCGGCTGAAAATGCCTGTACATCCATTTATAATATCTTCTTCAGTTAAACCTTTATTTATAACATTACGCATACGCTGAGTACCTGCCTCAGGTGCAAAAAGTAATCGAACTTTTTTAACATCCTGAACCTTGCTCATTACATCTAATGAAAAAGCATCAATTCTAAGGGATGGAAGTGATATATTAATGTGTCGTGATTTACATTCTTCAATTAAGAAATCAATAAGCTCCTTAATTTTTGAATAGTCGCTTGTACTAAGGGAACTTAAAGATATTTCTTCATTTCCCGTAGCTTTTAGCATATCTATTGCAAGCTTCTTTAATGTTTCAAGGTTTTTTTCTCTTAAAGGCTTATAAACTGAACCTGCCTGACAGAAACGACACTCTCTAATACATCCTCTCTGGATTTCAAGAACACATCTGTCCTGTACAACTTTAATAAATGGAACCAATGGCTTGTCAGGGTAAGGAACACTGTCAAAATCAAGAACAATTGACTTTCTTACAGTCTTTTTGCGTGACTGTTATTAGGTTTCATTTCTTTAATTGTTCCATCTTCATTGTATTCAATATCGTAGAAAGCCGGAACATACATACAAGGAATTTCTGCTACCATTTCAAGAAATTCTTTCTTTGTTCCACCATTTTTTTCTTATTTTCCTGATATAAATCAATAAGGTGATAATATTCAGTTTCACCTTCACCGATATAAAAAATGTCAAAGAAATCTGCAATTGGTTCAGGATTGTAAGAACATGGTCCTCCTCCGATTACAATAGGATCATCTTCTGTTCTGTCTTTTGAAAGAAGAGGGATTCCTGACAAATCAAGGACTTGTAATATGTTTGTGTAACACATTTCATACTGAATCGTAATTCCAAGAAAATCAAAATTCTTAACAGGTGTCTGTGTTTCAAGTGAGAACAAAGGAATGTTCTGTTCACGCATAATCTTATCTAAATCAATCCAAGGTGAATACACTCTCTCACAACATACGTCATCTCTTCTGTTTAATAAATCATATAAAATCTGTATTCCAAGATGTGACATGCCAACTTCATAAACATCAGGGAAAACAAAAAGCAAAAAGTTGTATCTACTTCATTATGGTCTTTTACAATAGCATTAAATTCGCCACCAATATATCTTGCCGGCTTTTCTATTTTCATTAATATTTCATCTGATAGTGCTAATTTTCTCATTTATGCTCCTTAAAATTAAATTGCTAGTTGTCAGTATCTTTTGACAATAAATCATCTATAAATTCAGGCAATTCTTTTATATTGTTTATTTTCATTCTGTCTGCAGGAACTGTACCAAAAACCGTAAGCTGCGTGGATGAATGGTATTCCTGCCTTGTCAGTAGATTCCATATCTCCCAATGTATCACCTACATAAAAAGCCTTATCTAAGTGATTACGCTTAATTACTAATCGGATATTTTCATCCTTTGGCATACCTGTTCTGCCGGCTTCCTCATAATCTAATACATACTTGTTGAAATCATAGTATTCAAGGAATGTTCGAAGATACCCTTCCTGGCAGTTACTTACAATAAAAACATTATATTTCTTATTTAATTTTTTAAAAACATCTTCTACTCCATCGTAAACATTGGCTCCGTTTTTAAAAAGATATTCGTTTTTCGTAAGATAAACATTCTTCAAATATTTCATATCTTATATTTTCAGGAATGTCATTAAAAAGAGAATCAGCAATATCTCTCATAAGCTTACCCATCTCTTTTGAAACCTGTTCTACTGTTAATTTAAGCTGTCCATATCCGTACTTAACAAGTACTTCATTCCAGGCTTTTGTTATATTTTCAGTGGAATCCCAAAGAGTTCCATCCATATCAAAAATTATTCCTACGTTTTGAACTTTTTTAATAGATTCTTTCATATATTGTTTATTAAATATCCCTTTCAAAATTTATATATAAATGTATAATACACATCTTTTTTTGATTTTAGTCCTATCCACAATAATACTATACAAAAATCTTTTTTCAACGAAAAGAAATCGGGCAACCTGTAGTTACCCGATTTAATATAAAATTCTTGTAATTAATATATTGATGTTTTAACACCCAAATTCCTATCTTCTTGAAAGTTCTTTTTGTTATTTCTTTCCATGAAACTCCTTTTTCTGCCATTAATACCATTACGTGGTATAAGAAATCAGAAATTTCATATTTAACTTCCTGAGGATCAGGATTCTTTGCTGCAATAACAATTTCAGTAGCTTCTTCTCCAACTTTCTTAAGAATTTTGTCAATTCCCTTATCGAAAAGATAGTTAGTATATGAACCTTCCTTCGATTCTTCTTTCTGTCTAGAATGACATTATATACATCTTCAAAAACTCTCATTGGATTAGATTCATCGTATTCTTTCTTAACAAGAGTGTTAAAGAAACATGTATCAGCTCCTGTATGACATGGAACTCCTACCTGATATACTTTTTGCAAGCATTGTATCTAAATCGCAGTCCATAGAAAGTTCTTTTATATTGAAAATGCCCCGATGTAACACCTTTAACCCAGATTTCATTTCTACTTCTGCTAAAATATGTCATCTTTCCAGTCTTTATTGTAAGATTAAAGGCTTCTTCATTCATATAAGCAACCATTAAAACTTTGTCTGTCTTATAGTCCTGAACAACAACAGGAATCATTCCGTCGGAATTCTTTTTTTAAACTGATCAAAACTCATTGCACTTTCAAAAACAATAGTGTTAACTCCTTCTTCTTTTAACTGAGTTTTGAAATTAAGGAAATCAAAATCTCCGGCAAAACTGTTATCTGAAATACCGTAAACCTTGTCCTGTTTACCAAATTCAACCATATCGTTAAATGTAAAGTTACAGTTAAAAGCTAAAACTTTAATGCCTGAACCTATACATTCATTTGCACAACTGTCAGCAATAATTAAAGATACGCCATCATATTTAAGTTGTTTAATTTTTGAAAAATCATAATCCTTATTTAACATTACGGCAATTTTGTCACTACCGAAACGTTCAGAAGCTTCCTTTACTATTTCAACATTAGTATCTTTACTCATATCGAGAATGGCTTTCTTGGCTCCTGTATAAATATATTTTTAACATCTTCAAGACGTTTAACATTTCCACCAACAATCATCTGAATGTCAACAGCATCCTGAATCTTAATCATTGTACCGATATTTGCATCATGTTCACCGTCTGATGAAGATAAGTCAAAAACTAATAATTCATCTGCCCCTCTATTATTATAGAAAGTGGCAAGTTCAACAGCATCTCCATCCCCAACTATTTCCTTTGTTTCTTTATCTACAACATTACCATTATATAAATAAATAGATGGTATAATTCTAAACTTTCCCATTATAGTGTTCCTTTCGTTGATAATACATCAGTAATTCTTTCATCCTTAATTGTTGCCTGATCTAGAGCCTTGGCAAAAAGCTTTGTATATGCCTTCAATCATATGATGATTGTTGCCAGGTTCTAACATCTTAATATGCAAATTCATTCCTGTGGAATAAGTTATGGCATGGAAAAATTCCTTAACCATTTCAGTGTCAAAGCCACCAACACTATCTGTAGTGAATTCAGCATTAAAAACAAGATAAGGTCTTCGGATAAATCAAGAGCACACATAGTTAAGCACTCGTCCATTGGAAGAATCATATAACCATATCTTTTAATGGATTTCTTATCTCCTAAAGCTTCTTTTATTGCATTTCCAATGGCAATACCTGTATCTTCGATAGTATGGTGACAGTCAACATACAAATCACCGTTAACTTTTACATTTAAATCGAAAAGACCATGCTTAGCAAAGCTGATTAACATATGGTCAAAAAAACCAATGCCTGTATTAATATCGGATTTACCTGTACCATCAAGATTAATTGAAACTTCAATCTGTGTTTCACTTGTATTTCTAACGCATTTACCAATTCTACTCATATTTCTACTCCTTTATATCATCATCTTCTTCAAATCTAACTCTAATAGAATTAGCGTGAGCTGTCAAACCTTCGGCCTTGGCAAATTTCTGAATATCTTCACTTAAAGGTTCAAGTGCTTCTCTGGAATATGATATAATGCTTGATTTCTTTATGAAATCATCCACGCTGAGTGCTGAGAAGAATTTAGCAGTACCATTAGTTGGAAGTACGTGATTAGGGACCTGCAAAATAATCTCCAAGTGGTTCGGAACTGTTCTCTCCAAGGAAAATAGCCCCTGCGTTTTTAATTCTTGTCATTGTATCAAAAGGATTCTTAGTAACAATTTCTAAGTGCTCTGAAGCAATGTCATTAGCTGTGTCAATAGCATCCTGCATGGTATCAGTAACAAGAATATATCCATAGTTGTCTAATGATTTCTGTAAAATTTCTTTTTCTCTTTAATTTGGAAAGAAACATATCTACATATTCAGATACTTTGTTAGCCAATTCTTCACTTGTTGTAACAAGAATAGCTGAAGCAAGTTCGTCATGCTCAGCCTGAGACAAAAGATCTGCAGCCACATATCTTGGATTAGCTGTTTCATCAGCAAGAACTAAGATTTCACTAGGACCTGCTACAGAGTCAATACTTACATAACCAAATACTGCTTTTTTTAGCCAAAGCTACATAAATATTTCCCGGACCTACAATCTTGTCAACCTTGGCAATTGATTCTGTACCATAAGCCAAAGCTGCAATAGCCTGTGCTCCACCGACTTTATATATTACGTCAACACCTGCTTCGTTAGCTGCTACCAATGTATTAGGATTAACTTTTCCGTCTTTTCCAGGAGGTGTAACCATAACAATCTGTTCAACACCGGCAACCTTTGCAGGAATAACATTCATCAAAACAGATGATGGATAAGCTGCTTTTCCACCAGGTACGTAAACACCAACTCTTGATAATGGTGTTACCTTCTGACCCAAAATGGAGCCATCAGGTTTTGAATCAAACCAGCTGTACTGTTTCTGTTTTTCGTGGTATTCCTTAATATTCTTTAATGATCTTCTAATAACCTGAACTAATTCAGGGTTTTCAAGTCTGTCGTATGCTTCATTAATTTCTTCTTCAGTAACTTTAATGTTTGAAGCATTAATATCAGCCTTATCGAAATCCTTTGTGTACTGGAATAAAGCTTTGTCGCCGTTTTCCTTAACATTTGCAAGAATTGCATTTACGCTGTCTGCAAAATTGTCGTAGTTATTAGGACTTCTTTTAAGTAAGTCATTTAAAATATTTTTCTTTGAACTCTCATCTAATTTTATAATTCTCATTTCAGCCTCCTAAAGATTAGTTAATCTTTATAATTAGTCTTTAAACAATCTTTTTTATAAAATTTATTTTATTTTTCTTTTTAAATCAGAAATAATCTTTCTGATTCTTTCGTCTTCCATCTTCATACTAACCTGGTTAACAACCATTCTTGCAGACAATGGACAAACTTCTTCCAAAACTCCAAGACCGTTTTCTTTTAATGTAGTACCTGTTTCAACAATATCAACTATAACTTCTGATAAGCCAACAATAGGTGCTAACTCAACAGAACCGTTAAGCTTTATGATCTCAACTGTTTGACCTTTTTGTTATTAAAATAATCCTTGGCAATCTTTGGATATTTTGATGCTACTCTTATCATACCATGATTTTTTAATAAGTCACGGGCTGATTCAGGTCCGCAGACACACATTCTGCATTTTCCAAAACCTAAATCTAATACTTCATATAATTTTCTGTCTTCTTCCAAAATAGTATCTTTACCTACAATACCAATGTCTGCCGCACCATATTCAACATATGTTGGAACATCACTTGCCTTGGCAAGAAAAAAATTTTAATTTTAATTCTTCGTTAACAAAAAATAAGTTTACGTGTTTTTTCATCTTTCATTTCTTCACACTGGATACCAATCTGTTCAAACATATCCATTGCTGTTTTTTGCCAAACGACCCTTTGCAAGGGCAAAAGTTAAATATCTCATACTGCTCACCTATAATTCTACAGCGCCATCTTTTGAAACATATGTAATCTTAGTAGCACCGTCTTCTTTCTTAAATGTTGTATATTCGTCTAATGATATATTCTCTTTTTTAGTAAATTAATTCTGTCTTAACACCCTGATCTCTAAGTGCATTAGTAAGGGATAAAGCAGCTTTTTTCTAAATTCAGAATCATAAATAATGACTTCATATGAGTAATCATTGTTTTCTTTTTAATCGCTGTCCGTTTACAGCTAAAAAGAATCTGATCCATATATACAGCGAAACCAACTGCTGCAGCTTCTTTTCCAAACTGACCAAGTAACTTGTCATAACGGCCGCCGGCTACAATTTGGTCACCGGAGCCATAAGTATAAGCTTTAAAATTATTCCGGTATAGTAATTAAAATTACTAATCATTCCAAGGTCAAAACTTATATATTTAGATACGCCATAATCCTCAAGAATTGAATATAATTTTTCAAGACGTTCAATTGATTGTAATGCTTTCTTGTTGTCTGTAAGCTCTTTAGCTGATTTTATAACATCAATGGAACCAAATAATTCCGGCAATTTCAAAAATGCCTCTTTAAGCTGTCCTGTAATATTGTTATTATCAAGAATTTCTTCAACTCCAAAATAGTTTTTATTTTCTATTCTTTTTTCGTAATTCCTGTTCATTTTCGGTGTCAAAACCGCATTCTTCCAAAAGCCCCTTGTAGAAATCTGCATGACCGATTTCCACCAAAAATTCTTTAAGACCTGCTGCTTTTAATGAATCTACAACAAGAGCAAGAATTTCTGCATCAGCTTCAACTGAATCATCATTAATAAGTTCGCATCCAAGTTGTGTATTTTCTTTTTAATTTTCCCTGTAATTCTGAGTTATTAATATATGTATTGGCATTGTAGCAAAGCTTAACAGGAACTTTAACGTCCATATAATATTTTGCAACAAGTCTTGCAATTGAAGGAGTAACATCAGGTCTTAAAACTAAAGTATTACCTTCTCTGTCAAAGAACTTATATAAATTCTTTTTGAAGCAACAGAGCCTCGCTCTTTACTGAAAATATCAAAAAACTCAAAAGTTGGTGTTTGAATATTATGATATCCATATATATTAAAAACTTTGTTAATGCTATTCTCTATTGTTAACTTTACGGCACATTCTTTTTGCCATAAACATCTCTAACTCCCTCAGGAGTATGTAATAATACTTTTTCCATGTTATCCTCCATTTGTTGTTTCACTTTAATACTTTAAAGTGGTAACTCGCTACCTTAGCAATGAACTAAAAGGTATATTACAATATTTTATAATAAATGTCAACCTTCCCTTGAATCTAAATCTTTCTGAATTCCTTCCAAATAATGAACAAGGGCGCCGGGCGCTGATTTTATAAGATAATTTTTATCAATTTCCTCATATCTGAAACTTTTTCGGCCACCATTAATACTTCTATCATAAAATCTTTTAATATCCTTAAAAGGTATATAGTAAGTTTCGTTTAAAGATGTATAAAATAATAATATAAATGAAATACCTCCCTGGGATTCAAAGTCTTCCATAAACTTAACCTGATGCTCGTGAATATTCATCATAGGAAATGTTGTAACTGCACATTCCTTGGCATCAAAGCATACAGGAATTCCCTGTACCGTTCCAATGTAGTCTACCGTACTTTGTTTGTCAAAATAAGCAAGGGTAATATGCCTTGTACTTTGATCAATGTTAATGGGCGTTATTGAGTAGGTATTTTTTGAATTAATGCAAGTCCCTTTTCACGATAACTTTCATTAGTCATATTAATCATATCTTCTAAAGTTGAACCTCTAAGTCCTCTTGTCTTCCATGTTCCCATAATTGCTCTAAATCTTCTTTCCTGTAATCAAAAACCAACCTTAATGTATAGTTATTTTTTAATCTGTTTTTCTTTAATAAAGTCATTAACAACATTACTATTCTTAAATTCATTGCTTAAAACTTTTATAAAATCATCAGGCAGTGTTGCTGTAAATTCTTTACCTGACAGATTATCACAGTCTCCCGTAAACTTTGGAAAAACAGTCGTTCTTGAATGTAACATCTGGTCTTTAATACCATATTGTTTCTTATATATATCATTAATCTTCTTATTCCCATACTTGTAGTCACCAATTAGCGGATGACCTACAGATGAAAGGTGTGCTCTAATCTGATGAGTTCGACCTGTAATCAGCTTAACTTTTAATAAAGTGATTCTATCATTTGCTAAAACAGGCTCATACTCTGTCTCAATTGGCTGACTGTCTTTTTTTTTTTTATATATTGTTACTTTGTTTGTTCTTTCATCATTTTTTTCAAGTAACCTTTTATGTTTATTTTATTTTCTATTTTGCCGTTAACTAATGCAAAATAATATTTATCCATTGTTCTTTCCTTAAACATTTTAGACATTGTCTGCAAACCTTTTAAGGATTTACCGGCAATAATTAAGCCACTGGTATTTCTGTCAAGTCGATTGCAGACACCGGGCTTAAATGTTTTAAGTTGTTCTTCACTTAGTTTGTTAGTGGATACCAAATAAGAAATAATATATTCATTAACTGATACATCACTTGCTTCAGCCTTTTGACTAAGCATTCCTGACGGTTTATTTATAATTAGAACATTATCATCTTCATAAACAATATCTAAATCAATGGGTTTAACAATGTCTACTTTTGTCTCACCTCTAAATTTAAGTATGGTATCATCAGCCATAAAAATCTTAATTGAATCGCCTACATTAAGTTTTTTTTTTCCGTCAGATTTCTTACCATTTAAGACAATGTTCTTTTTTCTAAGCATTTTATATATAAAGCCGGATGTAGCTTCCTTAAAGTATTTAAATAAAAACTTGTCAAAGCGCTGTCCTGCCTGATTTTCCGTAATTTTAATTTCCTGCATATTAATATCTTTCTAATTTTTTATACTTTCTAAATATTATTCTAATAATTTTACTTTTTAAATTTTAAAA
>VOFC01003462.1_pt1 | contig 38186 bp, 70 predicted proteins | sample 5384161 | NCBI WGS metagenome assembly VOFC01 (sample SAMN12384722, study PRJNA508395) | human gut metagenome | isolation source: healthy gut B | host: Homo sapiens | reverse complement strand
TCAGGTACTTCGTTCGGTTACGTATTGCTGGCTGTTTTTAGATTTCATTTGCTCACATACCAACAACTTTTATAACACTGGTAACCTTTTCCTGCGCGTGTAAGGAATTCCACACATTGAACTCTTTCTTCTTGTCCTGATAACTTTCCCATATTGAAGTAAGGTTGACCCCTGCGATGCTGTAATTGCATCAACATCAAAGAACTTTGACTCAGACTCGACTCTTTTGTTTTAAATTATCCTCATCTTTTATCCATTTACAGCCGGCTTTCCGCTTCAAATACCACATGTTCTGGAGGTTATTTCACATCCACTACTTTTGCTCATACCTTTTTCTTTCTCCTTCAAAATTACTACTTGTTAGAATCTTGTCCTTCCTGTATATGTATTTTCATTTGTTTTTACTTCTTCCTTCTTACAAGTATTTTTTGAATTGTACCCACATATTTCCTTATTTTTTCTATTTGATTTTCAACTAAAAGCTTTTAGTCTATCAAATCTTTTTATGTTTTACATCATCTGAACTTTGATTTTCCATTTTGTCTCCAGGAGTTCCAGTTCTTCTAGAATAAATAAACATAAACTTGTTCAAATTTAACCTTTCTTACAACATCCATAGTATCTTCAAAAATCATCTTCTGTTTCTCTGGAAAACCTATTATAATATCTGTAGAAATAGTTAAATTTGGTATACATTTTTTCAATTTTTCTAAATTCAAAAACTGTTCTTTTGAATATTTCTATTCATGTCTCTTAAAACATTTGTACTTTCCAGATTGAAGTGGAAGATGTACAAGTTTACGACTTTATCGCAATCTCTTATTGCTTCAATAACGTCATCTGTAAAGTCCTTTTGGATGAGGAGATACAAATCTAATTCTTTCTATACCATCTATTTTATTTACAGCTCTTAAAAGTGTTGCAAATGAGTTTACTCCTTCATATTTCTCATATTCTATATTTTTTTTCATTCATTTTTCTACTCTTAGATATGAATTAACATTTTGCCCTAAAAAGTGTAATTTTTATATCCTTGTTTTGCTAAACATCTTACTTCTTCTATTATATCTTTTTGAGCCTCTACTTCTCTCTCCCTCCTCTTACATATGGAACTATAAGCCAACTACAAAATTATTACAACCATTCATTATTGTAACAGATGCCTTTTATTTTGTCATCTCTTCTTATTGGAAAGTCCTTCGATTGTTCTCCGTCTATATCTAATATATCTTCTAATTTTTATTAGTTGTAACTGCCTTATATAAATTTTCTGGAAATTTATGTAATGTATGTGTTCAAATAAAACATCAACAAATGGATAACTTTCATGAATCTTTTTTATCATTTTTTTCTTGCATCATACATCCACCAATTGCTATAATGCTATTTCTCTTTTCTTTTTGCTTTCTTTTTAATTCTCCAAGTTTTCCAAATAGCTTTGTCCTCAGCATTTTCTCTTAATACAACATGTATTAAATATAATTAAGTCAGCATTATTCATTTCAGTTCTTTAGTATATCCCATTTTCTCTATCATTCCGCACAACACGGAGTCATTTTCATTTAATTGACATCCCATAGTTAAAATATAATATGTATAATTTTTTCCCTCATTTATTTTTGCCATATTTTCTATATAAGCTAATTGTTCTTCTATTTCTACTTTATTTGCTTCAATATTTCTCACGTTATTCCTCCAAATTTATTATTCTCCTATAATACTTATGTATTATAACATATAACTTTACATTTTGCTTAACTTTTTTGTAATTTTTAAAATTTTGTTAATAGTATTTTTTATCTATAAAAAAGAAGTCCACTAAAGTAATTTCAATCTACTTACTTTTTATCATATGAACTTCTTTCTTATATTAAATTACATTGTTTAAATCTTACTTTTAAACTCTTAAATTATATGGATTATCTTTGCTACCATCTCCACTTGTTATTTTAAGACTATTTTTTAAAGTAAATACTGGTCTAATTGAAAATTCGTTTTGAAACCAATCACTACCTCCATTAGAAGTTATAAAAAACATTCTATTTCTCCTCTTGAACTACGTAATCTAAAAGAATCTCCACTGGTTAATCCAACAACTTCTCTAGATGCAAACCAGTATGAAGTATTAGTTGATGATATTCCCAATTTCTTCATTTTTGATTACTATCTGTAATATAATTGTTATCTTGATTTTTCATAGTATATCTATTGTAATAAGTTGTACTTCCACCTTCATCGTATGGATTAGTAGGATTACTTCCTACTGATCTAGCACTAGTTGCATATTGTGTATTTAGATATTTCTCAGCTGAACTATTTAATTTCGAAATTGCATTATTATAATCATCATCACCTGTTATTGTTATATCATCTATTGCGTTTTCTGATATTATTTGTATTCCATAATTTGACGTAGGACCATATAATACTATACATTTAATAGTTCCGATTATTAGCCGTTATATAATTTACATAATTTCCTTCCTTGAGTGTACCTTGAACATTTCTTATTATAGTTGTCCCATTTATAGTTTGACTTCCTTTATTCCCAGCTTTATCAAAAGTTTCAACTTTAATTGTATAAGTTGTTCCTTCTGCTAACTCCGAAAATGTATACATTATTTTCACTTGTTGCTTTTTCTATTCCATTTAAATAATATTTATAAGTTCCGTTTGCTTTGTAATCCACTTTCATTATCTATCGCTTGTACATTCACTGTTATACTATCATGTGTTATTGTTCCTCTGTTTACTGTTACTATTGGAGCTTTTATATCTTTTATATCTATATTTACTGTTTTACTTCCATTTGTTCCATCAAATAGTCTTCCATATACTATTTGTCCATGTTGTAAATTTCCTATTACACTTCCACTTGTTGTGTTTGTCCAACTTCCTTCTGCTATTTCCCCTATTTGATATTGTAATGTATATCCTGTTTCACTTGTTGTTATTGTTGTACTTGTTGTCCATTTCTCCATTCTACTGGACTAAATTGTACTGCTCCTTCTGGTAATTCTCCTGTTCTTGTACTTATTTCTTTTTCTACTGCTTTTTCATCTTTTTTCTACTCTTACTTTTTATGTTGTATATTACATTTGATTCTAATCCACTAAATGTATATGTCTTTTTTCTTTTTATTTCTTCTGCCTTTTTCCAGTCTACTTCTCCATCTTTTTATAATAATATGTGTATGTTGCTCCTTCTGCATTTGCTGTTTCTTTCTACTACTGTTATACTATTTGTTGTTTTATTTTTTTTACTTTTAAATCTCTTATTCTTGGTCCATCTACTTTTCTATATGCTCTATTTGTATATCTTCTACATTATCTTTGGTACTAATGTTATTTTTAAATATATATCCTGGTGTTGTTGTTACTTCGTATGTTCCATCTCCATTATCTATTACATCTGTATCTTTATTTCCTATTATTCCTTCTGCTTGGATTCTTTCAAAATAACTATCTGGATTGTATTTTCCGTTTCCTTCTATATATTCTGGTCCTTTTGCTAATTCTAATTGCTCTCTTACTTTGGCTATTTGTGTATTTTCATTTGCATCTTGTGCTTTATTTATCACTCCATTTGAACCAAACACTAATCTTATTGTTATTCCTGATAGTATTAAAAGAACAACAATTGTTACTACCAACGCTATTAACGTTATTCCTTCATCTACACTATAACTTTTTTTCTGCATTTGTAAGTTTCTTTCATAATTTTCCTCCTTATCTTATTATTTTCTATTATTCCATCATATTTATTAGTCATATTTTCATCTTATTGTTTCACCTTCTACAATTTTTATGTATTCTATAAATAAAATGAAATAATTTGTTTCTTGTTATTTTTTTGCAATAATTATACCATCTCATAATGAGATGGTATATTTCTTTTTATATTACATTATTGTTACATTTTAATTACACATTCTAATTATCTATCCCTTTATCTAATTTCCATGTCTAGCAGTAAGTTTTATTATTAAATCCATGTTGTCGTCTATTGCGGCTTTGTTTCTTCTAATTGCACCACATTTTTTGCATTTGAAGATTATTACATATCCTTTCTTTGAGTCTAATTCTACACTTATTGGCTCTAGTATTCCATGGCATTGTTCTTCTCTGTCTCCTGGGTTTATATCTACATGTTTTGAGTGTAGGCAGTAGTTACAGTGATTTCTACATGAGTATCCAAGTGGTTTTACTAATTTACCACAATTTTCGCATATAAATTCTTCGTCTATTTCTGTAAATTTTCTACCCATTTTTATTTCTTATTTTCCTTATAAAAATTTAGGCTTTTTAAGGAAAGCCTATTAACCTTTATAAAAAATTACACATTTATATATTTATTAACATTTGTAATTTTCATATTCCATTATTTTATTTAAAATTCTATCTATTATCTAATACATTATTTATCATTCATCATTTCAGTTATATTTTTACCATTTTACCATTTTGCCATTTATCCTAATACTCAAATATACTGTCTCCAATAAATTCTCTTAACAATGAATTCTTAGGAACATTTTCTATGTCTATAGTTTCAAAGTATTTTAAAAACTCTAGTAATCTTCTTGCTTCCGAATATTCTGCATAACTGCTGTTAATACTTTCTAATAATGGTACAGCAAACTTCTTTAATACGCAAAATTCATATATTAAAGATGTATTAAACATGCTGTCTGCCTCTTCTTGAAAAGGATAAATATACTTTTCTTCCCCTTTATTTACTGAAAGCCATGTTTGCAGGGTATGTATTGCATTATAACTTCTAAATTTGTAGTCTCTTACAATTCTTCTTATTAGTCTACTATCTGTTGTTGATATTCTATTGAAATAATCTATATTTAGGACAGTTAGATTACTTATGTATATTTTATATTTATTTTCTCTTGAATTGCAGATGTTAATTCATCATTTAAACAATGTATTCCTTCTATTACTAGAATTTCATCTTTTTCCTAATTTCATTGTCTCTCCAGTATATTCTTTATGTCCTGTTTTAAAATTAAATGTAGGCATTAATATTTCATTACCTTTTAATAATTCTATTAAGTCGTGATTAAATAATTTTAAATCTATTGCTTCTAAACATTCAAAATTATAATTTCCATTTTCGTCAAGTGGTGTTTCTGTTCTCTCTACAAAATAATTATCTACAGATATTGTTACAGGTTTTAGTCCATTTAGTCTAAGTTGAAGTCCCTAATCTTTTTTGCAAATGTAGTTTTTCCTGAAGAAGAAGGTCCTGCTATTAAAACAACCTTTACATCATTTTTATTTACTATTTTATCTGCTATATCTGATATTTTCTTTTCATGTAATGCTTCTGCTAAAAAAAGTATTAGTTCCTTTTCATTTCCATTTAATATTTCTTTATTTAATTTATATATTGTATTAATACCTAAAACCCTATGTATATCTTCATATTCTTGAAGTGTATTTAATAATTTTTATTTTCTTTATATTCTTCTAATTTATTTGGATTTTTCTACTTGGATATCTAATTAAAAATCCATTATTGTAAACTTTTAAGTCAAATATTTTTGTATAACCAGTTGAAATTGGCATAACACCATAAAAATAGTTATAATAATCCTCACAAAATATAAAGAAACAGTATCTTTGTCTTTATTATCTAATTGTAGTTTTCCTCTTATAGTTTGTTCTTTATCATAAAACTTTTTAGCCTCTTCTTTTGTCATTACAACTTTGTTTATATCATAATTTGCATCTATTATCTTTTTCATTTCGTCACTAACATTTTTTATCATTTCTTCTGTTGTCTTCATATTATCTATTTGACAAAATGTTGCATTTGATAATTGATAATTTACTGTAAATAATGCATCTGGATAAAGTTTGTTAAATGCTTTTGACATTATTAGTAATAATCCTCTTACATAAATTCTCATACCATCAGCAGTTGAAATATCTAAAAATTCTACTTTTTCTCCTTCTTCTGGCTCATAATTTAGACTTCTTACTTTATTATTACATTTACAAGCTATTATCTCTTCTTTACTATTCTCTATTTCATTTTTTAAATATATCTACAATTTTTTTATGTTCTCCCATTTCTACTTTTGTGTCACCTTTATAAACTAGTTTCATATTTAATTATATTCCTTCCCTTCGTATTCTATTACATTTTACTTTAAGTACTTTACTAGTATATTCATCTTCATATACATTAATGTTAAATTCTTCGTGTTTTGTTTCTTTTATTTTTTTGATTTAAATGTATCAAATAAAATTTCAGTTGAAATGTCCATTCCTATTGGTAATGTTTTATTAAAATTATCGTAAAAAACATAGTTTGTATAAAAATGCAACTGGTGTATTTTCTTTTATATTAACTTTATATACAAATAAACTTCTTTACTTTTGAAAAATCTACATCTTTAAACTCATTTTTTGGATTAATGTTAAAGATATTTAAATTCTAATTCTATTTTCTTGTTACTTAATTTATATATAGAAAGATTTGAATTTGTTTTAATTTTATTTAAAACTTCTTTTTATTAATTTTAAATAATTTCTAACATTATCTATAAAATCCTCTAAAGTTATTTCTTTACTAATGTTTTAAAATTCTATATTTATCTTTCTTGCTTTTCTCTATGTCTTACATTATTAATTGAAATATTATCTTTTCATTAGATAAAATATTTCCAAAAACGTCAAATTCTGTAAGATTTATATTTTTTAAATCTGCTTTAAATGACTTTTTTAATTGCTTTAATTCTTTTCTATTTCTTTTAATTGCTTTTCTGTCAAATCACTATTTTCTTTACTTCATTTAAAATTTGCATAGTTCTACTGCAATATCTAAATATAAATAATGCATCTGCCTCATTTTTTAGAAAGCTTTACTCTTTGAATTTCATCTATTTTTTTTTACCTAGTTCTGCCATGTCATTATCAACGTCAAATATTTTTCCTATTTTATCATTTTCATTTTCGTCTAGTTCTCCTTCATTTTAGTCCAGGTAATTCATCTTTATTAGCAAATTTCCAAAATTCAAAAATACTCTTTTTTTGGCTGTTTATTTCTGCAATGTATATTTTGGCATTCTTGATTTTTCTAGTTAAATTTTCTGTTTTTAATTCAGCAGCTTTTACATCTAGTTCTATATTTTTATATTCTTTTTTCTAATAGAGTCCAACCTTTAGTTACTATTTCTATAATGTCTTCTATTGTATATACTTTTTTCTACAAATTCATATGTTACAACTTCTTTTGAAGTGCTTGAATCTTCTTATTCTTCTTCATTGTTTACTTTTCTTTTATAGAAACAACTTCTTTTTTCTTTCTACCATTTAAAAAAGTATTTAACCTTTCCGAAAAAGTTTTTTACATTCCAAAAAGTTGATATTTGTTTTTGTTTCTCTAAATATTCTGCATTTTGTTCATCAATTTTTTTCTTTAATTTTTTTAATAAAGCTTCTTTTGGCTTTTTTTCTTTAATAATATTTTTTATTTCATCTGTTCTTTCTTTTTTTGGCTTGACTTTTTATAAACTCTGGTAAATTTTCATAATTTATAACTTCACTATTATATTTAAACTCAAGTTCTCCATCTTCTCCCATTGCAGTCTTAAAAAGAATAATCATTTGGGAAACTTGTTGAAAGTAAAAATAGTGCTTTTAATAATTTATATTTTTCTATACATTCATCTTTTTTGAGTAAAATTCATTATATAATCACTTACAATATTGTCATATACTTTTTGCTTTTCCTACAACTCTAATAGTAGAATTTTCCTTTTATCAAATATTTCAAATATTGTAGGCCACTCTTTTTGTAAAAATACCATAAATAGTTCTCCAAATCTGTAATTTGGAGACTTGTATATAAATTACCTGAATATTCCATATGTGTTATTGGAACAAAAATATAAAAATTTCTTTTTATTTTTTTACTCTCTATTTGTTTTTTTATTAAATAAAATAAAGCAACACTTGTAAAAGTTCTGTTGTTGGTACAAGCATAAAGTATTTATTACTTTCTGGTGCATAATAAATTTGCCAAATATAATTATTTTCGTATTTTTACTTTTAAAAGGAATTGTCTCATTTAAATTTTCTTTGTTCTTCATCCAATTTTTCTATGTCTTCTGTATTTAAATTATCTAACATTTCCATAAAAGTTTTAAATTTTTCTGCATTCTTCTTATTTTTGTATCTAAATAATTACATAGTGGCTCTGCTTTTTTATATCTCTGTTCTAAATCTGCTGTTCTATCTAATGGAGTTAGTAATATTTCTATATCTAATACATTTATATATTTATATATTTTGTAATTTATATCATCATGTGATTTTTGTAGGTTTAAAATTTAAAGGCTCAAAGTCCCTAAAAAGCTAGGTAGCCTTTTTAGGTTTAAGCCTATAAATTTTAATTTATTTTCTAATATGTTTTTGTTTTCATCTGTAGTTTTTGGCATCTTTCCTCCAATATAATTTTATTTGTAATTTTTTTAACTTCATCTACAATTTTGTCTACAAATTCATCTAGTTTCATTTGACCGATGTCACCATCTGTTCTAGAACGTACTCCTACAGCATTTGCTTCTATTTCTTTATCTCCAATTACAAGCATATAAGGAACTTTTTTGAAGTTGAGCTTCTTTATTTTATATCCTATTTTTTCGCTTCTATCGTCTACAGAAACTCTTATACATTTTTTCTTGAAGTACCTCTTTCTACTTTTTTAGCATAATCTATTTGTTTGTCTGAAATAGTTAAAACTTTAACTTGTGTAGGTGCAAGCCATAATGGGAAAGCTCCTTTTGTTTCCTCTATTAAGAAACACATAAATCTGTCAAATGTACCTAAAATAGCCCTATGAATTACAACTGGTCTATGTTTTCTCCATCTTGACCAATATATTCTAGCTCAAATCTTTCTGGCAATAAGAAGTCTAATTGACATGTAGAAACCGTTACATCATGTCCTACAGCTGATTTTAATTGAACATCTAATTTTGGTCCATAGAAAGCTGCTTCTCCTTCTGCTTCATAAAAATTAAGTCCTAATTCTACTAAAATCTCTCTTAACTGACTTTCTGCTTTTTCCCACATTTCATCATCGTCAAAATATTTATGTTTGTCGTTTTTATCTCTTAAAGATAATCTAAATCTATAATCTTTAAATCCAAAAATCATTATAAACAGCTAATATTAACTGCACTACCCTTGCAACTTCTTCTTTAATTTGGTCTGGTCTTACAAACAAGTGCGCATCATTTTGGCACATTTCACGTACTCTTTCTAGTCCGCAAACACTTCCACTATCTTCAAACCTAAAATCGTGTGCAAGTTCACCGATTCTAATTGGTAAATCCCTATATGAATGTATTTTATTTTTATAAACTAACATATGGTGTGGGCAATTCATTGGTCTTAAAACTAATTCTTCTGTATCTATTTTCATTACAGGGAACATGTCTTCTTTATAATGGTCCCAATGTCCTGAAGTTTTATATAAATCTACATTTGCAAGAGATGGTGTGTATACATGTTGATATCCCATTGCTGTTTCTTTATCTTGAATATATCTCTAAAAGTTTTCTAACAACTGCTCCATTTGGCAAATACATTGGAAGTCCAGAACCTACTAATGGGTGTGTCATAAATAATTCTAACTCTTTACCAATTTTTTCTATGGTCTCTTTTGTTTTTGCTTCCTCTAGCATTTGTAAATATTCTTCTACCTGACTTGTTTTAGGAAAAGAAATTCCATATATTCTTTGAAGCATTTTATTATTTTCATTTCCTCTCCAATAAGCTCCTGAAGTAGAAAGTAGTTTAATTGCTTTAATTTTTCCTGTACTCATCAAATGTGGTCCTGCACAAAGGTCTGTAAAATCACCTTGTTTATAAAAAGAAATTTCTTCTCCTTCTGGCAATTCTTCAATAAGCTCTCTTTTTGTAAGGCTCATCCAATTTTTTCATAAATTCTATAGCTTCTGTTCTTGAAAGAGTATATCTTTCTAAAGGTAAATCCTCTTTTATTATTTTTTTTCATTTCTTCTTCAATTTTTTCAAAATCATTTTCTGAAATTGGTTTTTCTACATCAAAATCATAATAGAAACCATTTTCAATTGAAGGTCCTATTGTTAGTTTTACACTTTCTCTCCATACAATCTTTTTAACTGCTTGTGCCATAATGTGCAGTTGTATGCCAGTATGCTTTTTTCCATCTTCGTCGTCAAATGTTAAAATTTAATTTGCAATCTTTTTTCTATTGGATAACGTAAATCTTTTTACTTCTCCATCTACTTTTCCGGCCATTGCATTTCTGGCTAATCCTCACTAATTTTCTTGCTATATCTAAAATAGACATTCTAACTCTACTTCTAACTTAGAGCCATCTTTTAATTCTACTTTTACCATAAAATCATTTCCCTTCTAAATTGCTATTCTATTATTGCTTAGATTACAGCTTAATTCCCATAATTTAAATTACATTATAAAATTTTTACATTAGCACTTATTTTTTTTTATAATAAATGCTAATCGTAATCTTTGCATTACTTTTTTATCTTCGTATCCTGGTTTCTTTAATAATTTAAACATATTTGTTTTATATTTTTCTACACCTGGTTGATTAAATGGATTTACACCTATTAAATTTCCAGACATTGCTACTGCTAACTCAAAGAAATAAATTAAATGTCCTAATGTCTCTTCTTTTTAGCTCACTCATGTTAATTACTATGTTTGGTACTCCTCCTTCAACATGTGCACTTATTGTACCTTCCATTGCTTTTTATTAACATAATCTAAACTTTTTTCCAGCAAGATAATTTAAACCATCTAAATTATCACCATCTTCTTTTATTTCTATATCACTTTTACTTTTCTCAACATTAATTACAGTTTCAAATAAGTTTCTTCTTCCTTCTTGTATATATTGACCTAATGAATGTAAATCTGTTGTAAATTCAGCTCCAGTTGGGAAAAATTCCTTTTCCGTCTTTACCTTCACTTTCGCCAAATAATTGCTTCCACCACTCAATCATATAGTGTAACTTTGGTTCATAAGAAACCAATATTTCAATATTTTTGCTATTTCTGTATAATAAATTTCTTATAACTGCATATTTATAACAGTCATTATATTTTAAGCTTTTGTCTGCATATTTTTCTTGTGCAAATCTTGCACCATTCATTAATTTTGTTATATCTATTCCTGCTACTGCAATAGGTAATAAACCTACAGCTGTTAAAACAGAATATCTTCCTCCTATATTGTCTGGAATAACAAAAGTTGTATACTTTTCTGAATCTGCAAGCTGCTTTAAAGCTCCATTTTTCTTATCTGTTGTAACATAAATTCTTTTTTTGGCCTCTTTTTAGTCCATATTTATTTTCTAGTATTTCTCTAAAATTCTAAAAGCGATTGCGGGCTCTGTTGTAGTACCAGACTTTGAAATTACATTTATAGAAAAATCCCTATTTCCAATTAAGTCTATAATATCATTTATGTAATTTGGGTTTAAATTATTTCCAACATATAAAATTTGAGGAGTTTTTCTTTTGTTCTTTTGGCAAATATGCATAAAAGGTATGTGTAAGAGCCTCTATAACTGCTCTTGCTCCCAAATAAGAACCACCTATACCAATAACAACTAGTACATCTGAATTTTCTTGTATCTTTCTATGCAGATTTTTTTATTTTTTCAAATTCCTTTTGTCATATTTGGTTGGTAATTCCATCCATCCTAAAAATTCTTTTGGGTCATTTGCTTTTTTTGTAATTCATCATGAATTTTTTCTACCTCTTCGGCATACTTCATAATATTTTTTCGGTTACATCGACATTATCAAAATTTACTTTAATATTGTCCATCTTATCCTCCTCCTTTTGTTTTGTAACTAGCAATAGTATATAACATTTAAGGACTTTATTCAATAGCAAACAAAAATAAATGCTATTTTTTTCTGAAAAAACGATAATTTTAAAAATATAAAAAAACTAGTCAAATTTGCTCAATTTTACTTGAGAACTTTGACTAGTTTTATTATGCAATTACATTTATTCTATCATAAGGAGGTATTTTTTCCATCCCTTTTCAAATTACACAAAATTTTGGACATTCCCCACAAAACTATTTACAGTCTCCCCCATATTAAATTACCGCCAAGACCGGACGGAACGAAAGGTCGCTACCGCTACCACCACTGCTGCTGTTGAAACAGAACATTCCTGAGCCCTTAGTTGTACCAATATATCCTCCGCGTATAAAGAAAGGGATTTCTCGTTTCAGGAAAGGCAGCATAATCGTCGTACCACGAGCTTCTGCTACTGATCACGCTTGTCTCATATACTGCATCTCCATATTTCCCTGAGTTTATACTATAGTTACTTTCTTCACTTCCGATTTCCTCTAGTATATACGTTTTTCACTTTGCGTCTCCATTTACTAAACTACTTCCATAACTTGTTAAATTAGAATCCCCATTGTCTACATATGCTGCTACATATTCCCATGCTCCTCCACTCATATCATATGCTCCATACACTGTTCCTGTTGTACTTTGTCCTACATTATTTATATGCATTTCCACTTCCGCCTCCCGTATAATATGAACTATTACCGTTTCTATCTACTTCTGCACTTTTTCCGTATCTACTCTTACTCAAGTATGCTACTGCTCCCCATTCGTCGTTTTTCATCATATGGCTATTTAATGTTTTATTGTAATTTAAGCAGCTTGTATATATATTATTTACTGTTACACTTCTCAACTTTGTACTCCTGGCTCTACTTTTTATTTTTCCACTACCATTACTTGCTTCAAATTTTGCTACCCATAGACCACTTACTGCTGTTCCATAGTTAAATGCTGGATGGATATTCCATTTTCCTTGCCCACTTACGTTATCAAAGCTCTTTCTTCCTGTACTTGTTTTCATTTGTTAACCCTTTCATAAATTCTACATCTATATTTCCTGTACTACTGCTATGATATCCACTTGTTATGCTATATGCATATCTTGGTATCCATACCCACATACTTCCATCTTCTGTCATTGCATTTGCCCATTTCTTTTCTGTGTAATCATACCAATCTGGTCATTTCCTGCTGTTTTTACCCAACTACTTCCATTCCATTTTATTGGTGTCATTTGATTTTCATCATATCTTGGAGTATTTACACCTTTTCCTTCGTTATACTCCCCCACCTACTATTGAACTTTTTATTGTTACTGCACTACTTATTATTTCTTTTTATTTCCTGCATTGTCTACTGTTAATACATGTAAATAATATGTTCCTCCGTTGTTGTTGGTATTGTTATCGTTTCTGATGTTTTTGTGAATGTTCCTCCTGTATATTTACTTACTTCTGTTCCTATATTTCCTGCTTCTGTATTTAATACCCATTTTGTTTGGCTTATATTTATTCCGCTTTCATTGTCTGTTTGTGTTACTTCTGCTGTTAGTGGTTTTCCCTATTTCTACTGTTGTTCCACTTAATTTTATTGTTGCTGTTGGTACTATATCGTCTCTTACTTCTATATTTGCATATTTTTCCACTACTTGTTCCATCATATAGTCTTGCATATATTATGTCTCCATTTACTAGTCCTGTTATTGTTTTTTTTTTTTTACTCCTGATGTTTCTCTTGTCCAACTTCCTTCTACTATTTCATTCTTTTTGCCATTCTAATTGGTAGCCCTCTTCTTCTGTATATATCCTTACACTTGCTTGTCCATTTTTCCTGTCCATATTACGTCTCCGTCTATCGCTAATGGTATTTCTCCAACTTGTAATGTTTTTTCTACTATTTGTTGCTCTCCATCTTTTTGTTGCTTCTACTTTTATTGTGTATATTCCTCCTTGGGTTAATCCACTAAATACATGTCTTGTTTCGCTTTTTTTCTTCTGCTGCTCCGTATTCTTCTCCTTGTTTTTTTATTGAGTATTTAAAGTTACTTGTTCTCCTTCTGCTCTTACTACTTCTATCTCTATACTGTTTGTTGTCTTTTTACTACTCTTATTCCTATACTTAAGTTTTCGCCTTTTCCTATGCACTCTCCTATTATTATATTTTCTGCTATTTCTTTATTTGGTTCTACTGTTATTTCAAATACATATCCTGGTGTTGTTGTTACTTCATATGTTCCATCTCCATTGTCTATTATGTCCACTGTTTTATCTGCTATTAACCCTTCACTTTCTATTCTATCCCAGTAATCCTGTACTTTATATGAGCCATTTCCATCTGCATATACTGGCACTTTCGCCATTTCTAACTTTTCTCTCATTTCTCCTATTTTGTTTGTTCTTTACTGTCTTGGGCTTTTGTATCACTCCATTTGACCCAAACACTAGACTTATTGTTATTCCTGCCAATATTAATAGTACTACAATTGTTACTACCAGCGCTATTAGCGTTTATTCCTTTTTATCATATTTTTTTCTCGCAACATATCTTTTCCTCCCAAATTTCATTTATTGAAAGCGTAATCTAAATGAAATCAAATATTAAATTATATTCTCATAACAAAACTCATTTTTACACTAGTTTTATATGTCCCATTATTTTATTACACCATTAATTATTGATTAAATCGTCAAAATATATTTTTAATTTTACACATTGAAATTGACAAACTTGAAATCAAATCAATCTTGACAAGCTTTCCAAAATCAATATTTTTTTCAAATTACACAAATTTTGACATTCCCCTTTACTTTAAAGTACTGCCAAGACCGGACGGAACGAAACACTGCTGCTGCTATCACCAGAGATATATACAAAATTAAATACACCTGCTATCTTACTGTCACTTAAATTACCCCGGTAAAAAGAAAGGACTCCACGTGTATGAAAGTAAGAAAATCGTAGTACCATGAACCTATATTTCACCCATTTTTCACCCGTTTCAGTAAACCGTATCTCCATATTTACTAGAATTTGCATCATAATTATTTGGTCTATCATCTGTACTTCCTTTTACATACACATTCTTTGTCTTTGCATCTCCATTTACTTGCTTCCATAACTTGCTAAGTTACTATCCATTGTTTTACATATGCTGCTACATATTCATGTGTCTCCACCATATCATATATTCCATACACTGTTCCTGTTGTACTTGCATTTACTCCTTGTGTACTTGTATAATCTGTATCTGTTCCTACATCTTTATTAGCACTCGCACTATTTCCCTGCTGAGCCTGTTATATGATTACTACTATTATTTATCCATACTTTCATTTTGTTTCCAGTATTTACTCTTACTTAAATATATACTGTTCCATTCATCGTTTTTCATCATATGGCTATTTAATGCACTATTATAGTTTAGACATACTGTATATGCATTTCCTATCGTTATATATCTCTCCAGCTGCTTACTTGGTTTTTACTTAGTTTTCTTATCTATCCCATTGTATTGACTATTTGCATTATCCGTTGTTTCTCCCTCTGACTTGCTTCAATTTTGCTACCCATAATCCACTTTACTTTGTCCATAATTAAATGCTGGATGGATATTCCATTTTCCTTGTCCACTTACATTATCCCATGTACTTGTTCCATCATACGCTATATTACTACTGTCTTTTAAAATTTTTATTTCTATTGTTCCTTGCTCCCTCTTCTGGTTTTGTAGGATTTATTTCTGCTCCACTTTGATGATATCCACTTGTTATATTATATGCGTATCTTGGTATCCATACCCACATGCTTCCATCTTCTGTCATTGCATTTGCCCATTTCTTTTCTGTTGGTTTATTTTCTCCTATATATACTATTGGTTGTCATTCAGTACTAACTTTGGTGCATTTACTTCTTGTTCCATAGTCATACCATTCAGGGGTCATTTGATGTTGTTTTTTTTCAATTTTAGGTACACTTGTTATTACTATTCTTTCACTTATTACTTCCTTCTTATTTCCTGCATTATCTACTGTTAATACATGTAAATAATATGTTCCTCCGTTGTTGTTGGTATTGTTATTGTTTCTTGTGTTTTTGTGAATGTTCCTCCTGTATATTTTACTTTTCTGTTCTATTTCCTGCTTCTGTGTTAAATAATACCATTTTGTTTTATTTATATCTACCCACTACCTTCATCTGTTTGTGTTATTTCTGCTGTTAGTGTTTCTCCTACTTCTACTGTTTTTCCCATTTAATTTTATTGTTGCATTTGGTTATATTTTATCCATTACTTATATTACTTTGCATATTTTCCCACTACTTATTCCATCATATAGTCTTGCATATATTATGTCTCCATTTACTAGTCCTGTTATTGTTTTTCTTTTACTCCTGATGCTTCTCTTGTCCAACTTCCTTCCTATTCCATTCTTTTTGCCATTCTATTTGGTGCCCTGTTTCATTTGTATATATTTTTTTCTGCTTTGGCCATTTCCTGTCCATATTACGTCTCCGTCTATTGCTAACGGTATTTTCTCCTACTTGTAATTGTTTTTCTACTATTTGTTGCTCTCCATCTTTCGTTTAGCTTCTACTTTTATTATGTATATTCCTCCTTGGTTAATCCACTAAATACATGTCTTGTTTCGCTTTTTTTTCTTCGCTGCTCCGTATTCTTCTCCTTGTTTTTTTATTGAATATTTAAAGTTACTTGCTCCTTCTGCTCTTTCTTCTATCTCTATACTGTTTGTTGTCTTTTTTCTACTCTTATTCCTATACTTAAGTTTTCGCCTTTTCCTATGCACTCTCCTATTATTATATTTTCTGCTATTTCTTTTATTGTTCTACTGTTATTTCAAATACATATCCTGGTGTTGTTGTTACTTCATGTTTCCATCTCCATTGTCTATTATGTCGCCATTTCCATCTGCATATACTGGTACTTTCGCCATTTCTAGCTTTTCTCTCATTTTCTCTCCTATTTCTGTTTGTTCTTTACTATCTTGTGCTTTTTTTGTATTACTCCATTTGAACCAAACACTAAACTTTGTTGAGTTATTCCTTTCAAAATTAAAAGAACAACAATTGTTCACCAATGCTATTAGCGTTGATTCCTCTTTTTCTTCTTTGTTATTTTGTTGATTTAAAGTTTGATTGTTTCTTTTTTTTCATTTCCTTTTCCATGTTCTTCCTCCCATTATTTCTTTTGTTATTATTCTATTAGACTTGCTGCTTTTGAGACTTGTTGGTTATATCCTGATTCACGTAATATTATTGGTCTAAATAAGCCTGGGTATAATTCGTTTGCTTTTTGTTGTACTTTTATAGCAAATTTCAGATTTTGTTGCCACTTAGGGTGTGGTATACTACTTGCCATTTCCCCCTACAACAAACATTATTTGTGCTGCATATTCATCTCCTATTTTTACAGTTGGTGCATATTTATTATCTCCTACAGCATCTCTATGTACATCTATAACTATATCTGTGTTTTTATTTTCCTCAAAATTTTAGTTACTGTATTTAAAGAACTTGTATAAGAGCCTGTATATGAAGGATAGTCATGATAGTTTTCGTCATGTATTACATTATAGCCATATGATTTAAGTTGTTTGTTAATTCTCTTCCAACACGTATTAACCGAAAATTTTTATCTGTTGTTCTAAAATTTCCCTGTTTGTTTATATTGATATTTTTCACTTGCTGTATAGCTTTCACATGAATGTGTTTGATATATTATAATATTATTTTTGTTTATTTCTAAGCTTGTTGGGTCTAAAACCTCATTTGTTAATTTATAATCTGTTTCGTTTCTTATTTTTACCCCATAATATTCTTGAGAATATCTTGGACTTACATTTGATTCTAATACTTCTGTTTTTAATCCTGTTTCTGCATGTTCTATATTTTCAGAAGGCTTATTGTTATCATTTCATTTTCTATTTTCCCCATTATTTCCCTCATTATTTGTGTTTTCATCTTCTGCATCTTTTTCTCTGCCATTTTGTTTATTATTTTTATCTGATTTTAAATTATCTATTACTCCTAAATTTACACTTAAAATATCTTCTATTGTTTATTTTCTTTTGGACTACTACTATTTTCTTTATTATTTATCTGTGCCATTGCGGGGTATATTTATATCTAAACATGACAAAAATTTTTTGCCAATTATTTTCTAATCCTAATTGTTTATTATTTTCATTTTGATCTTCATTTGTACCTTTGTTTTTCTCCTTTGATTTTTCTCTTTTCACTTCACTTGAACTTTTATTTATATCTTTACTGTTTTTTCACTAATAACTTCCCTTCACTAACTTTTTCTATACTGCTATTGTTTTCTTTTATTATTTTTTACTTAAAAAATATCTAGTAAGTCCTACTACAATAGTAATTATTATAGTTATTTTTACTAGATATTTTATAATGTCTTTTAAACTAATTACTGCCATATTAATCATGTTCTCTGTATCCATTTAAGAATGTTTCATAAACTGTGCCTGTGTAGTAGTCTAGTCCTCTTGCTATGCTTAAATCTATTGTAAAGTTTTTTTCTTCTATTCCAAATAGACGAATGTATTTTACAACTTGCTTTAATTCTTCTACACCTGTTTTATATGTTTCGTTATCTATTTGTAAGTTTCTTTCCAATTTTTTCTAGCTTTTCATCTATTGTTCCATCTATTTTTATGAATTGCATTATTTTTTTTATTGCATCTTTTGAACTTCTATTTTTTAAGTTCTTCTACAACCTATTTTTTCTTTTCACCTATTTTATCTATTTTATCTATTATTCTTAATACTTCTACTGATTTTTCTTTTTGATTTATGCTCGCATATAAACCATTTAAAATTTTTTCTATTATTTATTTTTATTGTAAAATCTTCAAATCCTAATTTTTAAATGTTGTAAATTACAGATGGAAGTTCTGCATCATTTATTATATCTAAGCTCTCCATCACCTATGACATCTATATCACATTGATAAAATTCACGAAATCTTCCTTTTGTGTTTTTTCTCCTCTATATACTTTTCCAATTTGATATCTTCTAAAAGGGAAACTCAAATTTCCATAATTTTTAGCTACATATTTTGAAAGAGGAACTGTTAAGTCAAATCTTAAAGATAAGTCTTTATCTCCTTTATTAAATCTGATATATTTGTTTTTCTGTTTCTCCTCCTGCTTTTGCTAGAAGCACTTCAGAAAGTTCTATTACTGGTGGTATCTATCTTCTATTGGTTTCAAAAATCCATTTGGTATGTTTTATAAATGTAATCTTCTATTGTTTTTGTTTTTTCATTTGATTAAATAGAATTTGTTTAAGCTCATTTCTTGAATGCTAATTTTTTAAATCCTGGTAATTGTAAATCTTGCCGCCTTTAGCATTTTTTTAGTTCTGTTACTGCGCCTATGTGGTCTGCATGACAATGCGTTAAATAAATATATTTAAGTTTTGCTTGTAATATATCTAGCATTTCTATGATTTTTTTGCTTCTCCTCCTGATCTACAACCATTGTTTCTTTTGTTTTTCGTCTTCTACTATATAGCAGTTCGTTGGTTCTCCTAAACTTGTTTCAACTTTTAGTCTTTTAAAATCATTTTTTTCATTTCATTTTTTCTATTTGTTTCTTTGTACATCATAAACACTATCTATTTTTCTTAGTGCTTTTTGAACATTATTTAATTGTGCAACATTACTTACTTCTATTGTAAGTTCTGTTAATACAATTCTTTCTTTAGATACTTTTGATGTAACAGATATCATTTTGTTTTTTCTGCTGTTACAGTTGCTATTATATCTGCAAGTAGACCATCTCTATCATTAGAAAATATTGCAATATCAACATTATATGAAGATGGTTTGTCTGTATACCAAGATACATCTATCATTCTATTTTCTTCTGAGAATAAGTCTTTTACATTTTTGCAGTCTTTTCTATGAACAGATACTCCTCTTCCCTTTGTTATATATCCTACGATTTCGTCTCCTGGGACTGGATTACAACATTTTGAAAGTTTTAACTAAACAATTATCTATTCCTTTTACAATTACACCACTTGTAGAAGGTTTGTTTATTTGTGCTTTTTTCTTTTGAAAGTTCTTCTATTTTTTTCTTCTATATTAGCTTCTTTATGAATTTTTCTGTATTCTTCTAGCACTCTTGATACAATTTTATTTGAGTTATAGCTCCAAATCCAACGCTTGCAAACATATCGTCCATTGAATTAAATTTATATCTATTTAATGCTACATTTGCAAATTCTGGTTTAAATAATTCAGGATAGCTCATTCCTATTTTTTTAACTTCTTTTTCTAGTATTTCTTTTCCTTTTGCAATGTTTTGTACTCTTTCTGTTTTTTTAAACCATTGTTGAATTTTTGTTTTTTGCTGTACTGCTTTTTACAAATTTTAGCCAGTCACGGCTTGGTCCTTTTGATTTATCTGATGTTAATATTTCTACTATATCACCATTTTTAGTAGTTTTGTAACTATTGGCATCATTTTGCTGTTTATTTTGCAGCCAGTCATTCTATTACCAATTTCTTCGTGTATATGCTATATGCAAAGTCTATTGGTGTTGAACCTCTTGAAGTACTTGTATTTTTCCCTTTGGAGTAAATACATAAACCTCATCTTCAAAAAGTTCTGTTTTTAATGTATTCAAAAAATTCTTGAGGATCTTGCATGTCTTTTTGCCATTCTAATGTTTCTCTAAGCCAAGATAATTTATCTTCAGAAACTTGTACATTAGCTTTTCTATCCTCCCATAAAACTTGCTTCTTTATAAGCCCAATGGCAGCAATACCAAACTCTGCAACTCTATGCATATCCCAAGTACGAATTTGTACTTCAAATGGTGTTCCTTTAGGTACCAATTAATGTAGTATGTAAAGATTGGTACATATTAGGTTTTGGTACAGAAATATAGTCTTTAAATCTTCCTGGCATTGGGTTGTATAGTTCGTGTACAACTCCAATGCTGCATAACAGTCTTTAACAGAATTTACTATAATTCTTAATGCAAAAAGATCGTATACTTGGTCTAAAGTTTTATTGTCTCTTTGCATTTTTTGTATATACTGTATAAATGTTTTGCTCTTCCTGTTACTTCTGCTTCTATTTTTTGTTTTTTAGTTGAACTCTTTTATTTGTTCCATTATTTGGTCAATAAATTTTAACCTTTCTTCTCTTTTTCTTTATCAATTCCTTCAACAAGTTCTCTATACTCTTCTGGATATAAATATTTAAAGGCTAAATCCTCAATTCCCATTTTAAAGAATATACACCTAGTCGATTTGCAAGTGGAGCATATAAAACCATTGTTTCTCTTGCATTTGCTATTTGTCTATCTCTGTTTAAGAAATTTTAAGTGTCCTCATATTATGAAGTCTATCTGCAATTTTATTAAAATTACTCTTATATCTTTTTCCCATTGCCAAGAACATTTTTTCTATAGTTTTCATTTTTCTTCTGTTGCATACTTTTACTTAATTTTGTTACCCCATCAACCATATTTGCAATTTCTTCGCCAAATTTTTTCTATAATGTCTTTTTAGTAACATTTGTGTCCTCCACAACATCATGTAAAAGAAGTGCAGCACAAATTGTACTGTCGTCTAATCCAAGTGTTGCTAAAATATATGCAACTTGAACAGGATGAATTATGTATGGTTCTCCAGATTTTCTAAGTTGTCCTTCATGTTGAGATTTAGCCAAATCATATGCTCTGCTAATAAGTTTTGTGTCTATTTTTCTATTATGCTTTTTCATTTCTTTTATTACGTCATCCAACGTATATTCTTTTACTTCTGACATAAAATCACTTCCTTAAGTCTATAATCTTTTTTACTTTTATCAAACTTATTTAATATTAAATTTTTCTTATATCTTTTTTTTGTAATTTGAACATTCTCATTTTTTATTAAATGCATTAACATCTATTGTTCCTACAATATCTACTCTATCTTCTATTTTATACTGCTCTGTCAAAGTCCCCCATATTAAATCCTATTGAATCTATAAAAAAAGTTATCTTGTTTTAGTAGAATTTTTAAATGCTTTCCTTCTGATAATGATCTAATTGAGACTATTTTTTAAATTTCTATTAAAAACAGTGGCATTTTATTTTGCTCTCCAAATGGCTCTAATTGATGCAGTTCTTTTTATTTTCTATGCTAATATCTTTTAATTCAACTTTTCTTTCTATATTAATTACTGGAACTATCTCAGATATATCTTTTAGACTGTATATTCTATAAAAGCTTTTTTGAAATTTTCAAATTTATCTTTTTTTATTGTAATTCCAACTGCCATTGAATGTCCACCAAATTTTTCTAAATACTCTGAACATTCCATTAATGCTTCGTGTAAATCAAAACCTGGTATACTTCTTCCAGAACCTTTGCCTTCATCTCCATCAAAACATATTAATATACTTGGTTTAAAATACTCGTCTGTAATTTTTGAAGAAACAATTCCTGCCACTCCATGATGCCATCCTTCTTAAGTTGAAGTGTAGAACAAATAAAAAGATTAAAATTTTGTGCTAAATTTGAAAGAATTGTAGCTGTTCTTTTTATCTCTTCCCCGTTTCCTATATTTGCTGTATCTGTTTTTAATGTATCATAAAAAACATAGTGTATATCTTCTTTATAATAATAATTCATTATAGATTTTTTTAGTTCTTCATTTGTATGATCAGTTATATTTGAAAAATAAATAGAATTGTTTATTTGTTTTTTTCACCCAATCTGTAACTAATATAGTCTTATTAAATTCTGTTGAAACCTCTGAAAGTCTCTTTACGAATTCTTTTTGTTGGTTTCTTTCTCTTTTTTACAACAAATCCTTTTTCATCAACTTCAACTTTTTTACAATCATCTGGTCTAAATTTAAATTCTTATATTATGAGGAAGGACCACAAGGTGAACGACGTGGAAGGTCGAAAAATATGAGTTCTAAACCAAGAAAGAAAAATAATTAAACAAGGAAGTTGAAGAAGATTTAATCGCAGAAAATCAAAGGCTTAGAATGGAGAATGAATACTTAAAAAAATTAAATGCCTTAGTTCAGGAAAGAATCAAGCGAGAGAACAAGAAAAAGTAATTGTTGTAGATGAATTAAGGCACAAATATAGCTTGAGAGAATTATTAAAATTAGCAGAAATACCAAGAAGTACATTCTATTATAATCTAAAAAATATGAAGAAAGAAGATAAATATAAGGTAGAAAAAGACGAAATTTTATCTATATTTAATGAAAATAAAGGACGTTATGGTTATAGAAGAATAACATTAGAAATGAGAAATCGTGGCTATATAATAAACCATAAGACAGTTGCAAGACTAATGCAAATAATGGAATTACAAAGCATTCAAAGACCAAAAAGAAGATATAATTCATATCAAGGAACAATAGGAAAAATAGCAGATAATTTATTAAAAAGAGATTTTAAGGCAGAAAAGCCAAACCAAAAATGGGCTACAGATGTAACGGAATTTAAAGTTAATAATGATAAACTTTATTTATCACCAATAGTAGATTTGTTTAACGGTGAAGTAATAAGCTTTAATTTATCTCGACATCCAGTATTTAATCAAGTAGTAGATATGTTAGAAAAAGCATTTGATAAAATACCAGATAATACCAATTTAATATTGCATTCTGATCAGGGATGGCAGTATCAAATGAAACAATATCAATATTTATTAGAACAAAAGGGTATTAGACAAAGTATGTCAAGAAAAGGAAATTGTTTAGATAATGCATGTGCAGAGAACTTTTTTGGAATATTAAAATCAGAGCTCTATTATATAAAAGAAAAAGAGTATAAAAATATAGAAGAATTAGAAAATGATATAATTGAATATATAGAATATTATAATAACAGAAGATTCTTTCTATATCTCTTACACTATCTCCTGTTTCAATGATTTGTAAAGCCATTTGATATTGTCTTTCTCCATCTATTATTGACATAAGAGATCTACAATGACCTTCTGTTAATTTTCCTTGCAAAGCCAAATCAATTACTCTTGGATCCAAATTCAATATTCTAACCGTATTTGCCACAGCACTTCTACTTATTCCTATAGCCTCTGAAAGTTGCATTTGCGTCATTCCATAATCATCCATTAATTGTTTAAAGCCTTTTTTGCTTTTCTATCGGATTTAAATCTTGCCTTTGTATATTTTCTATTAAAGCTATTTCTTTATTTTTTCTTTCATCTTCTTCTCTTATTATACAATTTTTGAAGCTCTCCATCTTCTTTCTCCAGCTATGATTTGATAGTAATCATCTTTTTTGTAACTACAATTGGTTGAATTAGTCCATATTTTTTTATTGATTCTGCAAGTTCTCCTATTGATTCTTCATCGAAAAACTTTCTTGGTTGCTCTCTGTTAGGTTCTATATCTATTAATTTTATCTTTTGAATAAATTCTTTATTTTCTTCTGTAATCTCTTGAATATTTTCTTCTACAATAGGTGTATCTGCAAACAAAGCATTTAACCCTTTTCCAAGACCTGTTTTTTATTCATTTATGCTCCTCCTCCCATTTCATTCTTTCATATGTTTTGCTTTTTGTTCACTTAATTTTTAAAAAATTCAAACATTTTGCATTTAACCCTTTATCATATAAAGTGATTGGCATACATACATTGTTAATAAGGCACCTTCTAAACTTTAAAAATATCTCTTTGTTCATATGTTTTTCTTACTAATTCTTCACTGTATTCAACAGTTGTCCTAATCCCTCAAGCGCATAATATTCACATTGTACAGGTATCAATACACTATTTGATGCTGTAAATGCGTTTAAAGTAAAGATGGTGGACAATCTATTATTATAAAATCGTATTTATCTCTTATATTATTTAATTTTGTCTTTTTATCTATACTCTCTATCTTCCATTGACACAAGCTGAACTTCTGCTCCTGCTAAATTCATATTTGATGGACATAAATCCAAATTTTTTACTTGTGTCTTTTTGTAATGTATTTTCTACTTCTATATCTTCTATTAGTACATCATATATAGAGAACTTTTGTTCTTTATTTACTCCCAAACCACTGGTACCGTTGCCTTGTGGGTCAGCATCAATAAATAAAACTTTCTTTCCTCTTTTTAGCTAAAATTGTACTCATATTAATTGCTGTGGTTGTTTTTCAACGCCACCTTTTTGGTTAGCTATTGATATTATTTTTCCCAATTTTATCCCTCCTATGTGTAAAAAATGACATACTAATAATATATTAATATTACTAATATGTCAATAAAAAAAATCTAATTTTTTTTTAGTTTTCTATCGTATCGTTTTAAGTTTTAAAGAGGTTGCTTTGCAGGCATTCCAGGCTTTCTTGGATACTTTTTTGCTGTTGTTGAAACTTTCTTTATAATAATCAAGTTTCTTTCCATTTTTTCATTATCTAATTTTAATTTTTCCTGTTTTATAATCTCTCCTCCAAGAAGTTTTATAGCTCTTTTTAGCTTCTTTTAATTCTTCATCAGCCTTTGGTCCTTTCATACAAATACAAATTCCACCAATTTTAACAAATGGCAATAAATATTCCACAAGCACATTCATTGGTGCTACAGCTCTTGATACAGCAATATCATATTTTTCTCTGTATTTTTGATTTACTCCCATCTCTTCTGCTCTACCATGAACCGTGTTCACATTCTTTAGTTCCAATTCATTTGAAATTGAATTCAAAAAAAATCACTCTCTTATTCAACGAATCTAACAAAGTTACTTCTGCCTTACTACTTATAGCTATTGGTAATCCAGGAAAACCAGCTCCTGTTCCAACATCAATCATAGTATAATCATCTTTTATATATTTCAATATTGTAAGTGAGTCTATAAAATGTTTTGCAATAATTTCTTCTTCATCTGTTATAGCCGTCAAATTAATTTTTTCATTCCATTCAATTAAACTTTTCATATATTTATAGAATTTTTTTACCTTTTCATCTGGAATATTAATGTTAATTTCCTTTTTCTTTTTCTTTAAAAAGTTTTTCAAACTCATAAAAATTCATTATTTATCTCCTTTTTAACTGTTCTAAATATATTAGTAATACAGATATATCAGCTGGTGAAACGCCTGATATTCTAGAGGCTTGCCCCACTGATTCAGGTTTTATTTTATTCAATTTTTGTCTTGCTTCTATCCTTAATCCACTTAATTCTGAATAATCTATCTCTTTAGGAAGTTTTTTATTTTCTAATTTTTTAAATTTTTCAACTTGTGCTTCTTCTAACTTAATATATCCTTCATATTTTACTTGAATTTCTACCTCTTTTTTTCTCTTCTTCTGTTAAATCTGGCATATTTTTGTCTATTTCTTCAAGATATTCGTACTTTATTTCTGTTCTTTTTAATAAATCAGCTAATTTTACTCCTATTTTTATGTTTGAAGAACCATATTTGGATAAAATTTCGTTTACTTTTTCAGTTGGTTTAACAGTTGTAGCCTTTAATCTCTTAATTTCATTAAAAATATGTTCTTTTTTATTTAAAAAATCCTTTATATCTTGCATCTGATATTAATCCGTTCTCGTGTCCTATATCCATTAATCTCAAATCCGCATTGTCTTGTCTTAATAAAAGCCTGTATTCTGCTCTAGAAGTCATCATTCTGTAAGGCTCATTTGTACCTTTTGTTACTATATCATCAATTAAAACGCCTATATAAGCCTGTGATCTGTCTAATATTACCGGTTCTTTTCCTTGTAACTTTCTTTTGCAGCATTAATTCCTGCAATAATTCCCTGTGCTTCTGCCTCTTCATATCCCGAAGTACCATTTACTTGTCCTGCTAAGAATAATCCATCTATATCTTTGTATTCTAGAGACAATTTTAATGTAGAAGGATCTATACAATCATATTCAATTGCATATGCTGGTCTTGTAAATTCAACATGTTCTAATCCTGGCAAAGTCCTATACATAGCTATTTGTACGTCTTCTGGCAAAGAAGAGCTCATCCCTTGCACATACATTTCATCTGTATCTCTTCCAAGAGGCTCTATAAATACTTGATGTCTTTCCTTATCAGCAAATCTTACAACTTTATCTTCGATAGAAGGGCAATATCTTGGCCCTGTTCCTTTATTTCACCACCATAAAGAGGTGAACGGCTTAGATTATCTCTAATAATTTGATGTGTTTTAGCATTCGTATAAGTCAAATAACATGGTAATTGTTCTATTTCAGGGTCTATTTTATCTTCTAGAGAGAATAACTCTATATTCTTGTCTCCATTTTGTATCTCCATCTTAGAAAAATCAATAGAATTCTTATTTACTCTTGCTGGAGTACCTGTTTTAAACCTTAAAAAGTTTAATATTTAATTTTTCAAGAACTTTAGATAGTTTATTTGCAGGAAAACGCCATCAGGACCACCTTCAAATGAGTTCTCTCCTATAAAAATCTTTCCTCTTAAATATGTACCAGTACATAAAATTATTTCTTTTACCTTATATACTGCTCCAACATTAGTCTCTATACTTGTTATTTTATTGTTTTCAACACCTATATCTACTATTTCCGCTTGTTTTAGATATAAATTGGGTTGTCTTTCTAGAGTATGTTTCATTTCCATTTGATATTTTTTTTATCAGCTTGTGCTCTTAACGAATATACAGCTGGTCCTTTAGATGTATTCAACATCCTCATTTGCACAAAAGTTTTATCAATATTTTTTCCCATTTCACCACCAAGGCAGTCAATTTCTCTTACTAAATGTCCTTTTGAGCTTCCTCCTATATGTGGATTACACGGCATATTTGCCACAGCCTCCAAACTTATAGAAAACAATAATGTTTTCATTCCCATTCTTGCAGCAGCAAGTGCTGCTTCACAGCCAGCATGTCCTGCTCCAACTACCGCTATATCATATTCTCCTGCATCGTATTTCATCTTTTCCAACTCCTTCACTTTAACTTTCATTGTATCATTGTTCTCGTGAAAACTTATCTTAAATCTTATTCAAGGCACTTTGTACTTAGTAGCCGTTTTTCTGTCCAGTTTTCATGAAAACATCCTTTAATTTTTGTTATGTTTACATAATATTTAATAGTAATTTTCCTTATTTTCCAAGGCAAAACTTCTTAAATATTTCATTAATAATATCTTCAGAAACATTTTCGCCTGTTATTTCTGCTAGTCTTTCTAATATGTCTTTTAAACAAATTGCCGTAATATCAACCGGCATATGTGTTTCTAGACTTTCTCTTCCTTTTGCTACATCTTCTAAAGCATATAATATTTGTTGCTTATGCCTATTATTTGTTATAATTTCAGTATTTTCACAATCCAACTCATTTAATTTAAATAGCTCTTCTATTTTATTATATAATTTATCCAGTCCTGTTTCATTAATTGTAGAAAATTCAATTATATTATTTTTAAATTTTTTTTTAACTTTTCATTTTCCTTAATTAAATTTTTTTCCAAGGTCAATTTTGTTTATTAATATAATTGTCTTTTTTTCCTTCTATTAAATCTAATATTTTTTGGTCTTGGTCATCAAACGTACGAGAATCGTCAAATAGAGCAATTATTAGCTCAGCATTACTTATATTGTTTATACTTCTTTCTACGCCTATTTTTTCAACCTCGTCATTTGTTTTTCTTATTCCAGCTGTGTCCACAATTTTTAATGGAATGCCTTTTATATTTATGTATTCTTCAATAGTATCTCTTGTTGTTCCTTCTATATCACTAACTATTGCCCTATTCTCTCCAAGTATTAAATTTAAAAGAGATGATTTACCTACATTGGGTTTTCCAATAATCGCAGTTTTAATTCCTTCTTTTAAAATTTTACCATTTTCAAAACTATTTTTTAATTTTAATAATCTTTCTTCTACGCTATTTAATGTATCATTTATTTTTTTTATTTGTAGTTTCTTCTATGTCATATTCAGGATAATCAATGGAAGCTTCTATATCTGCCATTAAATTTAAAATTTCACCTTGTATATCTTTTATTTTCTTCGATAAGCTTCCTTCTAAGTGTCTTTGAGCCACCATCATTTCTTTCTCTGTTTTAGAATTTATTATATCTATTACAGCTTCAGCCTGAGATAAATCAATTCTTCCATTCATAAATGCTCTTTTAGTAAATTCTCCTGGTTCAGCAAGAACTGCACCATTTTTTAAACATTCTTCTAAAATTTGATTTTCAACTACTATGCCACCATGTGAATTTATTTCACACATATTTTCTTTAGTATAACTCTTTGGTGCAACAAAGTAAGATACTAATACTTCATCTATAATTTCATCATTCTCACTTTTTACAATATTCCCATACTTTATAGTATATCCTTTTATTTCTCCCTTATTTTTAGGCTTAAATATCTTTTGCAAAATTTTAAAGCAATCATCACCACTCAACCTAATTATTCCAATTCCTGCATTTCCTGGTGCTGTTGATATTGCTGCAATTGTACTCATATTATTCCTCTCCTTTTTTACTTAGATTATAAAATATTACACTTATTAATTTTATCTATATTTTACACCATCATTGTACATAAGGTACTATTTGGGGTTCTTTTTTTACCCATAAGCAATACTTTTTTTACTCAATAATGGTGCTTTTATATTCCCCTAATTCATTTAGTATACTATTTTTTCATCAATAAAAAAGTCAAAGCAAGACAATAGTATATATACTAAAATCCGAACTTTGACTTCCGATTTATATTCAATTATTTCTTTGCTATAACAACTCTTCTTCTATCGCCTTCACCAACGCTATATGTTTTCACAAATTCACTATCTTGTAGTTCTGTATGTAATATTTTTCTTTCATATGCATTCATAGGCTCTAGTGTTACAGACTTCCCTGTCTTTTTAACAGTTTTTTCAACTTTTCTAGCTAATTCTTCTAAAGTCTTTTTTCTTGCATCTTTATAATTTCCGATATCAAGAATTACTTTAACACTTTCTTCTCTATTTTTACTTGCAACAGTTGTCAAAAGCGTTTGCAGAGCATTTAAAGCTTCTCCTCTATATCCAATCAATCTTGTAGAATCTTCTCTTTTAATATTAACATATACAAGTCCATTTTCGTTTTTTACTGTATATTCAATATTACTAGAAATTTTATTTAAAAAGTTATTCAAAAAGTTTTCAACTGCTTTATTGGCATCTTCAATATCTTTTTGATTTATTTCTTTCTTTTCAATATTTTTTTCTCTTTTTTCTCTGAATACTATCTTCCCTAATAGTTAATTCAACTTTTACAACATGTGGATCTAAAATACTAAAAAAGCTCTTCTTTTTTTCTTCAAGTATCTTCACATCGACTTGACTTCTTGTTGCTTTAAGTTCTTTTAATCCTTTTTCTATAGCTTCTGTAGAAGTTTTGCCTTCTGCAATAATTGTTTTAGGCATTTTTTTCTTCCTCCTTGTTAAATATTTTATCAATTATAAATCTTTCAATTATAATTAAAATATTACTTACTAACCAATATAACGCTAGTCCCAAAGGAGCTATAAAAGCAATCGATATAGACATTATTGGTACCATATACATCATGCTATTGTTCATTTCTTGCATTGCTTCTAGACTTTCATCATTTTCATTCTTTCCATCTTCAACATTTACTTTGTCCTTAGATGTTTTTTCTTCTATTTGTAAAGTCTTGTTTTTCTTCTTCTTTCCATTCGTTATTTTTATTGATATAAAAGATGTTATTATATACAATACAGGAATGATATATACTGTAATATCTCCCATGTTTTGATTTGGAACTTTGCTTAAGTCAAGTCCAAAAAATTCCATATTAATATTTACATTTTCATCTGTACTTGCTTTTTTCTGAATTACTTGTATTTCTGGGTAAGCTGATGCTTTCCCCTCTTCATTTTTATTTCTTCTACATATCCATTTATTATGTTTGTATCCACCTTTTTCATATAAGTTAAAGGTTTACTTACAAGCCAAAACACAGAAAGTATAATTATAATTTGTAGTATAGAACTTAAACATCCACTAAATGGATTAAGCTTTTCCCTTTTATATAAATCCATTGTTTCTTGATTTAATTTTTCAGGATTATTCTTATACTTTCTCTGTATTTCTTTCATTTTTTCCTGCATTTTTTCGTTTTTCTTGATTGATTTTTGTTGTGATATAGTTACAGGTATTAATATAATTCTTAAAATTATTGAAAAAACTATAATTGCAATTCCATAATTATTAAATATGTTGTAAAGAAAGTTAAGTAAATAGCCAAATAAATTTGCTATTGCTCCCATATTTTTACCTCCAATCAGTTTAAAGGATCATATCCACCCTTTGAAAACGGATTACATTTTAATATTCTAAAAATTCCTTTTATAATGCCTTTTATACACCCATATTTTTCGATTGCTTGCTTAGTATATTCTGAACATGTAGGATAAAACTTGCAATTTATTCCTCCATGTGCTAATACTTTCGATATATGCTTTTGATAAAATTCAATTATTTTTATCAATACTTTTCTAAAAAATAAACTAATTTTTTTCAAATAAGTCTGCCTCTTTAAAAATCTCTACTATTTCTTTCTGCACTTCTTGAAAACAAATATTTTCAATAGGTTCTTTTTTATTCCAAAGAAAAACAATATTATATCCTTGTTTTATTTTTTTTCATTTCTCTATAATATGACTCTCTTATTATCCTTTTTATTTTATTTCTATTTACAGCATTACAAAGTTTTGTGCTTATTGCAATTCCTATTATATTTTTGTTTTTATTGTTTTTTGTTATGTAAACAATTATTTGCTTTTTAACATGATAATTGCCTCTTTTTATAACATTGCTAAATTCATAATTTTTCTTTAATGTATTAATCTTTTTCATATTTTATCGCATACCTTTCTCAAGGCACAAATCTTACATCATTACAAAAAAGCCACTAACAACATTTCTAGTGGCTCTCTGCTTTAAATTAAGCACTTAATTTTTCTCTTCCTTTAGCACGTCTAGCTTTTATTACATTTCTTCCAGCTCTTGTGCTCATTCTTTTCATAAAACCATGCTCTTTTTTATTTTGTCTCTTTTTTGGTTGATATGTTCTTTTCATTCTCTGCACCTCCAATATCTATATAATTTGATAATTTTCTTTCACAAGTATTACTTATTATATACCTGTTTTTCATGTTATGTCAATAGTTTAAAGTAAATTTAAATATTTTTATTTTTATTCTGGTTTTATATTGACTATTGAACCTATTTTTTGATATTATATACAGAAATAAAAGGTAATAAAGACTTTTATGTTTTTTTGCTTAATTTTTACTAAAAAACATAGCGGAATAGCGTGTTTGCGAGTTATCCACAGTTTGTGGATAACTATGTGGATAACTATGTGAATAAAATAATTTCCTATTCTTTATTCTAGGATTTTGGAAGGATGAACATAAATGCAAAATGAACTAAATGATTTATTAACAAAAGCAAAAGAACTTTTAAAAGAAGAGACTACTAAAATTTCATATGAGACTTGGATAAAAGTATTAGAGATTCAAAGCGAGGATAATGGTCATATTGTATTATTAACATCTACAGATTTCCAGAAGAACGTTGTTTCTTCAAAATATCTAGATTTGTTAACTAATACATTTAATTATTTGACAAACAAAGATTGTACTGTTTCTATTGTATCTAGAGAAGAACTTGAAGCAGCGTCAAATAATGCAGACCTAAGAGATGCCACAAGCATTGAAGCTCCTATTAATTATGCCACAACAAATTTAAATCCAAAATACACATTTTCTACATTTGTCGTTGGTAATAATAATAGGTTTGCTCATGCTGCTGCTTTAGCGGTTGCTGAAGCACCTGCCGCATCTTATAACCCGCTTTATCTTTATGGAGGCGTTGGTTTGGGAAAAACCCACTTAATGCATGCAATTGGTAATGAAATCCTAAGGAATAACAAAAATTCTAAAATATTATATGTTACTTCAGAAAACTTTACTAATCAGCTTATTAATGCAATAAAAGATAATACTAACGATCAATTTAGAAACAAGTATAGGAGTATAGATATTCTTTTAATAGACGATATTCAGTTTATAGCTGGAAAAGAACGTATTCAAGAGGAATTTTTCCACACTTTTAATACATTATATGAAAGTGGAAAACAAATTATTCTTTCGAGTGATAAACCACCAAAAGATATTCAATTACTTGAAGACAGATTGAAGTCTAGATTTGAATGGGGAATAATGGCCGATATTTCAAACCCAGACTACGAAACTCGTCTTGCAATTCTTAGAAAAAAGGCTCAATTAGATAATATTTTAATTGACGATGAAATTTTATCAACAATTGCAACTCGAATTGATTCTAACATCAGAGAACTCGAAGGAACATTAAATAAATTAATCGCAACCGCATCTTTAACGCACAGTCCTATCACATTAGAAATGGCTGAAAAAGCGATAAATGATATAGTTTCACAAAAGGAAAAAGTTATTTCTTCCGAATTTATTCAAGAAACGGTTGGAAAGTATTTCAATATAAATCCAAAAGATTTAAGAGGATCAAAAAGATCTAATGATATTACTTTTCCACGCCAAATTGCAATGTACTTATGTAGAAACGTTGCCAATATGTCTCTACCTCAGATAGGAAAAGACTTTGGCAAGAGAGACCATACAACAGTAATGCATGCTTGCAATAAAATCGAAAAAGATATTAAAGAGAGCAAAGAGACAAAGCTAATTGTGGAAAGTGTGAAAAACATATTGCTCGAAAGCAAATAGTCTGTAACATGCTATTTAAATATACTTTCCAGAACAATCTTAAATAGGTGTTTGCTAAATACTTGTTTGTTTCAATATTCTATAATCATTCTAGCACATAGCTTGTATGAGTTATTCACACCCCCCTGTGGAAAACGTGTGGATAAACTGTTGATAACTTAACAATCCACAATTTCAATTTTTACCTGTGTATAACTTTTCAATTTATCCACAGAGTTATCAACATCAAAATTGCTAGGGAAATAAACAATTAGCATAGTTTTCCACACAATCCACAGCACCTATTACTACTACTACTAAATATATTTATATTATTATAAAGGAGACGATTTCAAGATGAAACTAATTTGTGAGAAGGATAAAATCCTTAAAGCCCTTAATTCCGTAACTAAAGCTGTTGCTGTAAGAACAACAATGCCTATATTAGAGGGTATTTTAATTCAAACAAATGATAATGAAATAAAATTAACAACTTATGATTTAGAGATAGGTATAGAATATATTATTAATGATTGTAAAGTAGAAGAACAAGGAGCTACAGTTGTAAATGCTATAATGTTTACAGAAATAATTAGAAGATTACCAGATACAGATATAAGCATAGAAGTAAATGATAAAAATCTTCTTGTTATAGAATGTGAAGGTTCTTTATATAAACTTGCAACAATGAATCCTGATGAATTCCCAGAATTACCAAAAATAAGTGTAGAAAATTCTATTGAAATTGAGCAAACAATTTTAAAAGATATGATTAGAAAAACAATATTTGCTGTAAGTACAGAAGAAAATAGACCAATTTTTACAGGATGTTTATTTGAAATAGCAAATAATAAATTGAATGTTGTTGCTGTTGATGGATTTAGACTTGCCTGGAAGAGTAAATTCCTACAAAACAAGGTAAATAATTTCTCTGCAGTAATACCAGGAAGAACTTTAAATGAAATAAACAAGATTTTAATAGATTCTTTTGATATGATAAAGATTGGTGTTGCTAAAAATCAGGTTTTATTTGAAATGGAAAATTGTAAGATAGTAACTAGATTACTAGATGGAGAATTTTTAAATTATTCAAGTGTTATTCCAGAAACATGGGAAACAAGAGTAAGAGTAAATAAATCAATCTTACAAGACTGCTTTGAGAGAGTAAGTTTAATTTCTGCATCAAGTATAGAAAAAGAAAAAAAATATCCAGTTAAGGTAACTGTGGATATTGGCAAAGTAACAATTTCTTGTACAAACCAAACAGGTGATGCAAAAGAGGAAATCTATGTGTCAACAGAAGGAAAAAAATTTGGAAGCAGGATTTAATCCAAAATATTTCTTAGATGCACTTAGAAATATTGATGATGAAGAAATTTTTGTTGATTTTGGTACAAGCATTTCACCATGTATAATTAGACCAGTTGATGAAGAGGGAGATTATACATATATGATTTTACCTATAAAATTAAAAGACTAAAATAAAGGAAAATAAAAAAAAAGTTTTCCACAATAGAGGCACAATATGTTGATAACTGAACTAGAATTACAAAATTTTAGAAATTATGAAAAGCAGAAGATAGAATTTAATAATAATATTAATATTTTTTATGGAGATAATGCTCAAGGAAAAACTAATATTATAGAGTCAATTTTTATTTCGGCTTTTGGTAAATCATTTAGAACGAGTAGGGAAAAAGAATTAATAAAATATAACGAAGATTTCTTAAATATCAATCTAAAATACAAAAATTCTAGCAGAGAGGGTTACATAAAAGTTCAAATTGCAGATAAAAAGAATGTAATTGTCAATGGAATAAAGATAAAAAAAATTGAGTGACCTTTTAGGAAATATAAATGTTGTTTTATTTACACCAGATGATATTAACATATTGAAGAATGGTCCAGCACAAAGACGCAGATTTTTAGATATGATGATTGGGCAAATAAGACCAAACTATGTTCATAATTTAAATATGTATTTAAAGGTATTAGAACAAAGGAATAATTATCTAAAGCAATTAAAATCTACAAATGGAAATTATGATTTATTAGATATTTGGGATGAAAAACTTGCCGAATATGCAAATAAAGTCTGTTTATATAGATTAGAATTCATAAAAAAAAATAACGGATAAGATAAATGAAATTCACAGCAAAATAACTGAGAATAAAGAGGAAATTAGAGTAGAATATTTAACTGATTGTGAGAATAAGGAAAAGTTGCTTAGTTTAATTAGAGAAAGAAGAACACTTGACATAATTAAAGGATTTACTACAAAAAAGGTGCTCACAGGGATGATTTTAATATATATATAAATGACAATCTTGTAAATGTATATGGTTCGCAAGGACAACACAGAACAGCAGTTTTATCTTTAAAAATGTGTGAGTTACAAATTATTAAAGAAGAAATAAATGAAAGTCCAATACTATTATTAGATGATTTTATGTCTGAGCTGGATGCTAAAAGAAGAAAGAATTTCTTAAATAATATTGGAGATACACAAGTAATTATTACATGTACTGATGAAATAAAAGATGAGTTCGAAAGTAAATCCGTATTCTACGTGAATAATGGAGTAATAAAAAAAGAACTTGATTAATTTGAAAAAAACGATTAGAATGATATAAAAATAATAAAAACGAAAGGATGTAACGTAATGGAAAAGTATAACCATGAGTATAATGCAGAGCAAATTCAAGTTTTGGAAGGGTTAGAAGCCGTTAGAAAAAGGCCAGGTATGTATATAGGAAGTGTTTCTATAAGAGGATTACATCACTTGGTATATGAAATAGTAGATAACTGTGTTGATGAAGCTTTAGCTGGTTATTGTACTCATATTCACATAATAATAGAAAAGGGAAATATCATTTCAGTAGAGGATGATGGAAGAGGAATTCCGGTAGATATACATCCAAAAACACATATTTCTGCTGCGGAGACTGTTTATACAGTACTTCATGCTGGTGGAAAATTCGGAGGAGATAGTGGATACAAAGTATCTGGAGGTCTTCACGGAGTTGGTGCATCTGTTGTAAATGCTTTGTCTGAATGGGCAGAAGTTACAATACAAAGAGATGGCGGAATTTATGAAATGAAATTCCAAAGAGGAAAAAACCACTGAAAAGCTTACTAGATTAGGAGATTCTAAAAAAAACAGGAACAAAAGTAAGATTTTTGGCTGATAGTACAATTTTTGAGACTCTTGAATATGACTTTGGAACACTTGAAGAAAGATTTAGAGAAATAGCTTTCTTGAATAAAGGTTTACATATTACGATAGAAGATCAAAGAAATGATGAAAATTTAAAGAAGTCAGAATTCTGCTTTGAGGGAGGATTAATTTCCTTTGTTGAATTCTTAAATCAAAATAAAGAAAAAAATCCATCCAACTCAATTTACATAGAAAAAGATGGTGAAGTACCAGTAGAAATAGCTTTACAATATACAACAGCATATTCAGAAAACATATATACATTCGTAAACAATATTAATACAATTGAAGGTGGAACGCATCTTGAAGGTTTCAAAAGAGGAATTAAAGTATTTAATGATTATGCAAGAGCTCATAACATTTTAAAAGAAAAAGACTCAAACCTTTTAGGTGAAGATATAAGAGAGGGAATGACTGCTGTAATTTCTGTAAAAGTAAAAGAGCCTCAATTCGAAGGACAAACTAAAACAAAGCTTGGTAATAGTGTGGTTACAGGAATTGTTCAATCAATGGTAGTTGAAGTATTGGCACCTTTCTTAGAAGAAAATCCTTCTGTTGCAAAGGCGATATTAGAAAAATGTATAAGTGCATCAAGAGCAAGAGAGGCTGCAAGAAAAGCAAGAGAATTAGTAAGAAGAAAAAATTCATTAGAATCAACAACATTACCAGGAAAATTAGCTGACTGTAGCGAAAAAGATGCTTCACAATGCGAAGTATATATTGTCGAGGGAGATTCTGCAGGTGGTTCAGCAAAACAAGGAAGAGACAGAAGATTCCAAGCAATATTACCACTTTGGGGAAAAATGTTAAATGTTGAAAAATCAAGAGCAGATAAAATATATAATAATGAAAAATTACAACCAGTTATATTAGCTGTAGGTGCAGGAATCGGTGCTGATTTTGATATTAACAAAATTAGATATGGAAAAATAATAATTATGGCAGATGCCGATGTTGATGGTGCTCACATCAGAACATTATTATTAACATTCTTCTTTAGATATATGAGACCTTTATTAGATGATGGAAATGTATATTTGGCTCAACCACCACTATATAAACTTTCTAAAAAAGGATTTAAAGATGTTTATTGCTATACTGATGAAGAAATGGCACAACATCTTCAAGAAATGGGAAGAGATAATGTAAATATCCAAAGATACAAAGGTTTAGGAGAAATGAACCCAGAACAATTATGGGAAACTACAATGAATCCTAAAACTAGAATTATGATAAAAGTTACAATGGAAGATGCAATGAAAGCTGATGCAATATTTAATGTATTAATG
>VOFC01002170.1_pt1 | contig 38267 bp, 34 predicted proteins | sample 5384161 | NCBI WGS metagenome assembly VOFC01 (sample SAMN12384722, study PRJNA508395) | human gut metagenome | isolation source: healthy gut B | host: Homo sapiens | reverse complement strand
TTTACCCGTCTTCGTCCTAAAGCACCTGTTGCCGGCAGCAAGAGTGATGATGATATCGAAGATGCAAAGATAATAGAATGATGTATATGTTTTAGACAATATACTCTCTCTATTACATAAACGCAACAAAGCATCTTTCATCAGAGAATAGATGCTTTGTTGCGTTTTGATATGACAAATACTATGTAGCTTGTCACTCTGGAGTGTTTTTAGAAATATTCTGTAAGTATTCCTCTATTTCTTGAGCTGTAACATCTTTCAACAATACAGTTTTGTTTTTATTCAATAGATATAAAGTCGGGATAGCTTTTAAGTCGTAAAGGCTTTTTAGTTCGATTGCTTGTTCTTTGTCGTGAGGCATTAATCCATTCTGCAGGAAAATCGGAGAGGTGTCTCCGCCATTCTTCTAAATCAATATCGGGGTAAATGGAAAGGACTTTCATCTGGTTCTGTACGATAGCTTGGCAGATGGAAGGGCTTTGTTTCAATGTTTCTATCGTTTCGCTGCAGGCATGACAGCCGGGATTGTTGATGAATAATAGGGTATAGGGAGCCTTTATGCTATACAAATTGCCTGTTGTTTCTTTCCGCGCGCATGCGCATATATTATAATGTATTCCTCTTTTCATCTCTTTTCTCCCTTGTGCTTGTATTTAAAAAAAATATGTTCTTCAACACAATTGTCAATCAGCGTTTTATAAAAATGTTTAAGGAAAACGCGAAAAAATCCCCTTATATATTTGGCTTGTATGTTATAAAGTCCTACTTTTGCACCCGCTTTCGAGAACGGGAGCAGCGATGTATTGACATTCTGACAGGAACGGCGTAGGAACTCTTACCTATTTCTTCTGCTTGGGGCTTGTTTCTTTCTGGAATTCTCCCTTTGAAAAAGCAGAATGAAAAAACTTCCGAAAACATTTGGAAGATATGAAATAAAGTTCTTACCTTTGCACCCGCTTTCAAAAAGTAAGCAGCGTTGGTTGACACACTTTTTTTCTTGAATCCGGGTCGGTAAAACAACCTTTCTTTTGTTCTCCCTTTCGCAAGAGAGATGATGGGAAAAAGGAAAGATGAAAAAACTTCCGAAAATATTTGGAAGATATACTTAAAAGTTTTTACCTTTGCATCCGCTTTCCTGAAAAGAAAGCCGACATAAAAGAAGCGATCTTTGAAGAGATTTACATAAACAATACAAGTAGTACAAGAGCAAGACTTGTTTCTGAAAAAGAAACGGTCTTGGGTAAAATAAAAAGAACCGTCATTACTTAGTAAATAGGTAATAGATACTTTTTAAATTCGAGCGTCCTGAACAGAGCAACAACCGTTCCTATATGGAATGATTAACAATACTTTTACAATGAAGAGTTTGATCCTGGCTCAGGATGAACGCTAGCTACAGGCTTAACACATGCAAGTCGAGGGGCAGCATCATCAAAGCTTGCTTTGATGGATGGCGACCGGCGCACGGGTGAGTAACACGTATCCAACCTGCCGACAACACTGGGATAGCCTTTCGAAAGAAAGATTAATACCGGATGGCATAGTTTTCCCGCATGGGATAATTATTAAAGAATTTCGGTTGTCGATGGGGATGCGTTCCATTAGGCAGTTGGCGGGGTAACGGCCCACCAAACCAACGATGGATAGGGGTTCTGAGAGGAAGGTCCCCCACATTGGAACTGAGACACGGTCCAAACTCCTACGGGAGGCAGCAGTGAGGAATATTGGTCAATGGACGAGAGTCTGAACCAGCCAAGTAGCGTGAAGGATGACTGCCCTATGGGTTGTAAACTTCTTTTATACGGGAATAAAGTTAGCCACGTGTGGCTTTTTGTATGTACCGTATGAATAAGGATCGGCTAACTCCGTGCCAGCAGCCGCGGTAATACGGAGGATCCGAGCGTTATCCGGATTTATTGGGTTTAAAGGGAGCGTAGGCGGGTTGTTAAGTCAGTTGTGAAAGTTTGCGGCTCAACCGTAAAATTGCAGTTGATACTGGCGACCTTGAGTGCAACAGAGGTAGGCGGAATTCGTGGTGTAGCGGTGAAATGCTTAGATATCACGAAGAACTCCGATTGCGAAGGCAGCTTACTGGATTGTAACTGACGCTGATGCTCGAAAGTGTGGGTATCAAACAGGATTAGATACCCTGGTAGTCCACACAGTAAACGATGAATACTCGCTGTTGGCGATATACGGTCAGCGGCCAAGCGAAAGCATTAAGTATTCCACCTGGGGAGTACGCCGGCAACGGTGAAACTCAAAGGAATTGACGGGGGCCCGCACAAGCGGAGGAACATGTGGTTTAATTCGATGATACGCGAGGAACCTTACCCGGGCTTAAATTGCAACTGACTGAACCGGAAACGGTTCTTTCTTCGGACAGTTGTGAAGGTGCTGCATGGTTGTCGTCAGCTCGTGCCGTGAGGTGTCGGCTTAAGTGCCATAACGAGCGCAACCCTTATCGATAGTTACTAGCAGGTCATGCTGAGGACTCTATTGAGACTGCCGTCGTAAGATGTGAGGAAGGTGGGGATGACGTCAAATCAGCACGGCCCTTACGTCCGGGGCTACACACGTGTTACAATGGGGGGTACAGAAGGCAGCTACACGGCGACGTGGTGCTAATCCCGAAAGCCTCTCTCAGTTCGGATTGGAGTCTGCAACCCGACTCCATGAAGCTGGATTCGCTAGTAATCGCGCATCAGCCACGGCGCGGTGAATACGTTCCCGGGCCTTGTACACACCGCCCGTCAAGCCATGAAAGCCGGGGGTACCTGAAGTACGTAACCGCGAGGAGCGTCCTAGGGTAAAACTGGTGATTGGGGCTAAGTCGTAACAAGGTAGCCGTACCGGAAGGTGCGGCTGGAACACCTCCTTTCTGGAGCGACGCTCATAACAAGATGAAAAGTAGGTTCTAAAGAGATTACCTCCATAAGAACCTCTTGTACTGCGAAGATTGTTTATTGATAATATAAAGAGAAAGTAGAAGCCGAGCCTTCGGGCTAGGGTTTGACTGACAGTCCTATAGCTCAGTTGGTTAGAGCGCTACACTGATAATGTAGAGGTCGGCAGTTCAACTCTGCCTGGGACTACGACATAGTCTTGGTGACAGGTACAGACGATTCTTAATTGCTAATTGATATTTTAATTACTGATTACCAATCACTGACCGCCCCTCACTAATCACTATCTCGGGGGATTAGCTCAGCTGGCTAGAGCACCTGCTTTGCACGCAGGGGGTCAACGGTTCGAATCCGTTATTCTCCACTCTTGAGAGTCCAATTGATTGGAATATTCTCAAACGATCTTTGACATGATGTAAAAAAAAGTAAAGTTATAACAAGCTGAAAGTATATATCGAGCCATACGGCTAGGTAAGACTAAAAGTAAGCAAGGGCGCATGGCGGATGCCTTGGCTCTCGGAGGCGATGAAGGACGTGATAAGCTGCGATAAGCTTCGGGTAGGTGCAAATAACCTTTGATCCGGAGATTTCCGAATGGGACAACCCGATTGGTTGAAGACCAATCATCCAACCACGTTGGAGGCTAACGCAGGGAACTGAAACATCTTAGTACCTGCAGGAAAAGAAAATAAATAATGATTCCCCTAGTAGTGGCGAGCGAACGGGGACTAGCCCAAACCACCTATGTTACGGCATATGTGGGGTTGTAGGACCACGTTGTGGCAAGAAAACTGGTGAGTAGAATGTTCTGGAAAGTTCAACCATAGAGCATGATAGTTGCGTATACGAAGCCAGTCGAAGCCTAGTGGTATCCTGAGTAGCGCGGAGCACGAGGAATTCTGCGTGAACCAGCCGGGACCATCCGGTAAGGCTAAATACTCCCGAGAGACCGATAGTGAACCAGTACTGTGAAGGAAAGGTGAAAAGCACTTCGAACAGAAGAGTGAAATAGTTCCTGAAACCATGCGCCTACAAGCGGTCGGAGCTCTTACGAGTGACGGCGTGCCTTTTGCATAATGAACCTACGAGTTACTTTTTTCCGGCAAGGTTAAGGGTCTTGAGACCTGCAGCCGAAGCGAAAGCGAGTCTTAACAGGGCGTTCAGTCGGAAGGAGTAGACGCGAAACCAAGTGATCTACCCTTGGGCAGGTTGAAGGATGGGTAACACCATCTGGAGGACCGAACCAATAAGCGTTGAAAAGCTTCTGGATGACCTGAGGGTGGGGGTGAAAGGCTAATCAAACTTGGAGATAGCTCGTACTCCCCGAAATGCATTTAGGTGCAGCCTTGACTTATACTAATATGAGGTAGAGCGACTGATAAGATGCGAGGGCTTCACCGCCTATCAAGTCTTGACAAACTCCGAATGCGTGTCAGTTCTATGTCAGGAGTGAGGGCATGGGTGCTAAGGTCCATGTCCTAAAGGAGAACAATCCGGACCAACAGCTAAGGTCCCAAAATGAATACTAAGTTGAACTAACGAAGTCAGATTGCTAAGACAGCTAGGATGTTGGCTTGGAAGCAGCCATTCATTTAAAGAGTGCGTAACAGCTCACTAGTCGAGGAGTTTGGCGTGGATAATAATCGGGCATCAAGTATTCTACCGAAGCTTTGGGATGTGTAAACATCGGTAGGGGAGCATTCCACTCAGCGTTGAAGGCGGGGCGTGAGCCTTTCTGGAGCGTGTGGAAAAGCAAATGTAGGTATAAGTAACGATAAAGGGGGTGGGAAACCCCCTCGCCGAAAGACTAAGGTTTCCTGATCAACGCTAATCGGATCAGGGTTAGTCGGGTCCTAAGGCTCAGCCGAACGGCGAGGCCGATGGCAGAACCGGTTAATATTCCGGTACTACCTCAAGGAGTGACGTGGAGACGGAGCAGTGACAGTGCCGCGGACTGACGGAATAGTCCGTTAAAGGGTGTAGATGTTGATTCCTGCAGGCAAATCCGCAGGAAGAGTCGAACCTGACAGTATGGAGCGTCCTTCGGGACAATCCAATAGTGCATGTAAGCATACTCCCGAGAAAATCCGCTAAACTTAATCCTTGTGGTACCCGTACCGCAAACGGACACACGTAGTCGGGTTGAATATACTAAGGCGCTTGAGTGATTCACGGTTAAGGAACTAGGCAAACTGACCCTGTAACTTCGGGATAAAGGGTCCTCAGGGTGACTTGAGGCGCAGAGAATCGGTCCAGGCAACTGTTTAACAAAAACACAGGGCTGTGCGAAATAGAAATATGAAGTATACAGCCTGACACCTGCCCGGTGCTGGAAGGTTAAGAGGAGATGTCATCGCAAGAGAAGCATTGAATTGAAGCCCCAGTAAACGGCGGCCGTAACTATAACGGTCCTAAGGTAGCGAAATTCCTTGTCGGGTAAGTTCCGACCTGCACGAATGGTGTAATGATCTGGACGCTGTCTCAACCGTGAGCTCAGTGAAATTGTAGTATCGGTGAAGATGCCGATTACCCGCGATGGGACGAAAAAGACCCCGTGAACCTTTACTATAGCTTAACATTGAATTTGGGTAATTGATGTGTAGGATAGGCCGGAGGCTTTGAAGCAGGTACGCCAGTATTTGTGGAGCCGCTGTTGAAATACGGCCCTTTGATTATTTGAGTTCTAACCCGCGGCTGCGGGGACACTGTTTGGTGGGTAGTTTGACTGGGGTGGTCGCCTCCAAAAGCGTAACGGAGGCTTCTAAAGGTGCCTCACGACGATTGGTAACCGTCGGCAGAGTGTAATGGCATAAGGGCGCTTGACTGGGAGACTAACAAGTCGATCAGGTAGGAAACTAGAGCATAGTGATCCGGTGTTTCTGTATGGAAAGGACATCGCTCAAAGGATAAAAAGGTACTCCGGGGATAACAGGCTGATCCCTCCCAAGAGCTCATATCGACGGAGGGGTTTGGCACCTCGATGTCGGCTCGTCACATCCTGGGGCTGGAGAAGGTCCCAAAGGGTTGGGCTGTTCGCCCATTAAAGTGGCACGCGAGCTGGGTTCAGAACGTCGTGAGACAGTTCGGTCTCTATCTATCGTGGGCGTATGAAATTTGCGTGGCTCTGACACTAGTACGAGAGGACCGTGTTGGACTGACCTCTGGTTTACCGGTTGTGCCGCCAGGTGCATTGCCGGGTATCTAAGTCGGGATTGGATAAGTGCTGAAAGCATCTAAGTACGAAGCCAGCCACAAGATTAGATTTCTTAGGGTCGTCACAGACGATGACGTTGATAGGATGCAGGTGTACAGGCAGCGATGTCATAGCCGAGCATTACTAATTGCCCGTTCACTTTTGGTTTTACCGTGTATGGGTGGTATATACGTTCAGTTTACCGGTTTCATTACCGGTTGTACTTTACTTTTTACATCATGTCTGCCTTATTCAGGTGACTATAGCACTGAGGTTCCACCTCTTCCCATTCCGAACAGAGAAGTTAAGCTCAGTCACGCCGATGGTACTGCGTAACAGTGGGAGAGTAGGTAGTCGCCGTTTTTTTAGAGAGAAGCCCTTGTATCGGAAGATGCAGGGGGGCTTTTCTTGTTTTGGTTATCATTCCGAACAGAGAAGTTAAGCTCATTTGTCTGCCTTGCCTTGTTTTGCTTGCCTTTTCTTTTCTTTTGTTTTGCTTGTTTTTTGCTTGGGGTCAATTTCTTTTTTCCTTGATTTTTAGTGGCTTTACAACAAAACTGTTTTTTTTAGTGGGGATTATTCTTATACTTCTTGTTTAAGTATTTTTTTTGGCGTGAATCTAATAAGGACTTTCTTTGTTTTATAATAGGGTAAAATATATCGTATCGTATCATACCGAAGCCCAAAAGAGGCGGACTCTATTGTGGCTGCCGCTCGTAAATCTGCCGATGAGCTGGCGGAGAATACCAAATCTGAGTTGAAACTGTTTGCCGGTCAGGCTGTGAACGCCCTGAAATCTGAAATTGCCACTTTGGTAACGGATAAAATCGTAACCGCCGATGTGAAAGCTTTTGCCGCAAACAAAGATTTCCTTAACGCTTTCATCGTAGCGCTGGCATCCAAATGGAGTGTGGACGAACCTATCGTGATTTCCACATCGGATGCGGAAGGCTTGAAAAAGTATTTCACCGCTCAGGCAAAAGAATTATTGGATAAGGGCGTGAAGATTGAACAGGTGAATGGAAACAAGACCCTCTTCTCTGTTTCACCGGCCGACGGCTCTTACAAAGTGAACTTCGGTGAAGAGGAATTTATGAATTATTTCAAAGAATTCCTGCGTCCGCAATTAGTGGAAATGCTGTTTTTAATTCCCCACAGGATTATGAGTAAATACTATTACTTGGTAGCCGGTTTGCCCGAACTCACTTTGGAGGATAGCAAACTGAGCTATACGGTAGCTGATTTCAGGACGGAATTGTATCCGGATTTGTCTGAGGATGATAAAAGGCTGATAGACTTGTTTTATCTTCAGTTCGACAATGCGAATGTCTTGAAATTATTGAAAGACAAGGACGCTGCGATTGACCCGTGGGGAAACTACTCGGCGGAAGAACTTGACCGAGTATATCTCGCTGCTGAAAGAAGGCGGTGAGGTATCGGATCGCGTGTTTCCCTCTTACCTTTCTGTCTTTATCTCCGAATATGTCAATTCGTCTGCAGAAGATGGCTTCTTGTATGAAGACCGTTTGGCTGCGCTTTATTATGCCTATGCCATGAAGTGCAAAAACAAGTTTGTATCTGCGTGGTTCGGTTTTTAATCTTGTGATTAACAATGTGCTGGTTGCACTGACGGCGCGGAAAGTTTAAAATGGACGTGGCTCCTCTGATAGTGGGAGATACGGAAGTTTGTGAGGCTTTGCGCACATCCGGCGGCTCAGGGACTTCGGATTGAGCGGTGAAGTAGAATGGCTGGAACAACTGGTGAAAATCAGCGAGACGGAAGAACTGGTGGAGCAGGGAGAAAAAGATAGACCGGTTGCGGTGGAACTGGATGGAAGAAACTACTTTCTTCGACTATTTCACAGTGGAACGTCTGTTCGTGTTCCTGTTACAGCTCGAAATGATAGAACGGTGGATTTCTTTGGATAAAGAAAAGGGTAACCAACTGTTCCGCAGTATAATTGCTGCGTTGAAGGATGAAGTACGGATACCCGCAGAATTCAGATAAAATAAATTACATAATTATATGGCAACAAAAGGAACTGTTAGTGGCGTAATAGCCAATATGGTGACCCTCGTAGTTGACGGCCCCGTGGCACAGAACGAGATTTGTTATATCTCGACCGGCGGAGACCGATTGATGGCGGAGGTTATTAAAGTGGTAGGCACTCAGGTCTATGTGCAGGTGTTTGAAAGCACCCGTGGACTGAAGGTGGGAGCCGAAGCTGAGTTTACCGGACACATGCTCGAAGTGACATTGGGTCCCGGTATGCTTTCTAAAAACTATGACGGTCTGCAAAACGACCTCGATAAAATGGATGGCGTTTTCCTGAAGCGCGGACAATATACGTATCCGTTGGATAAGGAAAGCAAATGGCATTTCGTGCCTTTTGGCAAAGGCAGGCGACCAAGTGGAAGCCGCTGCATGGCTGGGGCAGGTGGATGAAAACTTCCAGCCGTTGAAAATCATGGTTCCTTTCGGGCAGAAAGGCGTATGTACCGTGAAGTCCATCGTAAAGGAAGGCGACTACGGTATCGAGGATACCATTGCTGTCCTGACCGACGAGGAAGGTAATGATGTAAAAGTGAATATGATTCAGAAATGGCCCGTGAAGCGCGCCATGACGAACTATAAAGAGAAGCCGCGTCCTTTCAAATTGTTGGAAACGGGTGTGCGCGTAATCGATACCGTCAATCCGATTGTGGAGGGTGGTACCGGATTTATCCCCGGCCCGTTCGGTACGGGTAAGACAGTGCTCCAGCACGCTATCTCCAAACAGGCGGAAGCCGATATCGTAATCATCGCCGCCTGTGGTGAACGCGCCAACGAGGTTGTGGAAATCTTTACGGAATTCCCCGAACTGGTTGACCCGCATACAGGCCGTAAATTGATGGAGCGTACTATTATTATCGCCAATACGTCCAACATGCCGGTGGCAGCTCGTGAAGCATCTGTGTACACAGCCATGACCATTGCGGAATATTATCGCAGCATGGGATTGAAGGTGTTGCTGATGGCCGACTCTACTTCCCGTTGGGCGCAGGCGTTGCGCGAAATGTCCAACCGTATGGAAGAATTGCCCGGACCGGATGCGTTCCCGATGGACTTTTCTTCTATTATTTCCAACTTCTACGGCCGTGCCGGATACGTGAAGCTGAACAACGGCGAGACGGGTTCCATTACCTTCATCGGTACTGTATCGCCTGCCGGCGGTAACTTGAAAGAACCCGTAACCGAAAATACCAAGAAGGTGGCCCGCTGCTTCTACGCCCTCGAACAAGACCGTGCGGATAAGAAGCGTTATCCTGCCGTAAACCCTATCGACTCGTATTCCAAATATATCGAGTATCCCGAATTCGAGGATTATATAACCAAGCGTATCAACGGCGAATGGATTGGCAAAGGTAAACGAAGTCAAGACTCGTCTACAACGCGGTAAGGAAATTGCGGAGCAAATCAACATTCTCGGCGATGACGGTGTACCCGTGGAATATCACGTAACCTTCTGGAAATCGGAACTGATTGACTTCGTTATCCTGCAACAGGATGCTTTCGACGAGATTGACGCCGTAACTCCCATGGAACGTCAGGGAAGAAATCCTGAACATGGTTATCGACATCTGCCATACGGAATTTGAGTTCGACAACTTCAACGAGGTAATGGATTACTTCAAGAAGATGATTAACATCTGCAAGCAGATGAATTACTCGAAATTCAAATCAGAGGAGTATGGCAATTTCTACAAACAGTTGCAGGAATTGATTGAAGAACGTAAAGCATAAATAATAAGATGGCAACAAAAGCATTTCAAAAAATATATACTAAGATTACTCAGATTACGAAAGCCACGTGCTCGCTGAAAGCCACGGGGGTAGGGTATGATGAGTTGGCAACCGTAAACGGCAAGCTGGCCCAGGTGGTGAAGATTGCCGGTGACGATGTGACTTTGCAGGTTTTCGAGGGTACTGAAGGTATCCCTACCAATGCAGAGGTGGTGTTTCTGGGCAAGGCTCCTACCATTAAAGTGAGCGACCAGCTTGCCGGACGTTTCTTCAACGCTTTTGGCGATCCTATTGACGGTGGTCCGTCTATCGAAGGTCAGGAAGTGGAAATCGGTGGTCCGTCTGTGAACCCGGTACGCCGTAAACAACCGTCCGAACTGATTGCAACCGGTATCGCAGGTATCGACCTGAACAATACGTTGGTGTCCGGACAGAAGATTCCGTTCTTCGCAGACCCCGACCAGCCTTTCAACCAGGTGATGGCCAATGTAGCCCTGCGTGCGGAAACTGATAAGATTATCCTCGGCGGTATGGGTATGACGAACGACGACTACCTGTACTTCAAGAATGTATTCTCCAATGCCGGTGCGCTCGACCGTATCGTCAGCTTTATGAATACGACTGAGAATCCGCCGTGGAACGTCTGCTGATTCCGGATATGGCATTGACTGCGGCCGAATATTTTGCGGTAAACAACAATGAAAAAGGTATTGGTATTGCTTACAGACATGACATCCTATGCCGATGCGTTGGCCATCGTGTCCAACCGTATGGACCAGATTCCGTCCAAAGACTCCATGCCGGGTTCGCTTTATTCGGATTTGGCGAAGATTTACGAGAAGGCGGTACAGTTCCCCAGCGGCGGTTCCATCACGATTATTGCCGTAACTACCTTATCCGGTGGTGATATTACGCACGCTGTGCCCGATAATACGGGTTATATCACTGAGGGGCAGTTGTTCCTTCGCCGTGACAGTGACATCGGTAAGGTTATCGTTGACCCGTTCCGTTCATTGTCCCGTCTGAAACAGCTCGTTACAGGTAAGAAGACCCGTAAAGACCATCCGCAGGTGATGAATGCCGCCGTACGTCTGTATGCCGATGCCGCCAATGCCAAGACAAAGCTGGAGAACGGTTTCGACCTGACGAACTACGACGAGCGTACGCTTGCCTTTGCCAGGATTACTCCAACCAGTTGCTGGCTATCGACGTAAACCTCGACACCACGGAGATGCTCGACGTAGCCTGGAGCTTGTTCGGCAAGTATTTCCGTCCGGAAGAGGTGAACATCAAGAAAGAACTTGTGGACGAATTCTGGCCAAAACAGAAAACTAATCACTTATAATTAACCATTAATCACTAACGAAGTGGCTATTAAGTTTCAATATAATAAAACGTCGCTCCAGCAGTTGGAAAAGCAACTGAAAGTACGTGTGCGCACGCTCCCCATCATTAAGAACAAGGAGAGCGCCCTGCGTATGGAAGTGAAGCGCTGCAAGGCCGATGCTGCCGCGCTGGATGCGAGGTTGGAAAAGGAAATCAAGCTTATGAAGCCATGTTCGCCCTTTGGAATGAGTTCGACGCTTCATTGATAAAGGTCAGCGATGTTCATCTCGGTGTGAAGAAGATTGCCGGTGTACGGGTGCCGTTGCTCGAAAACGTTGATTTCGAAATACGTCCCTACAGCCTGTTCAATGCCCCCAAATGGTATGCCGACGGGTTGCATTTGCTCAAGGTGTTGGCACAGACGGCTATCGAACGGGTTTATCGTCGCCAAACTGGGCTTGCTGGAACATGCACGTAAGAAGACTACCCAAAAGGTGAATCTCTTTGAGAAAGTACAGATTCCGGGCTATCAGGATGCGCTGCGCAAAATCAAACGATTTATGGAAGACGAGGAGAACCTCTCCAAGTCGTCGCAGAAAATCATGAAGTCCCACCAAGAGAAAAGGAAGGAGGCAGAAGCATGATTACGAAAATGAAGAAGCCCACATTCCTTGTATATCATAAGGAGTACGAAGCATTCCTGAACGGTGTGCGCGACCTCGGTGTAGTGCATGTGGCTGAAAAAAGCAGCAAGGCGTTGCCGACAATACGGAGTTGCAGGATAGCATTCGCTTGTCCGGCCGTTTGCAGGCTACGGAAAAGCTGTTGCAGGCGTTTAAGCTCGCCAGACCGGCGGTGGAGGAAACACCCGCCTCGGCAGCCCGCGGACTGGAAGTGCTGAACGAAGTGGACGAGTTGCAAGCCGAAAAGAATAAGTTGCAACAGCAGTTGCAGACCTATCAGAAGGAAAAAGCTGCGCTGGAGCCATGGGGCAACTTTGAACCCGCAAGTCTGTCGCGTCTGCACGATGCCGGACTGACGGTAGGCTTTTACAGTTGCTCGGAAGGCAATTACGACGCAACCTGGGAAGATACCTATAATGCGATGGTTATCAGCCGTCAGGCCTCTCGCGTCTATTTTGTTACCGTAACCGGTAGTTCGGAAGAAACGGATTTGGATGCGGAGCAGGCCAAGCTACCGCCTTACTCATTGGAGCGCGTACAAGTGCTTTGTGACGAGACGGAACAGGCTCTGGCGGATAACGAGGAAAAAATGAAAGTGCTTGCCGAGAGAGAAATCCCTTCGTTGCGTGCAGCCTTGAAAGAGGTGAACACCGACATGGAATTCTCCAAAGTAATGCTGAATACGGAAGCTACGGCAGGAGAGAAGCTGATGCTGCTGCAAGGCTGGGCGCCGGCATCCAGAGTCGGAGAAATCTCCGAATGGCTCGATGCGCAGCACGTGTACTACGAGGTAACCTCTCCCCGTACCGGGCGACAACGTGCCTATACAGTTGAACAACAAAGGTTTCTTTGCCTGGTTCGAGCCTATATGCAAGCTCTATATGCTGCCCAAGTATAACGAGCTGGACCTGACGCCGTTCTTTGCACCTTTCTTTATGGTGTTCTTCGGCTTGTGTCTGGGAGACTCCGGTTACGGACTGTTCCTGTTTCTCGGAGCAACCCTGTACCGTCTGTTTGCCAAGAACATCAGCGCTGCAATGAGACCTGTCCTCTCATTGGTGCAGGTATTGGCGGCATCCACTTTCTTCTGCGGATTGCTGACCGGCACGTTCTTCGGAGCGAACATTTACGATATCGACCTGCCTTTCTTCCAAAAAGATGAAAGCGGCCTTGTTCATGGACAATAACGATATGTTCCAGTTGTCGTTGATACTCGGTGTGGTGCAGATATTGTTCGGTATGGTGCTGAAAGCGGTGAACCAGGGTATTCAGTTCGGGTTCAAGTATGCCGTGGCTACGATTGGCTGGATTATATTGCTGGTTTCCTGCGGAGTAGGAAGCCTTGCTGCCGGAAGTCATGCCATTGGGCGGTACGGTGCATCTGTGCATCCTCGGTGTGGCGGCAGCTATGATATTCCTCTACAACAGTCCGGGAAAGAACATATTCCTCAATATCGGGCTCCGGGCTTTGGGATTCCTACAATATGGCTACCGGATTGCTGGGCGATGTGTTGTCGTATGTACGTCTGTTTGCCCTCGGACTGTCGGGTGGTATCCTTGCAGGGGTGTTCAACAGCTTGGCGGTGGGCATGAGTCCTGACAATGTCATTGCAGGTCCCATCGTAATGGTACTGATATTCGTTATCGGCCATGCCATCAATATCTTTATGAACGTGCTCGGTGCAATGGTTCACCCCATGCGTCTGACCTTTGTGGAATTCTTCAAGAACTCCGGATACGAAGGCGGCGGCAAAAGGAATACAAGCCGTTTAAGAATTGAAAATTTAAATTGAGAAATAGAGAATAAAGGATTGATAAAAGAGGAAGATAGGAGCTGCGCGGAGATAAGCGTGATCTTTTCTCCGAGAGTCTTCAGGAGAATTCTTCAAAAAATGAAATCTTTAAGAGAAAACAAACAAGAGAAACAAATAAAATATAAACAATAAAAAACGAATAAGATTATGGAAATGAATTTATTGATTGCCTATATTGGCATTGCAGTGATGATTGGTTTGTCGGGTATCGGTAGTGCCTACGGTGTGACAATTGCCGGTAATGCGGCTATCGGTGCGCTGAAGAAGAACGACGGTGCTTTCGGTAACTTCCTTGTGCTGACCGCTCTTCCCGGTACTCAGGGCTTGTACGGTTTTGCAGGCTACTTTATGTTCCAGACTATTTTCGGCATCCTTACTCCGGACATGACTGCCATTCAGGCTGCTGCCATCCTGGGTGCAGGTATTGCTTTGGGATTGGTAGCGTTGTTCTCCGCTATCCGTCAGGGACAGGTTTGCGCCAACGGTATCGCCGCTATCGGCCAGGGACACGACGTATTCAGCAATACGCTGATTCTTGCCGTATTCCCCGAACTTTATGCGATTGTAGCTTTGGCTGCCACTTTCTTGATTGGCAGTGCGCTGACCGCATAAACAGCAATTACCGACTGCACAAATAGCAGTTGAAATAACAGAAGAGGGTGTCAAAAATATACTTGCTGATTTCTTTTAGTCACGGAATTATACGGAAAAGAACAAAGAAAATCTGTGTTTTCCGTGTAATCCGTGTCTAAAAAGAAACAGACAGCAAGCGAGTTTAAGTTTTGATATACCCTCTTTTTCTTATCTTCTTTTCTGTCTTTTCCTTCTATTCCGTACAAACTTCTGTTTTTCTCTTTTCATCGGTAATCTTCGCTCTTCTCTGTATTGGTGGGCTTTTTAGCGTTTGCCGGTAGTATTTATGCAAACGATTGTTTATGCACATTTAATCAGTTTTTTCGATTAAAAGGCTATTTTTCAAAGAATAATGCGTACTTTTGCAGCCACAATTACGATAAAGAGATTATAACATATATGGTTAAAGAACTACTTATACCCCCCCGATTACATCTTCGAAGCGAGCTGGGAAGTATGTAATAAAGTAGGCGGTATCTATACAGTTTTGTCTACCAGAGCAAACACTTTGCAGACAAAATTCCGCGATAAAGTATTTTTTGTAGGCCCGGACTTCTGGCAAGGTAAAGAGAACCCTTTATTTATCGAGTCCGATAACCTTTGTGCCGCATGGAAGAAATATGCTATTGAAAAAGACAACCTCTCTGTTCGCGTAGGCCGCTGGAACATTCCGGGCGAACCTATTGTCATATTGGTTGACTTCCAACCTTTCTTTACACAAAAAGAATGAAATTTATGCGGAGATGTGGGAACACTATCAGGTGGATTCACTGCACGCATACGGTGACTACGATGAAGCCTCGATGTTTGCATACGCCACTGGAAAGGTGGTGGAGAGTTTCTACCGGTATAACCTGACGGAAACGGACAAGGTTGTATTTCAGGCACATGAGTGGATGACCGGTATGGCTGCGCTTTACTTGCAGACTGCCGTTCCTGAAATCGCTACGATATTCACCACCCATGCCACTTCGATAGGCCGTTCTATTGCGGGCAACAACAAGCCGCTCTACGACTATCTGTGGGCCTACAACGGCGACCAAATGGCGCAGGAGCTGAATATGGAGTCCAAACATTCCATCGAAAAGCAGACCGCCCATTACGTAGACTGTTTCACTACCGTAAGCGAAATCACCAACAACGAGTGCAAGGAACTGCTCGACAAGCCTGCCGATGTAGTCCTGATGAACGGCTTTGAAGACGATTTCGTTCCGAAAGGCTCCACATTTACCGGTAAGCGCAAGCGGGCGCGTTCCACTATGCTGCGTGTGGCAAACAGCCTGTTGGGACAGGAGTTTGATGATGATACGCTTATTGTCGAACCAGCGGCCGTTATGAGTTCAAGAACAAAGGCATCGATGTATTCCTGGAATCATTGAACCGTTTGAACCGCGATAAGAATCTGAATAAGAAAGTGCTGGCTTTCGTCAACGTACCCGGTTGGGTGGGTGACCCCCGCGAAGACCTGCAGCAGCGTCTGAAAAAAAAGACGAGCACTATACCACTCCTTTGGAAGTACCTTTCATCACGCACTGGCTGCACAACATGACGCACGACCAGGTGCTGGACATGCTGAAGTACCTCGGTATGGGCAACCGTCCCGAAGACAAGGTGAAGGTAATCTTCGTTCCCTGCTATCTGGACGGTAAGGACGGCATTCTCAACAAGCATTATTACGACCTGATACTGGGAGAGGACCTCAGCGTTTATCCCTCTTACTATGAGCCGTGGGGATATACCCCGTTGGAGAGCGTGGCTTTCCGCGTGCCCACCATTACGACCGATCTTGCCGGCTTCGGACTTTGGGTGAACAGCCTGAAGAACCAGCACGGTATCAACGATGGAGTAGAGGTACTGCACCGTTCGGATTACAACTATTCTGAAGTGGCTGACGGTATCAAAAGGACACCATAACTTTGTTCTCTACAAAGACGGATGCGGAAATCAAAGAAATCCGTAAGCGTGCCGCCCAAGTGGCAGAGCAAGCCTTATGGAAGCATTTCATACAATATTATTATGAAGCCTACGACCTTGCGTTGCGCAATGCGATGAAGCGTCAGTTGGGCTGATAAAAAGAATTATATTAATCAATCAAGTAATCATACAATGAAGATTAAAGTTAGTAATGTAAACACTCCGAACTGGAAAGATGTGAACGTTAAATCTCACATCCCCGTTGAATTGGAGAAGATTATCCGAACTTGCACGTAACATTTGGTGGTCATGGAACTTTGAAGCCACCGAACTGTTTAGAGACCTTGACCCTGCTCTTTGGAAAGAAGTAGGACAGAACCCTGTTCTGCTGTTGGAACGTATGAGTTATGCCAAGCTTGAGGCGCTTGCTGAAGATAAGGTTATTTTGCGCAGAATGGAAGATGTATATTCCAAGTTCCGCAATTACATGGATGTAGAACCCGATAGCAATCGTCCTTCCGTTGCATATTTCAGTATGGAATACGGTTTGAATCATGTACTTAAGATATATTCCGGTGGTCTGGGCGTACTTGCCGGCGACTATTTGAAAGAGGCTTCCGACAGCAACGTAGACTTGTGTGCCGTAGGTTTCCTGTACCGTTACGGTTATTTCACCCAAACCTTGTCTATGGACGGACAGCAGATTGCCAACTACGAAGCCCAGAACTTCGGCCAGTTGCCTCTTGACCGCGTATTGGACGAAAACGGAAAGCAGGTTGTAGTCGATGTTCCTTACCTGGATTACTACGTACATGCTTATCTTTGGAGAGTGAACGTAGGCCGTATCTCCCTTTATCTGCTCGATACGGACAACGAGATGAACAGCGAGTTCGACCGTTCCATCACTCACCAGCTTTACGGCGGCGACTGGGAGAATCGTTTGAAGCAGGAAATCCTGCTCGGTATCGGCGGTATCCTTACCTTGAAGAAGCTGGGTATCAAGAAAGACGTATATCACTGCAACGAAGGCCACGCAGCGTTGATTAACGTACAGCGCATCTGCGACTACGTAGCCGAAGGTCTGACCTACGACCAGGCTATCGAGCTGGTACGCGCCTCTTCTCTGTACACCGTACACACTCCGGTTCCTGCCGGCCACGACTACTTCGACGAAGGTCTCTTCGGCAAGTACATGGGCGGTTATCCTGCCCGTATGGGTATCATCTTGGGACGACCTCATGGACCTCGGCCGCAACAACCCGGGCGACAAGGGCGAACGCTTCTGTATGTCAGTCTTCGCTTGCAACACTTCTCAGGAAGTGAACGGTGTAAGCTGGTTGCACGGAAAGGTTTCCCAGGAAATGTTTGCTCCCATCTGGAAAGGTTACTTCCCGGAAGAAATGCACGTGGGCTACGTCACCAATGGTGTACACTTCCCCCACATGGAGCGCGACGGAGTGGAAACAGCTTTATGCGGCGCACTTCGACGAGAACTTCTGGTACGACCAGTCCAATCCTAAGATTTGGGAAGCTATCTATAATGTAGCCGACGAAGAGATATGGAAGACGCGCATGGCCATGAAGAATAAACTGATTGACTACGTTCGCAAGGAATACCGCAAGACATGGCTGAACAACCAGGGCAGACCCCTCACGCGTTGTGTCTCTGTTGGACAAGATTAACCCGAATGCGCTGTTGATTGGTTTCGGACGTCGTTTCGCCACTTACAAGCGTGCACACCTGCTGTTCACCGACCTGGACCGTCTGTCCAAGATTGTGAACAACCCCGACTATCCGGTACAGTTCCTGTTTACAGGTAAGGCCCACCCGCACGATGGAGCAGGACAGGGGCTTGATCAAGAGAATCATCGAAATCTCCCGCCGTCCCGAATTCCTGGGTAAGATTATCTTCCTCGAGAACTACGACATGCAGTTGGCACGCCGTCTTGTATCGGGTGTGGATATCTGGCTGAACACTCCGACACGTCCGCTCGAAGCATCCGGTACTTCCGGTGAGAAAGCGTTGATGAACGGTGTGGTAAACTTCTCCGTGCTCGACGGATGGTGGCTGGAAGGCTATCGTGAAGGTGCTGGCTGGGCGTTGACCGAAAAACGTACTTACCAGAATCAGAATACCAAGACCAGTTGGATGCCGCTACCATTTACAGCATCCTCGAACAGGAAATCCTGCCGTTGTACTATGCACGCAACAAGAAGGGATATTCCGAAGGCTGGATCAGAACCATCAAGAACTCCATCGCACAGATTGCGCCTCATTACACAATGAAGCGTCAGTTGGACGATTACTATAGCAAGTTCTACACCAAGGAAGCAAAACGCTTCAAGGCATTGGCTGCCAACAACTATGCCAAAGCCAAGGAACTCGCAGCATGGAAGGAAGAAGTTGTGGCCAAGTGGGACAGCATCGAAGTCGTATCCTGCGAAAAGACCGAAGAACTGGTGAAAGGCTCTCTCGAAAGCGGTAAGGAGTACACCATTACCTACGTTATCGACGAGAAGGGGCTGGACGATGCTATCGGTCTGGAACTGGTTACTACTTATACAGCTCAGGACGGTAAGCAACACGTTTACTCCGTAGCACCGTTTGAAGTAGTGAAGAAAGAGGGTGACCTCTACACGTTCCGGGTAACACATAAGCTGGAGAACGCAGGCAGCTTCAAGGTAGCTTACCGTATGTTCCCGAAGAATGCAGAACTGCCTCACCGTCAGGACTTCTGCTATGTTCGCTGGTTCATTTGAGATGAGATAACAAAACAGATGGTGCGTTGGTATGAAACGCATCATCCGTTTGATACAGACAGACCATCCGTTTACCCGAAACGGATGGTCTGTTTTTTTATAGGGTATTATTATATGGGCAAACGGTGATGAATACGTGTGTCGGTCCGTTTATTTTCCTACCTCTTGAAAGAGCGTGATGCTCAGGAATACCCCGATAACGATGCACATCAGAATCAGGACCAGTTCATGAGACGTGCGCTCAGTTTCGTTTCCTTGTGCAGGTTTTGGGCTATGTAATTCTTGAAGAACAGGAGATGGCAGGTACGGTGGCGCTTGCCAGCAGCAGGTCTTCGGGAATCTTGTACACATACACTTTGGAGAAAGCGATGAGCGCCCAGTGGCAGAGGAAGAGGATAACGAGCAGATTGACTTTGCGCGAGAACGCCAACAGCAGTCCGATGGTAAATGCGGCTACCGAGCAGGGGCATTACTGTGGTCGTCATCATCGGGAACTCCATGCCGCGCGCCCACGAAAGGAGCGGGTATAGGAAGGGCATCGCGTAGAGCACTCCTGCCAGCATAGGGTACTTGGGGGTACGCTCGAACGGAGGTGTAACCGGTAAATAAATCCCACAGCCAAATCAATGCGACGGTTCCCCCCAGAATGCGGAGAGAACGTAGTGATAGTTGCGCGTGTCGCAGTACATTGCGTAGTACACCAGCGCTATCCAGCCGTTGAGGAATACCATATATATTTTCATGGAGCGTTTTGTCCAGACGGTGGGACGGCGGTATAGCAATGCAGTCAGCAGGATGCCCGCTGCGGTAATGAGAATCTGCGCCCACCAGGTGCTTTCATTATACTGTGCGATGGTGTTCCAAAATGTTTCCATATAAGTCAGCTTTTGTTTCCGGGAGATATGATAAACATTCGCTCTGCCCGTTTTCTTTTGTCCGAAAATGTGTACAAAGGTATCGGTTTCCGATGAGATATGAAATTCTTTTCCCTATTTTGCCTTTCTTTCTTCTAAAGAAAAAATGATTTCTTTGTTATGCCGGTGTAGGAAACTCATGCTTTTTATGTACTTTTGTACTCCTTTTTGAAAATAGGTAAAAATCAGATATTAGTTAGTGGAAAGTTTGATGGACAAAACAATGGTCGAGCAAGAGATTATCTTGCGCAGGAAGCTTGATTTATTGCTTCGTACAGGGAAAATATTAGTGGAGAGTGCTGCCGATACCAATCGCATTGTACGCAATATGAATCGTGTGTCGGCTTATTTGGGATTACCTGAGGAGAATCTTCACATCGACGTGACTTATACAATGCTGGTGGTAAACCTGAGTGACGAATCGCACTCTTATTCCAAATTTCAGAAGTGCGAGAAACATGGTATCAACATGACGGCCATATCCGAAATCAGCAAGCTGTCCTGGCGTGCCATTGAGGAAGACTATTCGCTCGACCGCTACGAGGAAGAGCTGGAGAAGATAAAAAAGCAAGAAGCGGAACTACACCCCCTATCTTGTTGCCATCGGTGCGGGTTTTGCCTGCGGCGGTTTCTGCAAGCTGTTCGGTAGCGACTGGGTTGCATTTCTGTTTGCCTCCATCGCCGCTTTTTTGCAGGTTTCCGTGTCCGTGCGCGCTGCATAGAGTTCGGTATCAATCTGTATATGAGCATCACCATTGCGGCGCTGGTGTCCACATGTCTGGCTTATATCACCACCTTTACAGGGCTGTCGGGAACTCCGTATCATCCGTTGCTGGCTTGCGCGCTGTTCATTGTGCCGGGAGTTCCCATTATAAACTTTGTGGACGACATGATTGACAACTACATACAGGTGGGCATCGTGCGTGCCGTCAATACGGTGCTCATGGTGTGTGCCATGGCGTTCGGCATTGTGATGGCCATGCGCCTGCTGGCTATGGAAGATGTGGTGATTGACAAGAAGTTCAGCGAGCTGAGCATGGTTCCGCACGATCCTTATTATATATACGCCATTGCGGCAGCCATATCCGCGATGGGCTTCTCCATGATATTCAATATCCAGCGCCGTCTGCTGTGGGTGGTTGCGGTAGGGGAATCCTTGCCGTGTGTACGCGTAATTTTGTCAACTTCGAGCTGGGGCTCGGTCCGGTCATCGGTTCTTTCATGGGGAGCCATGGTGGTGAGTCTGGTGGCGGTGAAGGCAGTCCACTGGTTTCATGTGCCTAATCACGTGCTGACCATTCCCTCTGTCATTCCGATGATTCCGGGGGTGCTGATGTATCGTGCGCTGGTGGCCCTCATCAATATGCACGGAGTGGTAGGTGAGGTGACGGTGGCTGTGTCCAACGGTATCAACGCTTCGTTGATTATCCTTTGCATTGCGCTGGGGTAGCCGTTCCCACACATCTTTGCCCGCCGTTATATAGCCAAAAGACCGTCAGCGCTTCCTGAAAGAGGAGTTGCAGAAGCGCAGGGAGAGGGGGAAATTCCTTGAGTGGTAAGAGTGGTATGTTTGATATAAAGGGGCTGTCTCAATCGCTGAGGCAGCCCTTTTTCCGTTTGTGTCTTTTCCTTATGCGGCAGAAACAGGATGCTGCGAAAGAACCGGTGCGTTTACCGCAACCATTCGTTTAGCAGCTTCATCACTTCTTCTTTCTCCTTTTCGGGCAGTGTGGAGATGCGTGCCAGATGGCTGCCGCCCGGCTGAATGAATACGTGAATATTCTTTTTCTTCTTTGAGCCAGGTAACTCCGGCAGCCGTCCAGGGATCGTTTTCACCGTAGATGAATATCATTTTCGGGTCGTTCTTTTGCAAGAATCCCTTAATCTTCCTACTGAGTGTCTTGTCAAAAGGCATATCTTTCAGTTCCTCGGGAAGCATCAGGCGATGCAGGTAGCCTTTGCCGGACTTGATGGAGAGATACTTTTTGAAAGGACGGGTGTCGTAGCCGTAATAGCCCAATTCGCGTGCGGCCTGTACGAAGAAAGAAAGGCGTTGGTACTGTCGGTTGTGAAATAGGACGGGTCGCTGATGGCCAGCAGGTGGGCTATGAGTTCTGCGTCGGTGGCTGTGGGTAGCGGAATGCTGCCGACGGGAGTACCCCATTGCCAGAGCGCGAATGAATATTCCAGTACCGAATAGTCGTATATCTCTTCGATAGGAGCACGGAACTTATACTCTTGTTCGGTGCAGTATTTCTCGAAAAGGGGGAGTAAGGCCGCTTTGCGTTTCAGGATTTCCAGCTGGAAGTCGGTAATTCTTTTACGGTCTTCATCCGTAGACACTTTTTTGAGGAACGGTTCGTGACGGCCGTCCTCTGTTCCGTAGCAGAGGGGAGCCACGTAAGGAACGGATACATCCACATCGTCCGGATAGAATGTGCGGTAGAGCAGGGCGGTCTGTCCGCCTTTGCTGATACCGGTAGCAATCCATTTTCCGGGATATATGTTTTTGAATGCGGTTGTTACCGCGTGCAAATCATCGGCGGAACTTTCGGCTGTAAGGTATCGCCAGTCTTTGGGTTCGGGAGTGGATTCCAGGAAATAGCGGTATTCCACAAATACCATATTGGCATTGAGGAGCCTGGAAAGTTCCTCGCGATATTGGGGCTTGAGCGCGTAGGCGGCTCCATATCCTTCGGTTATAATGACCGTGGGACGATCGAAGCCCGCATGCGCCACGATAACCCGCTGGCGGAAACTTCCTTTCTTGGGATGCCGGTGGTCGAGCGGCTGGGTGAAATAGGTTACATACTTCTCCGAAAACTCGGTAGATTCCAACGGTTGGGTTTCCGTTATGGCGGAAATCTCACTTAGTTTCTGCTGTAAGCCGGTCTGTGCGGATAAGGATACCGATGCCAGCAAGAATGTAAACAGCAGCAATGCTGTATGGCGTGTACGCAGGTCTTTCATAATGTGTTTATTTGTAATTGGGGACAAAGATAATCTGTTTTCCTCTTCAGGCTGCTGTCTGCCGGATAAAAAAGGGGAAAAAGAGAACTACCATCACGGCACTTCTTTCCCCTGCAAACTTAAAACAACCAACAAAAGAAATAGATAATTTCCGGTTTCAGAGTTTGTATGTCTGAAATAGCTCTTTATCTTATAAACAACAGTTCCCTGTATTTAGGTAATGTCCACATCTGGTTGTCTACGATCAGTTCCAGCTTGTCAATGTGATAGCGTATCTCTTCCAGCATCGGTACGATGTTGTCGTGATAAGCGATGGCTTTGTCGCGTTCACATTCAATCTTGTTGGCAACCTTGCGGGCTTCTATCATGGTATCTACATGTTCCTTGATGAAGGCGGTGCGGTCGGCAATCTCTTCGATGAGTTCAAGGTTCTTGGCAGACAGTTTTGCAGCTTTCTCTACCGGGAAGAGGTCTTTCATTTTGTAGACATTGTCTATCAAATCCGTCTGATATTGAGTAGCGACCGGAATGATGTGGTTCATCGCCAGGTCACCTAGTACGCGGGCTTCGATCTGGATCTTTTTCGTGTAAGTCTCCCACTTTACTTCGTTGCGGGCTTCCAGTTCCTTTTGCGTCATTACGCCTACAGACTCGAACATACGGATGCTTTCGGGCTTCAGATAGTTGTCGAAGATGAGGGGTACACTGGTTTCGCAGTCCAGACCGCGTTTTTTGGCCTCGGCTTTCCATTCGTCGCTGTAGCCGTTACCGTCGAAACGTGAATGGGCTTGCATATCCTGATGTATTTGCGGATAACGTCGAGGATAGCCGAAATCTTCGGTTCACCCTTTTCGATGAGTTCGTCCACATCTTTTTTGAATTCTACCAGTTGCTCGGCAAGGCGGCAGTTCAGTGCAATCATAGCGCTGGCACAGTTTGCTTCGAACCTACGGCACGAAACTCAAATCGGTTGCCGGTGAAAGCAAACGGGCTGGTACGATTACGGTCGGTGTTGTCTATCATTAGCTCGGGTATCTGCGGAATGTCCAGCTTCATGCCCTGTTTGCCGCTGAGGCTGATGAGGTTATCCTTAGTGCTTTCCTCAATATGTTCCAGAACCTGACTCAACTGCTTGCCGAGGAAGCTGGAGATGATTGCAGGAGGTGCTTCGTTCGCTCCCAGTCGGTGGGCGTTTGTGGCGCTGGAGATGCTGGCTTTCAGTAATCCGTTATGTTTGTAGACTGCCATTAAGGTATTTACTACGAAGGTGATGAAGCGTAGGTTGTCTTCGGGCAGTTTGCCGGGGGCATGGAGCAGGATGCCCGTGTCCGTACCCAACGACCAGTTGTTGTGCTTGCCGCTGCCGTTGACACCCTTGAATGGCTTTTCGTGCAACAGTACTCGGAAGCCGTGATTACGTGCCACCTTGCGCATCAGAGCCATGATGAGCATATTGTGGTCGACTGCGAGGTTGCAGTCCTCGAAGATAGGGGCAAACTCAAACTGGTTGGGAGCCACCTCGTTGTGACGGGTCTTGACGGGGATACCGAGCTTCAATGCTTCGATTTCCAATTCCTTCATAAAGGCTGCCACGCGCGTAGGGATGGCGCCGAAATAGTGGTCTTCCAACTGTTGGTTTTTGGCACTGTCGTGTCCGGTCAGTGTGCGGCCGGTCATCAACAGGTCGGGGCGGGCGGCGTAAAGGCCTTCGTCAATCAGGAAGTATTCCTGTTCCCAGCCCAAGTAGGCCACCACTTTCTTTACGTCCGGGTTGAAGTAGCGGCACACGTCTACCGCTGCCTTGTCCACTGCACGCAGTGCTTTGAGTAACGGCGCTTTGTAGTCAAGAGATTCACCCGTGTAGGCAATGAAGATGGTAGGAATGCAGAGCGTATCATCTACTATGAACGCGGGAGAAGAGGGGTCCCATGCTGAATAACCGCGTGCCTCGAAGGTGTTGCGGATGCCGCCGCTGGGGAAAGAACTGGCATCGGGCTCCTGCTGGACGAGCAGCTTGCCCGAGAAGTCTTCGATCATGCCGCCCTTGCCGTCGTGCTCCACAAAGAGCGTCGTGTTTTCGGCAGTGCCTTCGGTGAGCGGATGAAACCAGTGCGTGTAGTGGGTGGCTCCCATCTCAAGCGCCCATTTCTTCATTCCCGCCGCCACTTCATCAGCAATACTGCGGTCCAGCGGCGCACCGTTGTCAATTACATCAATCAGTTTGGCATATACCTTGCTCGGCAGATACCTGAACATCTTTTCCTTGTTGAATACATACTTGGCGAAGTATTCCGACGGACGTTCCGCCGGGACTGCCACTGCAACGGGTTTCTTCTTGAACGCCGTCTCTACTACTCTGAATCTCAATTTTGACATAATACCTTAGAATTGTAATTGTTGGTTTATAAATATATGATAGAATAAAAAAACTTGTTTTAGTTGTAAGCGGACTCTCCGTGCTCGTAGATGTCAAGTCCTTCTTCCTCCACGCGAGCCGGAACACGCAAGCCGTGTATCTTGTCGAGTACTTTGAAGATGATGAAGCCCATACCTGCCGCCCAAAGTCCGACAATTACCGCACCGAATATCTGTGCTCCGAGGAAGCCCGCACCCGCACCGTAGAACAGACCTTCACTGGTAGAGAACAGTCCGGTAAGTACCGTTCCCGTGAAACCACATACGCCGTGTACGGAAGATGCGCCTATGGGGTCGTCAATTTTCAGTACTTTGTCAATGAATTCTACGGCATATATCATCAGTACGCCACAGATGGCGCCGATGATGACCGCACCCAGCGGACAACGGCGTCGCATCCTGCCGTAATGCCTACCAATCCCGCCAAAATACCGTTCAGCGTGAGTGACAGGGACGGTTTGCCGTATTTCAGCCAACTGACGGCCAGGGCAAAGAAACCACCAGCGCAAGCTGCCAAGTTAGTGTTGAGGAATACGAGCGAGACAGTTACCTGATCCTCGGTAGTGGCTGCCGCCAACTGAGAGCCGGGGTTGAAACCGAATCATCCGAACCATAGGATGAACACGCCCAGTGCCGCAATGGTGAGGTTGTGTCCGGGGATGGCTTTTGACCGGCCGTCTTTGCCGTACTTGCCGATGCGCGGACCGAGGATAGCTGCACCTACCAATGCAATCCAACCGCCTACGGAGTGTACAATGGTAGAACCTGCGAAATCGTGGAAGGTAGTTCCGAATGTTTCCGTCATGAAGGAACCTGCTTCACCGTTCATCAGCCATCCACCACCCCAAGTCCAGTGCCCGGAAACGGGATAAATCAGTACGCTGATGAAGATTGTGTAAACCAGATACATGGAAAACTTTGTACGCTCCGCCATAGCTCCCGAAACAATTGTGGCGGAAGTGGCGCAGAATACGGTTTGGAATACGAGGAAACCTTCGGTAGGCAATGAAGCGGGGTCGGGCAGGCCATTGCTATCGAACAACAGGCTCATGAGGTGAGGAGTTCCGAAGAAGTCGCCTAAACCGAACATGATGCCGAAACCTACCAGCCAGTAAAGAAGTGAGCCGAACATGAAGTCCACAAAGTTTTTCATCAGTATGTTGGCGGTGTTCTTGGTGCGGGTGAAACCGGCTTCCACCAATGCGAAGCCCGGTTGCATAAAGAATACCAACATGGCTGCAAGTAACATCCAGACGGTGTTGACACCGGAAACCAACTGGGCGACGGTATCGGTTGCCACACTATCCGCAGCTACGGCGGTTTTGTGCATACATATCTGTTGTGAGGCAGCAAGCTATGAGTATAGCAAGGGCCGTACGCAGTTTTGTGAAACTGCGTTTCTATATTTGTCCATAATCTTTTTTGGGTTTTTAGTTGTACTTGTATCTTGTTTTTCACTGAGCACGCCGCTCAATGAAAATCCTGTGGGTTGAGTGCTGCCGGTTATCTTTCCTGTTCTGCATTATACAGGGCTATGTCACCCCGCTCGCCCGTGCGTATGCGGACGGCATCTTCAATGGGGATGACGAAAATACGTCCGTCGCCGATTTCGCCGGTTTGTGCCGCCTTGATGATGGCTTGTACTGTCTTTTCTGCGTTTTTATCGCGTACAACGATAGAGATGAGGATACGTTCGATGGAACTGGTGTCGTACAGTACACCACGGTAAATACGGGCTTGTCTGGATTTTCCGATACCTCTTACATCGTAATAAGAGAACCATTCGATATCTGCTTCGAGGAGTGAGTCTTTCACTTCCTCGAATTTGGTTTTGCGGATGATAGCTTCAATCTTTTTCATACCTTAAGTGTTTTATTGTTCTTAAAAACTTAATCCTACTACGAAGTATGCTCTTTCCGAACAGGGATTCCAAGTAGCTTTGGCAAAGAGTGGCAGGGAGAATGAATTGGTTATCCTGATATCCTTTGTAGCTCCGAGGCTGACGTCGCATACGGCAAATCCGCTTGCTCCGTAGAAGTCCGTTTCCCATGGAGTGGCGCCTACTTCGGCTGTCCAGTCAAGTCCGCCCAATTTGAACGGAGCGGCTATGGAAATATAGGATGAATAGGCTCTGTCACCATTCTCCTTGACACCGTCGTCTCCGGCAAAGTTGGTGTACCAGTTTACTGCTACCGGTCCGAAGTCGTAACCCACTTGGGCTTCGTACAGGTGGGTTGTATTGTGGGCACCGTAGTGGAAGTAACCTGCTCCGGTATTATACCAATAATCAGTAATTGATACGCTAAAACCACCGGTGGAAGTAGCCCAGTGTGAGGTCGAACTCTTTAGCATCGTAACCGTCGGCATCTGTCTTTTCAATACCTACCGATCCCCATGCTTCCAAAGACAAACCTTTATAGGCGATGGATGCGTTGGGTTGAAGGCTTACACCGCCCAAGTCTTGTCCGCGCCAGATGTAGCCGCTTACGATGTCTGCGCCTACGGATGCTTTTACTTTGTCCTGTGCCTTTGCCGTGAAAGGCATTGCAGCTGATAGTAACGTTATTGCTATTACTCCTAATTTTGTGTTTCTTGTTTTCATACCTTCTTACCTTTTTAGTTAGAAAAATTGCGGATGATCAGTCCGGTTCTGTTAGTATAGTATTGTGCTTGAACTATTAAATAGTAGGATGTTTATATTCTTCACTTTTATTTCAGCCAGTTGCGGATGCGTTTATGGCTTCCACACAGTCTTCGTGTTTGCCGAAAGCGGTCAGGCGGATATATCCCTCACCGCTTGGCCCGAAGCCTACACCCGGAGTACCCACTACATTGGCTTCGTACAACATTTGTTCGAAGAACCGCCAAGAGCTTATGCCGTTCGGGGTTTTCAGCCAGATGTATGGGGCGTTCACACCGCCGTACACTTCCAGTCCGGATGCTTCCAGTCCTTCTTTCATGGTGCGGGCGTTGTTCATATAGTAGTCAATCGTTTCTTTTTACCTGCCGTCTGCCTTCTGCGGTGTAGATGGCTTCGGCGGCACGCTGGGTAATGTAGCTTGTACCATTAAACTTGGTGCATTGGCGGCGGTTCCACAGTTTGTTGAGGAGATACGTTCACCTTCCAGCGTAGCGGCGGTCAGTTCTTTCGGTACTACGGTGTAGCCGCAGCGCACGCCTGTAAATCCGGCGGTCTTTGAGAAACTGCGGAACTCGATGGCGCATTTTTTCGCCCCTTTTATTTCGTATATGGAGTGGGGCACATCGTCTTCTTGGATGAAAGCCTCGTAGGCGGCATCAAACAAGATAAGCGTGTCGTTGTCAAGGGCATAGTCCACCCACTTTTTCAGTTCGGGTTTGGTAAGGGTAGTACCCGTAGGATTATTGGGGTAACAGAGGTAGACGATGTCGATACGTTTGTCCGGTATTTCGGGGATAAAGTTGTTTTCGGCCGTACAGGGCATATAGGTTACATTGCTCCATTTGCCGTCTTTTTCCAATATGCCGGCGCGTCCGCACATTACGTTGCTGTCAATGTAGACGGGGTAGATAGGGTCGGTTACTCCCACACTGTTGTCATGGCGGAGTATGTCGCCTATGTTTCCCGTATCGCTCTTGGCTCCGTCGTTGATGAAGATTTCCTGTGGGCTGAAATGAACGCCGCGTGTCGCGTAATCGTGTTTGATAACGGCATCAATCAGAAAGTCATAACCCTGTTCAGGACCGTATCCGCGGAATGTCTTGGCATCAGCCATCTCATCCACTGCCTTATGCATGGCTTCGATGGAAGTTTGAGGCAGCGGACGGGTAACGTCTCCGATACCCAGACGGATGACTTCTTTTTTAGGGTGCGTTATCCTGAAAGTATTAATCTTCTTAGCTATGTCCGAAAATAAGTAGCTTCCGGGTAATTTCAAAAAATGTTCATTAACTAATGCCATATCTCTGTTGGTTTAATTATTTAATAATGATGAATTAATAATGAAGAATTGCCATGTGGCACAAAAGCGTATATTCATTCATAATTCTTCATCCGTCTCCATCTCTCCCTCGAACACCTTGGTTGCCTCTCCCGTCATAAAGATGTGCTTGGTGGCTACATCCCATTCAATGGTGAGTGCCCCTCCATCCATGATGATGATTGATTTTCTTCCGGCGCGTCCTGTGAGGAAAGCGGCTACGGCTGTGGCACAGGCTCCTGTTCCACAGGCTCGGGTGACGCCCGAACCCCGTTCCCATACGCGCATCCTTATCTTTCCCTCTTCCAATACTTGGGCAAACTCCACATTGGTGCGGTCGGGGAAGAGAGGGTGATTCTCCAGTTTGGGGCCGATAGAGGAGAGGTCTACCTTCGTAATGTCGTTCACGAAGATTACCAGATGCGGGTTTCCCATGGATACGGTAGTACCCGTATAGCGTATGCCGTCTATTTCGATGGGATGTTCTGTCATCGGCTTGCTCCCCTTGCCGTCATAGTTCACGGGTTCGTCAGACGGAATACCCATGTCAACGGTTACAGTGTCTACTTTATCGCCTGTCGCGTGTAGTTTTAGAATCTTGATGCCGGACAGGGTATCGAGTGTGATTTCTGTTTTGGAAGTCAGCTTGTAGTCATAAAGGTATTTGCCGATGCACCGGCTGGCATTGCCGCACATCTTGGCTTCCGAACCGTCCGCATTGAAAATGCGCATGCTGAAATCGGCTTTGTCGGAGCGCCCTATAAGTACCAGACCGTCACTGCCGATTCCCGTATGCGGTGCGCTCCATTTCTTCGAGAGTTTCTCCGGGTTCTCGATAGGATAGCGGGTAGTGTCTACATATATGTAGTCGTTTCCTGCGCCATGCATCTTGGTAAACTTTATGCTTCTTGTCATTTTGTACTTACTTGGTTAGTTGACTATATCCTTTTGTCTTATTTCAATGCAAATATACGACGTTTTGGATGATTTTTTATCTATATTGATATCTGTTTTCTATTTATTTCTATTCCTGCTTTCATTCAGTGCAAATATATATGATTTCCCTTTCAATTTAAAAAAGTATATGATGCTATATTCGTAAAGATTGTAATATAATGCTCTCGCACTCTTGCGGGGAAATAATAAAAATGATTGTTTTATTCGCTTATTACTACCTTTTTGAAATATAAAAAGCTGCTTCATTGTTTTCATAATGAAGCAGCTTGTCTGTAATAACTTTCTAAATGTATTGTAAGCTGATGCTTTTACTGTAATATTTCTTGCAGTTCTACGGGGACGTTGGTAGTGATGAAATCCACACCGTGGTCAATCAACCACTTCATGTCTTTGGCATCGTTTATGGTCCAAGCATTTACTTTCATGCCCAAGTCGTGGGACTCTTTAATCCATTCGGGATGTCTTTTGAATACGCTGAAGTGATAGTCGGGTCCGGCGCATCCCCATTCTTTCAGTTCTTTGGGAGAGAGGTCGCCTTCCAGATAATATACCGGAGTTCCTTTGGGGGTAAGACGGATAAATTCTTTGGTGGCGTGTCGCGAGAAAGCGATGTATTCCATGCGGTTCTCCAATCCCATGTCTTTCACCATCTTCACGATACTTTCTACGGCACGTGTTTCCTGTTCGGGTGTCTTGTGGGATTTCAGTTCCAGAATAAGGCGCGTTTTCAGTTGTCCGGCCTTCTCCAAGTATTGCCGCAGGGTGGGGAGTTGCTCTCCGTTGTCCAGTATGACGGCGGTACACTGTTGTGCGGTGGATTTCTGCATATTCACTCCCTTGAAAGTGCTATCGTGGTTTACTACAAGTTGGTTGTCGGCGGTGAGCCATACATCGAACTCGGAACCGTAACAATTTATGGAGTCGGCTTTCACCAGTGCGGCAATGGAATTCTGTGCCGAACCGTCTGTTTTCCAGAAGCCGCGGTGAGCAATGACTTGGGTGGACTGTGCCTGTGTATAGCCACAAGCGGCAAGTAGCAGGGCGGAAGTGATAATAAGGCTTTTCAGTTTCATGGGCTTTAGAATTAATTATTTTCATCGTTCTTTCGCAAAGGTAGCATAAGCTTACGAATATGAAACAGAAAGTATATTAAAAATCCGTTGCATTTGCCGTGTGGTTACTTTTTTTAAGGTTCAGTCCTTGTAGGCTTCTTCGTGCACACCGGCAACGGCGCGTCCGCTAGGGTCGTTTTTCCCTTGGAATGAGACGTCCCATGCCAATGCTTCGGCGGTGGAACAGGCTACACTCGGTATGCTGGGTACACTGCGGGCGGCACTCTCGCTGGGGAAGTGCTCCTCGAAAATAGTGCGGTAGTAGTATTCCTCTTTGTTCATCGGTGTGTTTACGGGGAAGCGTTCGGAGGCTTTCCGCATCTGTTCATCACTGACGGCAGCGGCAGTGACAGCTTTCAGCGTATCAATCCAGCTGTAGCCCACACCATCGGAAAATTGTTCTTTCTGACGCCATGCGACGCTTTCGGGCAGCATAGCCGCAAAGGCTTCGCGAACCACTTTCTTTTCAATTTCCTTTCCGGGACACATCTTCGTGGCAGGATTCAGTCGCATGGCTACATCCAGAAATTCTTTGTCGAGAAACGGGACACGTCCTTCCACGCCCCAAGCGGCAAGACTCTTGTTGGCGCGCAGGCAATCGTAAAGGTACAGTTTGGAGAGCTTACGTACTGTTTCTTCATGGAAGGCTTGTGGTGTGGGCGCTTTGTGGAAGTAGAGGTAGCCGCCGAATACTTCGTCCGCACCTTCACCACTAAGTACCATCTTGATGCCCATGCTCTTGATGACACGCGCCAGCAAGTACATGGGCGTGGATGCGCGGACAGTGGTTACGTCGTAGGTTTCGATGAAGTAGATGACATCGCGAATGGCGTCCAGCCCTTCTTGAATGGTGTAGTTTATTTCATGGTGGATAGTGCCGATGTATTGCGCCACTTCACGTGCTTTGATGAGGTCGGGAGCGCCTTTCAAGCCTACTGCAAAAGAGTGGAGTTGAGGCCACCACGCATCTGCTTTGTTGTCCGTCTCAATACGTTTTCCGGCGTATTTCTTGGCGATGGCCGAGATTACGGAAGAGTCCAGCCCGCCGGACAACAACACGCCGTAAGGTACGTCCGACATCAGTTGGCGCTGTACGGCGGCTTCGAGGGCATCATGTACGGCAGAGACCTGAGTTTGGTAGGTTGTGGCATTGACGTCAGGGTAACTAGTATGATAGTTGTCTTTACGTTAGGGTATTGCATCCAGTCGCGAGTGTACCAGCGGTGCATTTTACCCTCACGTCCCCGGTAATAGTGTCCGGGCAGGAAAGGCTCGTACTCGTCGCAGAAGCCTTCGAGAGCTTTCAGTTCGCTGCCGAAGTAGATGCGGCCTTCCTTGTCGCGGCCTATATATAAAGGTATCACTCCGATGGGGTCGCGGGCTATGAGGTAATCGTCTGTCTCTTCATCGTAGAGGGCAAAGGCGAAGATACCGTTCAGTTCTTCGAGGAAATTGATGCCCTTGTCTTTGTAGAGGGCGAGGATGACTTCGCAGTCCGAACCCGTCTGAAAGGTGTACTTTCCGGCGTAATGTGCACGGATATCGCGGTGGTTGTATATCTCACCGTTGACGGCAAGGATTTGCTTGCGGTCGGGCGAGTACAGAGGTTGTCCACCCGATTGAGGGTCGACGATAGAAAGCCGCTCGTGTGCAAGGATTGCGGAGCCGCCTACATAAATACCGCTCCAGTCCGGTCCGCGATGGCGGATTTTCTGTGCCATTTTAAAGCTTTACTCCTGAGTTCCGGAGTCTGGGATTTTATGTTGAAAATACCTGCTATTCCACACATGGTTGTAGTTGTTTTAGAAGTTGATATCGGGATGATGTTAGTTGTATCGGGTGGGACCGGCAGTTTCGTCCGTTGGAACGGATTGTTTCAAGCGTTGAAACGAGTCGTCTCACACCGGGGACAGAAAGTTTCATGCGTTGAAACTCTTGGTATCCCTCTTTGAAACTTTTTTCGTTGCCGCAAAACTACCGGTTGAAGTATTGGTCAATCCGCCGGGCTACTTTGCGACCGTCAGCCAGTGCACGTACTACGAGACTTGCACCATTGGCGGCATCTCCCGCCACGAATACATTCTCTGCAAATGTCGGCTGTTCCGGTTTGAGGAAGCCCATAGCCAACAGCACCATATCGGCTTCAATGACTTCTTTCTTACCCGTAGGTTTCATGGTGGGGCGGCCACCGTCTTTTGCCGGAAGCCATTCCACTTCTTCCACTTCCACGCCGCAAACCTTTCCGTTCTTGCCGATGAATCTGTTGGATGCCAGTGACCAGCGGCGTGTGCATCCTTCTTCGTGACTGGAAGTGGTTTTCAGGACAACGGGCCATTGCGGCCAGGGCGTAGCGTCATTGTGGCCTACGGGTGGTTGTGGCATGATTTCTATTTGTGTCACGCTCGTAGCTCCTTGGCGGATGCTCGTGCCGATGCAGTCCGAGCCTGTGTCGCCACCGCCAATGACAAGCACCCGTTTGCCACGGGCATTGACAAGCTGCTCTTTCGGGAATGTCTCTCCGTCGAGGATACGGTTCTGTTGAGCCAGCATATCGAGGGCAAAGTAGATACCTTTCAGTTCACGGCCGGGGATGGTAAGGTCACGGGCAGTGGGAGTGCCTGTGCAGACGGCGTAAGCATCGAAACCTGCGGGCAGCTTCTGCATATCGATGCAGACACCCATTTCAAACCGGATACCTTCGGCTTTCAGTACATTCATGCGACGGTCTATCACTTCTTTGGGTAGTTTGAAATTGGGAATACCGTAGCGAAGCAGTCCGCCCGGCATCGGTTTGGAATCGAATATCGTGACTTCGTAGCCACAGGCATTCAGCCGTGCGGCAACGCTCAGCCCGGCAGGCCCTGCACCGATGACAGCTATTTTCCAGCCATTGCGTTCGGGGCGGACAGGCACGATATATCCTTCACGAAAAGCGGCTTCGGCAATGGCTGCCTCATTCTCGCGGATGGTTACGGGAGCATCGCAGGAGAGTTTCAGCACACATGACTTCTCTCACAAAGTGCGGGCAGATACGTCCCGTAAATTCAGGGGAAATCATTCGTTTCGTTCAGTACTTGCATAGGCTTCGCGCCATTTTCCTTTGCAGAGTGCGTCTTGAAACTCCGGTTGCTTGTTGCCCAACGGACATGCCCAATGGCAAAAAAGGTACACCGCACTCCATACAGCGTGAGGCTTGGAGCTTGCGGTCGTGACTGTTCAGCGTCTGTTCCACCTGGCTGAAATCTGTGATACGTTCGTGTATCGGACGGTAGCCCGCTTCTTGGCGGGGGATATTTAAGAATGCTTTTGAATCGCCCATGATTGATAAATTGAGAATTAAAAATTGAAAATTAAGAAATAATACTCAGAGAATCGAAAATTAAAAAGAACGTGAATTTGTAAGTACGCACTATTCTGTATTTTTTAATTCTCAATTCTCAATTTTTAATTTAATAGTCTCTTTTTGCATATCCGCAATCTTCTGTTGCAGCTTCTTCATCTGTTCTTCTTGCAGCACTTTCTTGTACTCAATAGGGACTACTTGGATAAACTCGTCTACGTAGTGCGTCCAGTCATCGAGCAGGATGCGCGCCAGTTTCGAGCCTGTGTAGAGGTAATGCTGGCGGATTAGTTCGTGCAACTCTTTCCGGTAGCTGGCTTCTTCGATGAGTGACAGTTCCACCATTTCCATGTTACAGAAATAGTCGAAGTTTCCGTCTTTGTTCCAGACGTAGGCCACACCACCGGACATACCTGCGGCAAAGTTACGTCCCGTCTGTCCGAGCACCACTACACGTCCGCCGGTCATGTATTCGCAGCAATGGTCACCCACACCCTCTACAACGGCTATTGCACCGGAGTTGCGGACGGCAAAGCGTTCACCTACGCGACCGTTGATATATACTTCGCCGCTGGTTGCACCATACAGAAGGGTGTTTCCGGCAATTGTGTTCTTCTCGGCCTCGAAGTTGCTGCGTACAGGGGGTAGTACGGCGATACGTCCGCCACTCAGCCCTTTGCCCAGATAGTCATTGGCCTCACCTTCCAGCTTGAAGTTGATACCCGGTACGAGGAATGCTCCGAAACTCTGTCCGGCCGAGCCTTTGAACTTGACGTTCAGTGTATGTTCGGGCAGGCCTTTTGCGCCGTACTTGGCGGCGATAGCGCCGGAGAGCATCGCACCGCAGGCGCGGTCGGTGTTGGCGATGGTATATTCGAGAGAAACTTCTTTCTGTTCGTCTACGGCATTGGCGGCGGCATTCAGTATTTCCACGTCTTTACGCGGTCGATGCCGTGTTGCTGGTTTATGATGTGGCGGATGGCGGCTCCGTTGTCCACACGCGCCAGTACTTTGTCGAAGTTGATGAGTTGATGTTTCTTGATGCTGTCATCCGGTCTGCGGATGATGAGGTCGGTACGCCCGATGATATCATCCAGTTTTTCCACTCCAATCTCTGCCAGATACTCGCGTACTTCGCAGGCAAGGAAGGTAAAGTAGTTCACAAGGTATTCGCTACGGCCGATGAAACGTTTGCGCAGTTCCGGGTTCTGGGTGGCTACACCTACGGGACATGTGTTTTGGTTACACTTGCGCATCATCACGCATCCCAATACGATGAGGGCAGCGGTGGCGAAACCGTATTCTTCCGCACCGAGCATGGCCATGAGTACTACGTCGCGTCCGGTTTTCAGTTGTCCGTCCACTTGCAGCAGCACTTGTCCGCGCAGCCCGTTCAGTACCAGTGTCTGTTGCGTCTCACTCAGTCCGAGTTCGGGCGAGATGCCGGCATATCGGATGGAGCTTGCGGGTGATGCGCCTGTACCGCCTTCGGCGCCGGAGATGACGATGAGGTCGGCTTTGGCTTTCGCCACACCTGCGGCGATAGTTCCCACACCGCTTTCGGCTACCAGCTTCACGCTGATTTTGGCTTTCGGATTGACGTTCTTCAAGTCGAAGATCAACTGTGCCAGGTCTTCGATGGAATAAATGTCGTGATGGGGCGGGGGAGAAATCAATGAAATGCCGGGAATGGAATGGCGCGTGCGGGCAATCACTTGGTCTACTTTGAATCCCGGCAACTGGCCGCCTTCACCCGGCTTTTGGCGCCTTGTGCCACTTTTATCTGTATTTCGTCGGCATTCACCAGATATTCCGTAGTGACCCCGAAGCGTCCGGATGCTATCTGTTTGATGGCACTGCGCATTTCCGTTCCGAAGCGTGCGGCATCTTCACCGCCTTCACCCGTATTGCTTCGCCCGTGCAGTTTGTTCATGGCAATGGCCATTGCCTCATGCGCTTCCTGACTGATGGGAAACCGACATGGCGCCCGTAACGAAAACGTTTCAGAATGCTTTTCCACCGGTTCCACCCTGTCTATGGGAATGGGGTTGTGACGGAAGTCGAGGAAGTCGCGCAGGAAGATAGGCTTTTCTTTTTCATCGACCAAGCGGGTAAACTCTTTGAATTTCTTGTAACTGCCCAGACGGGTGGCTATTTGCAGGGTACTGATAGTCTCCGGGTTCCAAGCGTGCTTTTCTCCGTCCTTACGGTATGCGTACAGTCCTTTGTTCGGCAATAGGGGAGCTTCACCACCATCATTCTTCATGCGCGTTTCTTCCTTTTTCATCGCTTCTCCTTCGTCGTGAAAAGTGATGGCGTCACGTGCCACCTCATCCAAACGGATGCCGCCGATAGCCGATTTTAATCCGCCGAAGTAAGCGTTGCTCAATTCTTCGCTCAGCCCGACAGCCTCGAATATCTTTGCGCCCCGGTAGGAGCGGATGGTGCTGATACCCATTTTGCTCATAATCTTGAACAGGCCTTTGCAAATGGCTTTGATGTAATTCTTCTCTGCGGTGGCATAGTCCAACTGTACCTCTTTCTTGGCAACGAGTTCGTTCAGTACGGCAAATGCCATATAGGGGTCAGTGCGCTTGCACCGAATCCGAGGAGCAGTGCGGCGTGCATCACTTCGCGTATCTCGCCGCTTTCCACGACCAATGCGGTCTGTACGCGCTTTCCTACCGAAATGAGGTGGTGGTGCACTGCCGATACGGCAAGCAATGAGGGGATGGCGGCATGGACGGTATCTACGTTGCGGTCGGTCAGTACAATGTAGTTCACGCCTTCGGTGACGGACTCTTCGGCTTCCTTGCACAGGCGGTCAAGCGCTTCCTGCAGTCCTGCACGTCCTTTGGAGACTTCAAACAGTATCGGCAGCTTTACGGTCTTGAAGCCTTTGTAGCGGATGTTGCAAAGAATATCCAATTGCGCGTTGCTCAGGATGGGATGGTTCAGCCGCACCATTTTGCAATGGCTTTCGTTGGGTGTCAGTATGTTCATGCCCACTGCGCCGATGTACTCGGTGAGAGACATTACCAACTCTTCGCGGATAGGGTCGATAGGCGGATTGGTGACTTGCGCAAACTGTTGGCGGAAGTAATTGTATAGTAGCTGCGGCTTGTCGGAAAGTACGGCAAGCGGGGTGTCGTTACCCATTGCGCTGACAGGCTCGGCGCCGTTGGATGCCATGGGTAGGATGATTTTCTCGACATCTTCTTTGGAGAAGCCGAACGTACGTAGCATACTGTTATAGTTGTCCACGTTGTGGGGCACTTTGCGCCCGCTTTTCAGTTCGTTCAGTTCGATGCGGTTGCTGGCGAGCCAAGTGCGGTAGGGCTTGGCTTCGGCAAGTTGCTTTTTCTGTTCGCCGTCGTAGTAAATCTCGCCTTTCTCGGTATCTATCAAAAGTATCTTGCCGGGTTGCAGACGACCTTTCTCTTTGATGTCGCCCGGTTCGAAATCCATTACGCCGACTTCACTTGCCACTACCATGATGTCGTTGTGCGTAATAAGGTAGCGTGCGGGACGCAGACCGTTGCGATCCAACATACCACCCGCATAGCGTCCGTCGCTGAAGAGTAGT
>VOFC01004835.1_pt1 | contig 38275 bp, 38 predicted proteins | sample 5384161 | NCBI WGS metagenome assembly VOFC01 (sample SAMN12384722, study PRJNA508395) | human gut metagenome | isolation source: healthy gut B | host: Homo sapiens | reverse complement strand
TCCTCTTCGCCGAGGCGGACGAGCTCGAAAGCCTTGATCATGATCTCAGGGTCGTGGTTACGAACCGCGCCGGAAGAGAGCTCCACGCCGTTGCAGACGAGGTCGTACTGGTCGGCGGTGATGGTGAGCGGGTCGATCTCGCCGCGCTCGGCCTTGAGCAGCACGTCGAGGCGAGGCCGCCGGCGGGCATGGAGAACGGGTTGTGGCAGAATTCGAGCTCGCCGCTCTCGTCGCCGATCTCATACATCGGGAAGTCGACGATCCAGCAGAACTCGTAGCGCTCCTTGTCCATGTGACCCTCGCACGCGGGGCCGAAAGTCTTGATCATCACGCCGACGAGCTTGGTGGCCAGCTCGCCGCCCGCGACGAGCACGAGCGTGTTAGGCTCGAGCGGCAGGAGCTTGGAAGCAGCTTCCTTGTCGACAAACTTCGCGATGCCGCCGGCGAGGTCGCCCTTTTCATCGACCTTGAACCAGTAGCCCTTCGCGCCCGCCTGCACCTCGCAGTCGGTCAGGAGCTTGTCGATCTGCTTGCGCGTGAGCGTGCAGTTGGAGATCGCGACGGCCTTGACGGTCTTGTCCGCAAGGACCTCAAAGCTGCTTCCCTCGAAGAGGGAGGAGACGTTCGTCGCGGTCAGGTCGATGCGCAGGTCCGGCTTATCACTGCCGTAAATCTCGAGCGCGTCGAGGTACTTGATGCGGCGGAACGGGGGCTGAGATGCGATGTCATAGGTGCCGAACTTGGCAAAGACCGGGGGCAGCACGTCCTCGCAGATGGCGAAAACGTCTTCCTGAGAGGCGAACGCCATCTCCATATCGAGCTGATAGAACTCGCCGGGGCTGCGGTCGCCGCGCGCGTCCTCATCACGGAAGCACGGCGCGATCTGGAAGTAACGGTCAAAGCCGGAGGTCATCAGCAGCTGCTTGAACTGCTGCGGGGCCTGCGGCAGGGCGTAGAACTTGCCGGGGTGCTTGCGGGCGGGAACGAGGTAGTCGCGCGCGCCCTCGGGGGAGGAGGCCGTCAGGATCGGGGTGGTGATCTCGAGGAAGTCGTGCTCCATCATGGCCTTGCGCAGCGCGGCGATGATGTTGCAGCGCAGGATGATGTTCTTCTTGACGGCGGGGTTGCGCAGATCGAGATAGCGGTACTTGAGGCGCTGCGTCTCGTCGGCCTCACGGCTGCGGTTGATCTCAAACGGCAGCTGTTGTAGCGGCAGCGGCCGAGGATCTCGATCTTCTCGGGCACGACCTCGATCTCGCCGGTGGGCTGATTGGGGTTCTTGCTTTTTTCTTCTCGCTGTAAAGCTGCACGCGCAGGCCGCCGGCGCGCAGCATGGACGCCAGCGCCACGGCTGCGGACAGATCGTCCCGTCATCGGCAGGATGAGCACGTCCGCCGGGGCGGTGAGCACGGCGTCGGAGATCATGTTCTGCTCCTGCAGGATGTAAAAACAGGCGCGTCAGGCCGATGGAGATACCAACGCCGGGCAGGGACTTGTTCGTATAATACCCCGCGAGGTCGTCGTACCGGCCGCCGGAGCAGATGCTGCCGACCTCGGGATGGTCGAGCAGGACGGTCTCGTACACCGTGCCGGTGTAGCCGTCAAGGCCGCGCGCGCGATCGTGAGGTCGAGCTCGAAGTTCTCCTCCGGGACGCCGAACGCGGGCAGGTAGCCCACGACGGTGCGCAGCTCGTCAAGGCCAAGGTCAAACGTCTCGTTCCGGCCGCGGTACTGCTCCAGGAAGGCAAAAAGCTTGTCCGCGCTCGTGCCCGGGCAGGCAATGAAGCGCATTCTCGTCCGCGTTTTCGCTCGTGACGCCGCAGGTGTCGGTGAGCAGCGCGCGCACCTTGTCCGCGCCGATCTTATCGAGCTTGTCGATGGTGCGCAGCACATCGCCCGCCTGCTCGCTCAGACCGAGGATGGCGAAAAAGCCGTTGAGCACCTTGCGGTTATTCACGCGGATGCGGAAGCGGTGCAGGCCCAGGCGCGTGAACGTGTCGTAGATGATGGCCGGGATCTCGGCCTCGTTCAAAATATCGAGCGCACCGTCGCCGATGATGTCGATATCCGCCTGATAAAACTCGCGGAAGCGGGCTGCGCGCGCTCGCCGCGCCAGACCTTGCCGATCTGATAACGGCGGAACGGGAAGGTGAGCTGGCCGTAGTTGGCCGCGACGTACTTCGCCAGCGGCACCGTGAGGTCAAAACGCAGGGCGAGATCGCTGTCGCCCTTCGTGAAGCGGTAGATTTGCTTTTTCCCGTCTCGCCGCCGCCCTTGGCCAGCAGCACCTCGGCCGCCTCGATGGCGGGCGTGTCGAGCGGGTGAATCCGTAGCGGGCGTAGGTCTCTGCCAGAACGGCGCGCATTTTGTCCATCTGCACCTGCTTGTCCGGCGGCAGCTCCATGAAGCCGGACAGGGTGCGGGGTCTGATCTTGTCCATGGTGATGATGATTCCTTTCGGGTTTACGATTTCTTCTTGGGGTTGACGATGTCGCGCCAGTCGAGGTCGCCGCGGTTCAGGCCCAGGATGAGCACCTCGGCCGTGGCCACGTTGCTGGCGAACAGGATCTGCCGCTGGTCGCAAAGGCGCGCCATGCGGTTGACCTCGTCAAAGTTGCCGCTCTCGGCATCGCAGAAAAACAGCACGAGGTCGATCTCGTTGTAGGCGATGCGCGCGTCGAGCTGCTGGCACCCCCTGCGAAGAGTGCAGGTAGGTGCGGATCTTCAGACCGGTGGCCTCGGAGATGAGCCGCCCGGTCGTAAACGTTGAGCTCAGATCATGCTGGCCAGTATGCCGCAGTATGCGATGCAGAATTGGACCATGAGTTCTTTCTTGCCGTCGTCAGCGATCAGTGCAATGTTCATATGGATAACTCCTCTCTTTCTGGTCAGCGGCCGTCACTGCAGCAGCGAGAGCTCGCTCTCGGGGGCGGTGTTGACGGTCTTGACGGTAAAATATGCGTCGAGAAAATCGCGCGCGATGGAGGCGATGGAAGCGCCGGCGCTGCCGTGCTCCCACAACGACCGCCACGGCGACCTTGGGATTGTCATACGGTGCATAGCAGATGAAAATGGCGTTGTTGACCTGGTTATCGCCCAGCTGGGCGGTACCGGTCTTGGCGGCGACCTTCACGCCGTAGTCGCCGAAGGTCTCATACGCGCTGCCGGCGCGGTCATTGGCGACGAGGTACATGCCCTTTTGCACGGCGGCCCAGTTATAGTCGCTGGTCTCGACGGTGCTGAGCACCTCGGCCTCGTTTTTTATAGATGAGCTCGCTGCCGTCATAGCGTACTCCGCCAGCTGCAGCGGCGTGAACAGGCTGTACGACTGGCCGATGGCCGCCTGCAGCGAGTCACCGACATACCAGTTCGTGTTCTCGAGCTTTTTCTTCACGGCCTCCGTGGCCATCTGGCCGGTGCTCTCCGGCAGCTCGATGCCGGTGTGCTCGCCAAGGCCGAAGGCCGCGGCATAGCGCGCGAGCGTGTCGATCGGCAGGCTGTCGCCGACGGTGTAGAAGAAGATGTTGCACGAGTCGCGGATGGCCTCGGTGACGTTGTCATTGCCGTGTGTGACGCCGGAGGAGGCGATCCAGCACTTGGGCGCGTAGCCGGTGTCCTCATACTTGCGGAATGTGCCGGTGCACTGGATGCGCGTGCCGGTGGTGATGACGCCCTCGGTCAGGCCGGCGATGGCCGTGCAGGGCTTGAACGTCGAGCCGGGAGAATACTGGCCCAGCAGCGCACGGTTGAACAGCGGCTGGTTGTCCGCCTCGGAGACGGCCTTGTAATTCTCCTCACTCTGGAAGAGCGTCTGCAAATCATACGTCGGGTAGTTGGCGATGGCCAGCGGCTGGCCGGTGGCGACGTCGACCGCGACGAGCGCGCCGCCGCCGACGGCGTCGCTGGTTTTCGTAGACTTCGACTTCATGTTCTCGATGCCCTTGGTCAGTGACTGCTCGGCCGCCGACTGCAGGTCGAGGTCGATCGTGAGGCTGACCTGGTCGCCCGGCTCCGGCTCGGTGGTATAGGTCGTGCCGGTGACGGTGCCGGAGGCGTTTTTCGTCACGATGGCCGTACCGTTCGTGCCGTGGAGATATTTTTCAAAGGCGAGCTCGGCCCCGTCCTTGCCGACGGTCGCGCTCATGGGGTAGCCCTGGGTCTTGTAGGTGGTGTATTCCTCAGCGGTCATCAGGCCCGTGTAGCCGAGCAGGTGCGCCGCGAGATTCGTGTGGTACTGGCGCGTATAGGACACCGTGACCTCAAAGCCGGGGACGTTATTTTCCTTCAGGGACGTGATGAGCTCCATGCTCGCGTCCTTGACGAACACATAGTCCGGCAGGTAGAGCTTGTCGATATAGCGCGTCTTGATCGAGTAGCGCAGGCCGGCGATGATGCGCATGTCGGCCGCGGAATAGTTGTTGTTGATCTCAAACTTCTCGCGGCAGTAGCTCATGAGCTCCACGGCCGTGGCCTCCTCGTCGAGGCCGGCGTATTTGAGAAAAACCCTTGAGCTGCGTGCGCTGCGTGTCGTTCATGTCCGTGTACGCAAACGGGGGCGCGGACGTGACCGGCAGCTCGTCGACATACGTGTCGCCGCAGGAAGCGACGGTGCGCGCCATCTGCAGGAGGATGCCGTTCGGGTCGTCCTGCTCGAAGAGGTCGTCAGGGTTGAAGATGAGGTTATTGCAGCTCGTGTTCGACACGAGCACGCGGCCGTAGCGGTCGAGGATGCTGCCGCGCGCGGCCTCCACGGTCTGGGAGCTGGCGACGCTGTTGCGGTTTTCCTCATAGTACGCCTTGCCGTCGACGATCTGCAGCTTATAGAGCGCGACGACGAACACGATCACGAGCAGCGCGAGCAAACACACGCGAGCGCGGCGACGCGGCCGGGTTTGATGGGTTTTTCCATAGCGAAGATCCTTTCGGGGGTCGGGCGCGCCGAGAAAACTCAGCGCAGGGCACGCCGGCGGTGAAACGCACGGCTGATATAGTAATACGGGACGGCGAGCGGGAGCGAAAACACGCTTGCCCCAGCGCCACGGCCAGCAGCCGCCAGAACGACGCGCCGTGGAAGATCCACAGCCGGAACATCTGGCAGAAGGCCGTGAGCAGAAACGCAGCCAGGCACGTCACGAGAAATGGCAGCAGGCTGTTATTGATCAGATAGTCCGCGAGCATACCGGCGCCGAAGCCGATGACCGCGAAGAGCACGGCAAAGAGCATGCCCGTGCCGGGGTAGCCCATGGCGCAGAAGTAGCCCGCGATGAGGCCGAACACCGCACCCCACGTGCCGCCCTCGAACACGCCGACCGCCACAACGACCGCCGGAACGAACATGGCGTGCACGCCGAAGAGCGCAATGTGCGCAAAGACCGTATTCTGCAGCAGGGAGCGTCACGGCCATGTACAGCGCACACCAGAGCGCGCGGTGCACTTTGTCCTTGTTGATGAGATCCGCCCACATGTCAGCTCACCACGTCAAAGTCTTTGATGACGAATACCTGCAGCAGCTCGCCGAGGTCACACGCGGGCGTGATGACGCCGTAGGTCTGCTGGCCGCCGGCCTCGGTGCGCACATCCGTGATCGTGCCGACGACGAGACCCGCCGGGAACGCGCCGCCCTTTGCCGGACGTGAGCACGGTGTCGCCGGTGAAGATGCTCATGCCCTCGGCCAGATAGCCGAAGCGGACGCAGCCCTGCTGCATAAGCGTGAAGTCGCCGGACCATGGCCGTCGCGCCGCTGCCGCTGATATAGCCGCCGACGCTCATATCCACGTCGATGACGGTGCGCACGGTCGCCCAGGTGCTGCCGGTCTCGATGACCTGACCGACGAGGGCACCGGACTCGTTCATGACGCAGTCACCGACCGCGATGCCGCTGTCGCTGCCCTTGCTGAGCGTGAGCGTGCTCGACCAGTTCGACGCGCCGTAGGACACGACGTTCGCGGGCTCGAGCTCAAAGTCCGTGTGCCGCTGGGTGAAGCCCAGCAGGTCCCGGTAACGCTCGTTTTCCGCGAGCGCCTCCTGCCCCCTCGCGCGCCTGCGCCTGGGCCTCGGCCAGCTGCGTGCGCAGCTGCTCGTTTTCGGCCTTGAGCTGGTCATATTTATAAATGTAGCCGTAGATGCTCTCGAGCCACTGCGCCGTGACGGTCGCGGCCTTCTGCAGCGGCGCGCGCACGATGCCGTCGAGATTCGTCAGGAATCCCGCCCTGCCGCCGAGCGCCCCGGCGATGAGCGCGAGCACGAGCACGACCGCGACCACGATCACACCGACGCGCGCGCCTTTCTTTTTCAGATACGTTTTCCAGTTCAAAGCAGCTCGACTCCCAGTTCGTTCAGCAGTTGTCCCAGCCTGCACAGCGGCAGGCCCATCACGTTGAAATAATCGCCGTCCAGATGCGCGACGAACAGCGCGCCGCGGCCCTGAATGCCGTAGGCCCCGGCCTTGTCCATCGGCTCGCCAGTGGCGATGTAGCGCTCGATCTCCGCAGGCATGAGCGTGCGAAAGCGCACGGCGGTCTGCTCGGCCGCCTGCCGCAGCTCGCCGCCGCGCAACACGGCGACGCCGGTGTAGACGATGTGCTCGCGCCCGGACAGGGCTGTGAGCATGCGCACGGCATCGTCATGATCCTTCGGCTTGCCGAGGATGGCGCCGTCGAGATACACGATCGTATCCGCCGCGATGATGATGTCCTCCGGCGCGCAGGTCTGCGCGACCTCCTGCGCCTTGTGCAGGGACAGTTCGCGCACGGTCTGCTCCGGGCCGGCGCCCGGCGTCGCGCGCGCTCGGGACCGGTGGCCGGCCGGATCGTCAGGGTCCGGCACGCCGAGCATCTCCAGCAGCCCGCCGGCGGGGGAGCCAGAGGCAAGGATCCAGTTCATGGTCGTTCCTCCCGGGCGGGTCATTCCACGCCCCGATAATACAGCCCGCGGGTCAGCCCGTTCGGGCGGTAATCCGTCAGGCCCAGATAGCTCTGCGTGACCGCGACGCACTCATGCGGCGTCTCGGTCGTGAACATGAGGCGCACGCCCCAGAGCCCCGCCGTTTCATAGTCCTCATGCTTGTCGGCGAGGTAGAGCTTGTGCGCGTTGAAGATCTGGTTGCGGTGGCCGAACGCCGGCAGCACCGGGAACAGCGCCCCGCGCCGGTCGGCCAGATTGTTGGGCACCTTGCAGTTGCAGCGGCCCGCGCTGTTGCGGATGATGCACTGCTCGGTGATCATGCACGGCAGGCGGCCGTAGACGATCATCTCCGTGTCGATGCTTTTGGCGAGGTCGCGGATCTGCGCCACGCGCAGCTCAAACGATGCCGTCGCGCTCACGAGACCGGCCTGCTGCAGCACTTCCTCCGTGAAGGAGTTGAAGACATTGAGCCCGAAGTCGCCGCGCACGCGCATTCCGGCGCGGCGGGCGAAGAAGATGTGCCCCATGTTGCCGACGAGCGCTTCCTGCACGCCGTTTTCTGCGGCACGCCCCAGCATAGCGTGCATGTCCTCGGCCTGATCGTCCGTGATGACGCGCGGCAGCACCGCCGCGACCTGCGCCCCCTGCTCCAGAAACGGGGCGACGCGCGGAAAATCCGTGTCAAGGATCTCGACCGGCACGTACACATACGCCGGGCGCAGCGCGGCAAGCTCCGGCGTGAGCTGCCCGGCCTGATGCACCTGCACGATGAGCGCGGGGTCGGCAAAATAGCGTTTCCCCCGGACGCAGCGGCAGCGGCAGGCTCCGCCGCTCGGGCAGGGCCGCGCGCTCGTCCTTCAGGCCGGTGATGAGCCGGCGGCGCAGGTCGTTGACGGCGGCCGCCGGAAGATACAGGCCGGGGTCGATGCGGCTTTCCGTGCCGGTGGAATAATAGGGCGTTCCGCCCGTTTTGGCAAATTGATCGGCAAGGCTCTGTCCGGTCAGCGGCGCGCGCTGCGCAGGCTCGGGCACAGGCCCTGTGAGCACGGCGCGATGCCCGTCCTCATCCGCGACGGCGGCCATGACCGGCTCGCCCGCACGCACCTTGGCGTAAAACTTCACGGGCACGCGGCGGCGCTCGCCGTCGGCATATGCCTTGCGCGCAGCGGTGAACATCTTTTCAGCCTCGCGGTCGGGCTCGGCCGCGCGGGTGCCGAGCATATCCGGCCCCTTCTCGCCGAGCAGGTAGCCCTGCGTGAAGCCCTGACGCGAAAACGCCAGCGCAAGGCGGTCATTTTCCTCCGGCGTGGGCACACGGTGCTCATGGATGCACTTGGCGTACACATCCGTGACCACGGCGACATACTCCGGCCGCTTCATGCGCCCCTCGATCTTCACACAGGCGACGCCGGCCTCATCGAGCTGCTGCAGATAATCCGCCAGGCAGTTGTCGCGCAGGCTCAGCGGGTACTCGTCCATGCGGCCGCCCATGCTGTACTGCATGCGGCACGGCTGCGCACACGCGCCGCGGTTGCCGCTGCGGCGGCCGATGAGCGCGCTCATATAGCACTGACCGGAATAGCAGAAGCACAGCGCACCGTGCACAAAGACCTCGGTCTCGATGCTCGCGTGCTGCGAGATGAAGCGGATCTGCTCGAGCGAGAGCTCGCGCGAGAGCACGGCGCGGGTGATGCCCATCTCGGCCGCGGCCTCGACTCCGGCGAGGTTGTGGATGCTCATCTGCGTGCTCGCGTGCAGCGGGATATCCGGCAGAGCATCGCGCAGCACGCGCGCAAGCCCCAAATCCTGCACGAGGATCGCGTCCGCTCCGGCGTCCGACGCCTGCTGCGCGAGCGCGGCGGCGGCCTCCATCTCGCGGTCGCCCACGAGGGTGTTGAGCGTGACGTAGACCTTGCAGCCGCGGATATGGCAGTAGCGCACCGCTTTTGCAAACGACTCCCGTGTGAAATTATCCGCGCTCCGGCGCGCGTTGAACCCGTCGCCAAAGCCCATATACACCGCGTCCGCCCCGTTTTGCACCGCCGCGATGACGGCATCGAGGTTGCCCGCAGGTGCCAGCAATTCCAGCATAGACCCACTCCTAGTTATAGTCATACATATCGCATTATAACACAGGCGCTGCTCTTGCTACAAGTCAATTTTCATGCTATAATGTGAATCTATCATGAATTTCTATCGACCCGAGGGGTAATTGCATGGATCAAGCCGAATTTACGCTGTCGCGGCCGGTTTGCCTGTCGCTGCCGATCGAGGAAGCGGACAAGCTGCTGCAGGAAAAGGACGGGCGCTGCGCCCTGGTATATCTCGCGCTGCTGCGCGCCGGGGGAAAGTCCTTCCCCGCCGAGCGCATCGGCCTGACCGAGCGCGAACTGCGCCAGACGATGGAGCGCCTGTGCGCGCTCGGACTCGTCTCCGCCGCCGGAAAAGAACAGCCTGCCCCGGCGCAGCGCAGCGCCGCGCCCGCAGCCGACCGGCCGGTCACTGCCGAGCCGAAGCTCGTGCCCGCGGCCGAGCTGCCGCAGTACACGGCGGAGGATATCTCCGCCCGGATGCTCAGCGACGGGCCCATGCAGACCGTGCGCCGCGAGGCCGAGCAGCTCTACGGCCGCAAGCTCACGACGCCCGAAATGAATATGCTGCTCGGGCTGCGCGACTATCTCGGTCTCCCGGCCGACGTGCTCATGGAGCTGATCCACTACGTCTTTCAGGAATACCGCGCCGAGCGCGGTCACGCCGGCACGCCGACGATGCGCCGGATCGAAAAGGAGGCCTACGCGTGGGCCGATCAGGAGATCCACACGACGGCGCAGGCGGAGGAATTTCTGCAGCGGCGTCAGGCGCGGCGCGACCTTGCGCAGCAGGTACTGCAGGTGCTGCAGATCTGCGACCGGGCGCCGAGCCGCACCGAGCGCGGCTACATCACGAGCTGGCTGGACATGGGCTTTGGCTGCGAGGCGATCGCCGAGGCGTATGACCGCACGGTCGTGGCGACCGGCGCGCGCAAGTGGCCCTATCTCAACCGCATCCTCATGAGCTGGCACGAAAAAGGGCTGCACACGCTCGACGAGATCAGCAGCGGCGACCCGCGCGCAGCGGGCAAGCACCGCGCGGCTGCCGCCGCGCCCGCAGCCGACCGCGACGATCTCGATCGCGTGGAACAAATGCTCCGCAAGATGGAGCAGACCAACACCTAAGGAGGGACCGGCATGGCCCGCAATGGGATCTATCTGGCGCGCGCCCGCGAGCAGATCGCGCAGCAGCGCGCGGAAAATGAGCGCGAGCACCGCCGCCGCGTGGACGACGCCTATCGCCGTGTGCCCGGTCTGCGTGCACTCGACCAGACGCTGCAGCAGCAGATGATCACGCTCGTCGGTCTGACGATGCGCCACGGCAGCGACCCGACGGACGAGCTGCGCGCGCTCGAGCGTGCGAATCTTGACACGCAGGCACAGCGCGCCGAGCTGCTGACAAGCTATCACCTGCCGGTGGACTACACCGACGACATCTACACCTGCCCCGACTGCCGCGACACGGGCTATATCCAGGGTCAGCCCTGCCGCTGTCTGCTGCGGCGCTACAATGCCGAGCTCACGCGCGACCTCAGCCGCCTGCTGCAAAGCGGCGATGAGTCGTTCGAGCACTTTGACCTCACGCTCTATGACGAGAGCGCACGCCCGAAGATGGAGCGCGTGTTTCAGGTCTGCCGCACGTTCGCGCAGACGTTCCGCCCCGGCACGATGAACCTGCTGCTGCAGGGCGGCACGGGACTTGGCAAGACATATCTGTCGGCGTGCATCGCGCGCGTGGTCGCGGGCGCGGGCTACGCCGTCGCCTACGAGACGGCCGCAAGCGCGCTCGATGCGTTTGAGTGCGCGAAGTTCCAGCGCAGCAGCGCAGACGGTGAGGCCGCCGCGCAGCGCGTGGAGCAGTATCTCGGCTGCGACCTGATGATCCTCGACGATCTCGGCACGGAAATGATCACGGCCTACTCCACGAGCGCCCTCTACACGCTCATCAACACGCGCCTGACGCGCAAAAAGGCCACCATCATCAGCACCAACTGCTCCAACGAGGAGCTGCAGAAAAAATACACGCCGCAGATCCTGTCGCGCATCGCGGGCGAATACCAGACGCTCCCGTTCGCGGGTCGGGACATCCGGCAGATCAAAAAGGAGCGCGAAGCATGAATCAGCACGAGATCACCGAGCGCCGTCCCCTGCTCGACGCGAGCGGCAACCTGACAGAACCCGGCTACGCCAAGACCCTGCTGCCCATCTACCGCCGCAGCGACATCAAGGCCGGCAAAATGCGCATCAAGGAGTGGGACTACTACTGCGTCAACAACGGGCACTTTGCCCTCGCCCTGACCATCGCGGACAACAGCTACATGGGGCTCGACTCCATCTCCCTGCTCAACCTCGACGAGGGGTGGGAGATCACGAAAAGCCCGATGCGCGCGTTCACCAACGGCAAGATCGGTCTGCCCGAGAGCAGCGAGCACGGCGATGTGAGCAGCTCCGGCAAACACTACAGCATCCTGCTCAAAAACGAGGGCGACAAGCGCGTGCTCATCGCGCAGATGAAAAACTTCGGCCCCGAGGGCTCGCTGTACGCGAAGGTGACGCTCTCGGACATCCCGCCCGAGTCCATGGTCATCGCCACGCCCTTTGACAAGGACAAGCACTTCTACTTCAACCAGAAGATCAACTGCATGCGCGCCGAGGGCACGGTGACCTACGGCTACCACAACCGCACCTACACCTTCGACCCGGCGGACAGCTTCGCCGTGCTCGACTGGGGGCGCGGTGTGTGGACGTACAAAAACACGTGGTACTGGGGCAGCGCCTCCGGCCTCGTGGACGGGGAGCGCTTCGGCTTTAACATCGGCTACGGCTTCGGCAACACAAGCGCCGCGAGCGAGAATATGCTCTTTACAAGGGCCGCGCGCACAAGCTCAGTCAGGTGACCTTCCACATCCCCGGCGACGGCGGCAGACGCACGCCGGACTATATGCAGCCATGGACGTTCACGAGCGACGACGGCCGCTTCGAGATGGACTACACCCCCGTGCTCGACCGCGCGAGCTGCTCGGACGTGGGGCTCATCAAGTCCGACCAGCATCAGGTGTTCGGCGTCTTTAACGGCCGCGCCGTGCTCGACGATGGCACGGTGCTGAACGTAAAGACCTCCCGGCTTCGCCGAGAAGGTCATCAACAAATGGTAAAACACGCAGCAAAAAACCGCTCTGCTTTCGCAGAGCGGTTTTTCTGTTCTTACGGGAATTACTTGCCCTCGATGGCGTCGGCGAGGCTGCTGAGCCAATCGCCCTGCACGTCCTCGATGCGGCCGGCATCGCACGCCGCCGCGATGGCGGGGTCGATGGGCAGCTTAGCCGTGTTGGGGATGCCGTGCTTGGCAGCAATAGCCTCGATGTGGCTCTCGCCGAAGATGGCATGCTGCTTGCCGCAGTCCGGGCAGGTGTAGTAGGCCATGTTCTCAACGATGCCGAGCACGGGCACGTGCATCATGTCGGCCATGTTGACGGCCTTGTCGACGATCATGCCGACAAGCTCCTGCGGAGACGTGACGACGACCACGCCCGCCACAGGCAGGGACTGGAACACCGTCAGCGGCACGTCGCCCGTTCCGGGAGGCATGTCGACGAACATATAGTTCACATTCTCCCCTGGACGTCGGTCCAGAACTGGGTCACGGCGCCCGCGATGACCGGGCCGCGCCAGACGACGGGGTCGGTCTCGTTCGGGAGCAGGAGGTTGATGGACATGATCTCGATGCCGGTGCGGGTGCGGTTGGGATACAGAAAATCCTCGCCGCCCATAGCGCCGCCGTGAACGCCGAACGCCTGCGGGATGGAGGCCGGTGATATCGGCATCGAGCACGGCCGCCTGATGGCGCGGCGCTGCATCTCGCAGGCGAGCAGGCTCGTCACGAGGCTCTTGCCGACGCCGCCCTTTGCCGGAGACGACCGCGATGACCTTATCAACGCGGGCGCCCGGACGCAGCGCCTGCTGCAGGGACTCGGCCGCGTGCTCGCAGTTTTCGCCGCAGGTCGAACAGTCGTGGTGCAGTTTTCAGGGTGTTTCCGTGTGTGATGGTCACTCATAGTTGGGGTTTCCTCCGCTTCAACGTATGTTGGTTTTATTATACGCCAATGGCGCAGGGAAGTCAACCGCCGGACTTGCGCAGGAAGTCATGGAGCCCGCACAGCACGACGCACGCCTGCGCGCGTGGCATTGTCCAGCGGCGCAAAGCCGTGGTCGCCGCCGGACAGCAGCCCCTTTTCATAACAGAAACAGACACTGTCGAGCGCCCAGGGGGCGATATCGTCAAGGTCTGCGAATGTTGTAGGCCGAGGATCGGCGGTCGGGTGCGTGTCCACGCCCTTCAGGCGAGGTAGCCGGCCATGATCACCGCCATCTCCTGGCGCGTGATGTTCGGTTCGGCTCAAACGCCCGTCGCCGGGAGACGATGCCCCCCGACGCGGCCCAGGCCACGCTGGGCGCATACCACTGCAGCCAGAAACGTCTGAGAACGGCTGCCGGGATAGTCCGCCTCGTCCACGCCCGAGGCCCGCGAGCATGGTCACGAACATGGCGCGCGTGAGCGTGCCGTCCCGTGGAACAGGCCGCCTCCACGCCGTTGACCCAGCCCGCGTCCGCGGCGGTTGACATAGTCCCTTCGCCCAGTGGCTGCGGCAGTCGCGGAACAGCGGCTCGACATCGACCTCGCCGGGGTCCCTTCTTCTCAAGGCCGTAATATGCCGCGATGCCGCTGCGCGTCCGCCTGCGCCATGGCCCAGCAGCTTGGCATCGCTCGAGGAGGAACTGCTCGCAGTCACTGTCGCTGCTGACGAAGCAGTGCTCAATGATCATGGCCAGGATGTGCCAAGCTGGCCATAGCGGACGATGCCGTAATAGTCGGCGAGCTTTGCCGTTGGGATAGCGCGTACCGTCGTGCGAACCCTCTTTGACGAGGCCGCGGCTCGTGTCGATGCCGAGCCGGCTGAGCTGCGCGAGAATATTCGTACCGACGGCGTCGACGACCTCCGCGCGGTCCGGGATCATAATTGCCGTTGCTGGCGGATCAGCCCGCCGTGCGCGGACTGATTGCTGCCGGCAGAGTTCAGGTGCAGGCTCACGAGCAGGTCCGAGCATTGTTCGGCCGCGAAGTCCACGCCCTTCACCTCTCTCAGGGGCGTATAGCGCGTGCCGTAGCTGTCCTCGCGCGTCATGTCCACGTGGACATTGCGGTAGGTCTCGAGCTCCTCTTTTAAAGTACAGGCCGATCTTGAGCACAAAGGTCCGCCTCCTGGTACCCATATTTTTTCGTTGACCGCGCCGGGTCGTTGCCGCCCGCGCCGTCGCCGCCGTGGCCAGGGTCAGGCGTGATGTACAGTCCTGTCCTTGGCGGCAGTCGTTCACCGCCAGCGCCGCCGGGCACTGCCAGCGCCGCCGTCAGCACCAGCGTGAGAAAGAAAGATAAGATCCGCTTCATCGTTCATCCGGGTGCGCCGGGATGCGCCCCGTCCTCCCTTCATAAATTATGACAACCTTTGTCAAGCCATTGTACCCCACCGTCCGTTTTGCAAGAGCACAGGCTGCCAGCGGAAATTTAGAGGCCGTGCCGGATTTGACATTTCCGGCCGGGTTGTGCGCTGTGTTATGGCGGGTTATCTACCATGGATATGACTCTGGTAGTGATGGCGGCGGTCCGGCTCGCGTTATGGCGGCGAAGCGGCGCCTCGGCCCCGGCGAGATCCTGATGGAGTACGCGATCTACGACGCGCGCTGCGCGGGTTTGACCGCATCGTGCTCATCATCAAGCCGCAGATGCTGCAGGACGTGCGCGACCTCTTCGGTGACCGCATCGAGCAGCGCACCGGCATGCGCATCGACTACGCGTGTGCGCGCGCGATGTGATCCGGACGCCCTTTGCCGTCATCAACGCCGACGATTTTTACGGCCGCGGCGCCATCGACGCCATTGCCGCCGCGCTGCCGGAGCTGCACGGCGCGCAGGACGCCGCCATGGTCGGCTACCGGCTGAAGAACACCGTGAGCCCCTTCGGCACCGTGACGCGCGGCGTGTGCGCGACGGAAAACGGTCTGCTGCGCAAGGTGCAGGAGACCTACAAGATCCAGCTGGGCACCGACGGCACGATCCGCGACACGTCCGACGCAGGCGCGGGCGTCGTGCTCGCCCCCGAGGCGATCGTGAGCATGAACCTGTGGGGCTATCACCCGGCGATGCTGGACGTGATGGCGCAGTATTTTGACGCCTTTGTGCGCGATCTCGCCCCCGGCGACGAGAAGCGCGAGTGTCTGCTGCCCGTGATGATGGACGCGCTCACGGCGCAGGGGCGCGTCAGCACGCGCGTGCTGCAGACGGACGAGCACTGGTTCGGCCTGACGTATCAGGACGACAAGCCCGGCGTCGTCGCGGCGCTGCACGACCTGCACGCCGACGGGACGTATCCCCCGGCGCTGTGGAAATAAATCTGCCGAAACTGCCAATCGCGGCGATCTGTCCGATCGCCGCGATTTCTTTACAAATTTCTAATAATTCTTTAAGTGTCTCCTGGTATGATGAAGTAACCAAAGTTTCAGGAGGCACCCGCGATGGAAGAGACACTGCGCATCGCCGTGTTCGGCGACTCGCTGATGAAGGGCACGCTGCCGGACGCGCAGCTGCGGTATCATTTTCACACCGACCTGTTCGAGGCCCCGCTCGCCGGGCTGCACGCCGAGGTGACGAACAGGTCCGTCTTCGGCGCGACCTCGCGCAAGGGCGTCACGCTCGTGCAGCGCGATCTGGCCCGCGGCCACCGCTATGACTGGGCGCTCGTGGAATACGGCGGCAACGACTGCAACTACAACTGGCCCGACGTGGCCGCGCACCCGAGCAGGATCACGACCCCGTGGTGCTGGTGGACGAATTCCGCGCGAACATGGCGGCCATCGTGCAGATGCTGCGCGAGGCCGGCATCCGCCCCATCTTCACGACCCTGCCGCCCATCGACGAGGTGAAGTACCTCGCCTGCATCGACCACAACGGCGCGAGCGCCGCGGGCGTGATGCAGTGGCTGGGCGACGTGCGGCGCATCTACCGCACGCAGGAGCGCTACTCCGGGCTCGTGCGCACCATCGCCGACGAGCTGGACGTGCCGTGCGTGGACCCGCGCGAGCGCTTTCTCGACAGGGGCGACCCCCGCGCGCTCAACGCGGACGACGGCATCCATCTGTCGGAGGCAGGGTACCGGCTGTTTTACGGCGCGCTCATCGAGCAGGTGCGTGCGATCGTCTGAACTGCATAGAACAGGAGCGGACACCGCGATCGGTGTCCGCTCCTGTTCTGCTTATATGCGGCAGGCAGCCTGCGTGCGCGCGAGCAGGCGCGCGGCCGTCTGCGCGTCCGCCTGACCGGGCAGCAGCCGCCAGACCCAGTTGCCGGAGGCCGTGCCGGTGTGTTCATGCGGCTCTCGGCGCCGAGGCCGAGCACGTCCTGCATCTGCGCGATAAACAGCTCTGCGCGCGAACCCATGCCGGCGCGCAGCAGCGCCTCCGGCAGGCGCGCGACATCGTACACACCGAGGCAGCGCATGGCATAGTCGGCGTCCGCGCCGCCGAGCGCCGCCCACGCGGCGGCGGGCGCGTTGTCGTGCGTGCCGACATAGCGCAGACTGTGCGCGCGCACGCGGTCTGGCCGGTGCTCGGACGTGCCGCTGGGGTCGAAGCCGAAGAGCAGCACGCGCATACCCGGGCAGCCGGAGCGCGCGACGAGGCGGCGCACATCGTCGTCGATCGTGCCGAGGTCCTCGGCGATGAGTTCCAGCTCGGGCGCTGCCGTGTGCAGCGCCTGCAGCAGCGCCGGGCCGGGGCCGGGCGCCCAGTGGCCGCCGCGGGCGGTCAGTTCGCCGCGCGGCACCACCCAGTAGCTCGAAATGGCGCGAAAATGGTCGATACGCACCACATCGTAGCGCTTTGCTGCGCCGCGGATGCGGTCCTTCCACCACCGGAAGCCGTCCGCGCGCATGGCATCCCAATCGTAGAGCGGGTTGCCCCAGAGCTGGCCGTCGGCGCTGAAATAGTCCGGCGGGACACCGGCGGCAGCGCTCGGCTGCCCGTCCGGGTCGAGACAGAACTGCGCCGACTGCGCCCAGACGTCCGCGCTGTCAGGCGCGACATACATGGGCAGGTCGCCGATGATGCGCACACCGTGCGCGTGGGCATAGGCGCGCACCGCGTCCCACTGGCGGGTGAACTCCGTCTGGAGGTAGGCGTGCAGGAGCACGCGGTCGTCGAGCCGCGCGAGCGCCTCTCCGCGCGCGCGGCAGCGTCCCGGTCGCGCAGGGGCTGCGGCCAGGCATACCACGGTGCGCCGCCCTGCTCTTCCTTCAGAGCCATGTACAGGCAGTAGTCGCGCAGCCACGGCTCGGCCGCGAGCGCGGCGCGCAGCGCGGGCACAACAGCGTCCCGTTCGCGCGCGAACGCCGCGGCCCAGAGCGCGGTCCTGCCCGCGTGCACGCGCGCGTAGTCCACGCGCATGGGATCACTGCCCCAGTCGATGGCGCGCACCTCGTCGAGCGTGAGCGCGCCGCGCGCAACGAACGGCTCTGGCGAGAGCAGGTCGGTGCTGCCGGCAAACGTCGAGGCCGACAGGTACGGCGAGTACGCGCCGTCCGGCGGGTTGAGGGGCAGGATCTGCCAATAGCGCTGCCCGGCGGCAGCGAGAAAGTCAATGAAATCCCGGGCGGCTTTGCCCAGGTCGCCGATGCCGCACGGCCCCGGCAGGGCCGACACCGGCAGCAGGATACCGCTGGAACGGTCCATGCTCCGTCACTCCTTTTGATAGCTGCGGATGATCTCGCGGAACTTCGGATTGCGCGGCAGCAGGCGCATGAGCGGCAGGCCCAGCACGCCGAGCACGGCGATCTCGCCGAGCGCGACCTGGCCGCCGAAGACCCAGAACGATGCATTCAGGTGCGGGAACACGGCATCCGTGAGCGACCACGTGAGCACCGCGCCGACCAGCACGAAATTGAACACGACCGGCATGAGCGCGGCGAGGATGCACCGCACCCACGACTGCGCGCCGCGGCCGCGGCCGAGCCACGCCGTGCACAGCGCGGCCAGCAGCGTTGCGAGCGAGCCGAAGACCACGTCAAAAATGCCCGCCGCGCTCAGCAGATTCGCGATCGCGCAGCCGGCGAACAGGCCCCACGCCGTGCAGGGATGAAAAACGGCAAAATGCACAGCACCTCCGAGACCCGGCACTGGATCGCTCCGTAACTGATCGGCGCCAGAAGCATCGTCAGGGCTGCATAGGCCGCGCCCGTGACCGCCGCAGCGGCCAGCTTTCTCGTGGTGATGTGCATGATTCAATTCCTCCCATTTTTTCGTTGCACGTTGTGCGCGCAGGGTATGGCACCTGCGCATGATAAATTGACGGCGGTTATTCTACTCCACCGCCGCCGCGTTGTCAACCGGTTTGCTGTACAGACAGCCGCAATATTCCTGCCGGTAGAGGCCGTACTGCTTCGAGAGTTCAATGCTGCGCTTATAGCCCTCGCGCTTTTTGAAGTCCGACGGCAGCCAGTGCACGCCGTACTGCTGCGCCAGCTCCGCGCCGATGGCGTTGAGCCGCTGCGCGTCCTTGTGCGGCGAGACGGTGAGCGTCGTGCCGAAATAGTCGAACCCGTGCGCGCGCGCCTGCCGCGCCGTCTCCTCCAGGCGCAGGCGGAAGCACACCGTGCAGCGCGCGCCGCCCTCCGGCTCGCGTTCGAGGCCGCGGACGGCGTCGATATAGCGCTGCCCGTCATAATCGCACGCGAGCAGCTCCACCGGCTCCGGCGTCGGGAGCTGACGGATGAGCTCCCGCTGCCAGTAGAGGCGGCGGTCATACTCGCTGCGCGGCTGGATGTTCGGGTTATAATACAGCACAGTCACGCGAAAATACCGCGTGAGGTACTCGAGCACATAGCTGCTGCACGGGCCGCAGCAGCTCTGCAGCAGCAGGCGCGGTTTGCTCTCCGGCGGGAGAGATGCGAGCAGCGCGTCGAGCTGTTTTTGATAGTTTTCTTTCATAAGCGTCACCTGCCGGACAGTATAGCACACCCGCGCGCAGAATACCAGTGCGGGCCTTGACGCGGCGTGGCTTTTCCGATATGATATAGAGTAGGAAATTATGCGAAGGAGGCGCGTCCGTCATGGACCAGCGCATGAGCAAGGACAAATATTATCTCAACATCGCCGACGCGGTGCTCGACCGCTCGACCTGCCTGCGGCGCAAATACGGCGCGATCATCGTCAAGAACGACGAGATCCTCTCCACGGGCTACAACGGCGCGCCGCGCGGGCGCGTCAACTGCTCCGAGCTCGGCTACTGCAACCGCGAGCAGCTCAACATCCCCAGCGGCCAGCGCTATGAGCTGTGCCGCAGCGTGCACGCCGAGGCCAACGCCATCATCTCCGCCGCCCGGCGCGACATGATCGGCGGCACGCTCTACCTCGTCGGGCGCGACGCCGCCACCGGCGCGCTTCTGCACGACACGACCTCGTGCGCCATGTGCCGCCGCATGATCATCAACTCCGGCATCACGCGCGTCGTCAACCGCATCGGCGATGACGGCATCGAGATCATCGACGTGCAGAACTGGATCGTCAACGACGAGTCCATCCAGCCGAAGGCCGCGGCTGAATGAGCGCGGTTTTGCTTTACAAGCGCGGTGTTTTTGATTATAATAAGTAAGTTAGACTGAAAAAAGGCAGGATTCAACGTATGGCATCCATTGCATTTGAAGAGTATAAAAAACAAGCTCAACAACCTCCGCCCGGCGCTGGACGATCTGGGCGGCGCGCTGCATCTCGACGAGGCGCGCAACGAGGTCGAAAAGCTCGAGGAGGAGAGCGCGCAGGACGGTTTCTGGAACGACACCGAAAACAGCCAGCGCGTGCAAAAGCGCATCAAGACGCTCAAGCACAAGCTCGAGCGGTACGCCAGGCTCTCCGGCGCGTGGGAGGACATGCTGACCATGTGCGAGATGGCCGTCGAGGAGGACGACGACTCGATGCTGCCCGACCTCGAGAGCGAATTTCACACCTTCGAGGAGACGCTCGAATCCATGCGGCTCGAGACGCTGCTGACCGGCGAGTATGACGCGAACAACGCCATCCTCACCTTCCACGCCGGCGCAGGCGGCACCGAGGCGCAGGACTGGACGAGCATGCTCTACCGCATGTACAACATGTGGGCCGAGCGCCACGGCTACACCGTCAAGCTCATGGACTATCTCGACGGCGACGAGGCCGGCATCAAGAGCGCGACGATCATGATCGAGGGCGAGAACGCCTACGGCTTCCTCAAGAGCGAAAACGGCATCCACCGCCTCGTGCGCATCAGCCCGTTTGACGCCTCCGGCCGCCGGCACACGTCGTTCGCCGCCGTGGAGGTCATGCCCGAGATCACCGAAGACAGCGAGATCGAGCTGCGCGACGAGGACATCAAGATGGACGTGTACCGCTCGTCCGGCGCGGGCGGTCAGAAGGTCAACAAGACCTCGTCCGCCGTGCGTCTGACGCATATTCCGACCGGCATCGTCGTGTCCAACCAGGTCGAGCGCAGCCACTTCCAGAACCTCGAAAACTGCAAGAATATGCTCCGTGCGCGTCTGGCCGAGATCAAGGAGCGCGAGCATCTGGAGAAGATCTCCGATATCAAGGGTGTCCAGCTCAAGATCGAGTGGGGCAGTCAGATCCGCTCCTACGTGTTCATGCCGTACACGCTGGCCAAGGACCACCGCACCGGCTATGAAAACGGCAACATCCAGGCCGTCATGGACGGCGACATCGACGGGTTTATCAACGCCTACCTGAGCATGAACGCCGACAAGGAGAGCAAATAACAATAGACGCCCGCAAAAGCGCCGTACATGCCGGGCAGGCTGCGGCGCTGTTTTTTTTTGACCCTTTGGGCGCGTTGGAATCAGGCGGATGATCTGCTGGTCGTCCGCGCACTGATAGCCCGGACGAGGGCACGTAGCTGCCGAGCGCACGGTAGACGTCCCAGAGCCGGTCGCGGTCAAAGAGCAGGAGCGCATGCCGGCGTAGACCTCCGGCGACTCGCAGCGGAATTCCAGCACGGCGCGCCCGTCCTCCCACTGGCTGCGCACGGCGGCAGCCGCCGCGGCGACGGTCGCCTCCGCCGCCGTATAGCCGCTGCGGACGTAGTAATTATCGGCATTCGCGCGGCTGTCCGGCCAGAGTTCGGGCGCATCCGGCGTGTGGCGCACGGCCATGCGCGCCGCCGTGAGCGCGAACCACGTGTGGCTGAGATAGTCCGGCAGCGCCTTTGCATCGTCACCGTCCTGCAGGTCCCAGGTGGGGTCGAAATAATAGACCGCGCCGTCGAGCTCCGCCGCGACCCAGGCGTGGCTGTCTGCCGTGCCGTCGGCGGACAGGGACGTGCCCGTGACGACGCGCGCCGGGATACCGCCGCGCTCGAGCAGGTAGACATAGGCATCGGCGATGCCGCCGCAGACGGCCTCCCCCTCGCAGACGGCGGCGTAGGCCGTCTGGTCATACGTCTCGCGCGGGACGTAGCGCACGTGCTCCAGCAGCCAGTCGTAGAGATACAGCGCGCGGGGATAGTCCTCCGCCGGGGCGGCGGCGAGCAGGCCGTCCGCCGTCCGGGCAAGCTCCTCGTGGCGCGCCGGGCCGTCATCCGGATAGACCCAGTCGAACGTGACGGTGATGTGCGCATTCATCCCGCCGTACACCGTGTAGCGGTAGGACCGCACCCAGAGCTCCGGATCGTCGAGCAGCTCGCGCAGGCAGGCGGTGAGCGTGTCGGCATCGCAGCCGTAGACGACCGCGTCCGTCTGCTCGCGCATCGCCTTGTGCAGCACGGCGGCAGCGCGTGGGTTCGCGCCGCAGTTCGGCGCAGTGTCCGGCAGGACGGATGACTCCCGCTGGATCTGCACCGCCGGCACCGGCGTGAGCCGTGCGCGGATGCGCGGATAAAACACCGCGCCCGCCAGCACGAGCAGCAGCACCAGCAGCAGCGTCAGCCCGCAGCCCGCACCGCTCCGGCGGCGCGGCGGCGGTTGGCGCAGCCATTGCTCATCCAAGTGATCGTTATCGTACATCCGGGTCACCTCCCGCGTGTGATTGTGGAAATGTTGTCAGCTTTTTTGCTCCGCAACGGTGGAAATTGCAAAAAGTTTCTGCTATAATGCTGGCCATTCACGAAATGTATCAAAGGAGTTTTGCATCATGATCGAAGTTACCTTCCGGATCGAGAGTCTGGACTACACCGATAAGCTCGATTCCCAGCTCCCGCTCGTGCTCGAGGCGCTGAGCCAGAGCGGCAGCATCAACCCCGTGCTCAAGCTCGCGTGCAACACGCCCGAGGCCTCGTCACGCATCGTCAAGGGCATTCTGCGCACCATGTCGCAGGATCAGAAGCAGCGTCTGGCCACGAAGATCGTCAACGCCAACCGCGAGAAGCTCATGCAGAAGCTCAATGACTTTGCCGCCGGCAAGGGCGTCGACGTGCACATCTGCGACTGCGCCGCCACGTTCCGTTAAAGCGAAAACCGAATCACGCCGCCCGATCACGGGCGGCGTTTTCATTTGCCGCAGCTTTATTTTACCATCCCGCACGTGTACAAGTCTACCGCTTTTTGTCTGCGCATAGGCTGTGCTATCCGAAAAAAGGAGGCACGGCCATGATCCTCGCGCTCGCGGGCAATCCCAACTGCGGCAAAACAACGCTCTTCAACGCGCTTACGGGGGCGAATGCGCGCACGGGCAACTTCCCGGGCGTGACCGTCACACGCAGCACCGGCGTATGCCGCGCGCGGCCGGACGTGACGCTCGTGGACCTGCCGGGCGTGTATGCACTGCGCCCCTTCTCGGACGAGGAGCGCGTCACGCGCGCGTATCTGCTCGGCGGCGAGGCGGACGCGATCATCAGCATCGCGGACGCAACGTGCCCGGCGCGCAGCCTGTATCTGACGCTGCAGCTGCTGGAGCTGGGCGTGCCGGTCGTGCTGGCGCTGAACGTGATGGATGCGCTGCGTGCCGGCGGCGGTGCGGTGGACACGGCAGGGCTGGCGCAGGCGCTGGGCATCCCGGTCGTGCCGGTAAGCGCAGCGCTGGGCGAGGGGCTGGACACATTGCTGGACACAGCCGTGCGCGCAGCGCAGGGTACGCCGCCCGACCCGTGGCGCGCGCTGGCCCCGGGCGCGGTGCAGGGCTGTGTGCGCACACTCGCCCGGGTGCTTGCAGACGAGGCGCGCAGGGCGGGTCTGCCGCCTGTGTTCGCGGCGACGCAGTGGCTCGACGGCGCACACGGCGATCACGCGCCGGAGGCGGCACGGCAAGCCGTCGCGCGCATGGAGCGCGAGACCGGGCTCACGCGCGGCGAGGCGCTGCCCACGGCACGCTTTGCGCAGGTGGACAGGCTGACACGGTTTTTCACCCTGCCGCAGACGCTGCCCGGGCACCGGCGCAGCGCGCGCATTGACCGCGTGCTCACGGGGCGGTATACGGCCTACCCCGCGATGGCGGTGCTGCTCGGCGGTGTGTGTTGCCTGACGTTTCATATCATTGGCCCGTGCCTGAGCCGCCTGCTCGCACACGCCATCGCATGGCTCGCAGACGCGGCGGACGGCGCGCTTTTGGCGCTGGACGCAAAGCCGCTGCTGCGCGCGCTGGTACGCGAGGGCGTGTTTGCCGGCGTAGGGAGCGTGGCGGCGTTTCTGCCGGTGATCCTGGTGCTGTTTTTCTTTCTCTCTCTGCTGGAGGACACAGGCTATCTCGCGCGTGTGGCCTTCGTGACGGACTGCCCGCTGCGGCGCTTGGGGCTGAGCGGGCAGAGTGCCGTTCCGCTGCTGCTGGGCTTCGGATGCAGCGTGCCGGCGGTGCTCGCCGCGCGCACGCTGCCCGCGCGGCGCGACCGGGTGCTGACGATCCTGCTCACACCGTGGATGAGCTGCAGCGCGAAGGCGCCGGTGTACGCGGCCTTTGCCGCCGCATTTTTCCCGCTGCGCAGCGCCTTGGTGTTTCTGGCGCTGTACGCGCTCGGCATCGGGACGGCGGTAGGTGCAGCCAAGCTGCTCTGCTGCATGGGAAGGCAGGAAGCAGCGCCCTTTGTCATGGAGCTGCCGGACTATCGCTGGCCGGACGCACACAGCGTGCTGCGGCGGATGCGGCAGCGAACGCGGGAATTTCTCGCGCGGGCGTTCACGATCATCCTCGCGGCGAGCATTGGCGTGTGGGTGCTGCGCACGTTCACCCCGGCGTGGCGCGTAGCCGCAAATGCCGACGAGAGCCTGCTGGCCGCGGCCGGGCGGGTGATCGCGCCGGTGTTTCAGCCGCTCGGCTTCGGCGACTGGCGCGCCGCGACCGCGCTCGTGACCGGGCTGCTGGCCAAGGAGACGGTGCTGTCCACGCTCGGCGTGCTGCTCGGGGGCGAGCTGACGGCGGCGCTGCCGCAGGTGTTCTCCCCCGAGGCCGCCGCGAGCTTTCTCGTGTTCATGGCGCTGTATGCGCCGTGCGTGGCGGCGCAGGCGGCCATGCGCCAGGAGCTCGGCAGCAGACGCGCTGCATTCGCAGCGGCGGCGGGATATTGCGCCGCGGCATGGTGCACCGCGGCAGTCGTTTACCGCATCGCGATATGGATATAAGAAAACAGCAGGCTTCCGGCACCGGAAGTCTGCTGTTTTTTCTGTTTTGATCTGCCTCAGCCGTGGACGAGCACGCCGAGGTCGGGATTGTTCGTGCCGGGATATTCGACCGTGGCCTTTCCGGCGCGCAGAGCGGCCGCCGTGGTCTCGCGCAGGTCGAGCCCCTCAAGATACGCCCAGACGAGCGCCGCCATGACCGCGTCTCCCCCGCCGGTCGTGTTGACCATGCAGGTGGGCAGGCACGGCAGGTGCACCGTTTCGTCACGCGTTGCGGCAAGGATGCCCTCGGCACCCATGCTCAGGAACACGCGCTGCACACCCTGTGCCAGCAGCGCCGCGACCACGCCCTCAGGTGAGGACTCACCCGTGAGGTTCTGTCCCTCGGTGAGGTTGGGCTTGAACGTGTGCAGTGCGCCGAGTGCGGGGCGCATCCGCTCCGCCTTCGTGACGGAGACGGGGTCTGCAAAAAGCGGCGCCGTGCAGTGCGCACCCAGCCACGCGATCGTCTCGCTCGTCAGGTTGCCGTCAATGGCGACGGCGGCCGCCCCGTTGAGCTCGTCCAGATGGCGGCTCAGATAGTCCGGCGTGATGGCGGCGGAGATGTCCGTGTCGGACAGGCCGAGCTGCATCTCGCCGCGCTCATCCGTAATGTACAGGTACGTCGATGTGCGCCCGCCGGGCACGTCGAGCGCGCAACCAAGGTCCATGCCGAGCTCCACGCAGTCGTTGCGCAGGAGTTGGGCGTGCGAGTCGCCGCCGAAGGCGGTGAGAAACTTCACCTCCGCGCCGAGCAGACGCAGGTCGTGCGCGATGTTGCGCCCGACGCCGCCGGGCGTGAGCGTGACCGTGCCGGGATTGGAGTCGCGGAAGATGAGCTTGCGCGACGGACGGCCGCAGATGTCGAGATTAACTGCGCCGACAACACAGACATAAGGGTTCATACCTGCACCTCCCAGATGCGCTCGGCGTATTCGCGCACGGCGCGGTCGGCAGCGAAGATGCCGCTGCGGGCAATATTTACAAGCGAGAGCCGCGCGCGCGCGGCAGGGTCGGCGATCGCCGCATACAGCCGCTCATGCGTGGCGGCATAGTCGTCAAAATCCGCGAGCAGCAGGTACGGGTCGCCGCCGTAGAGCAGGCCGCCGACAAGATCTGCATAGCTCTCGCCATCGGCATAGCCGCGGCTCATACGCTCGAGCACGCGCCCAAGCCACGGGCTGCGGCGGACATAGGTCTGCGGGTCGTAGCCCGCGGTGCGCAGCGCCTCGGCCTCGTCGGCGCGCAGACCGAAAAGGAACATATTGTCCGCACCGAGCTGCTCGAACATCTCGACATTCGCGCCGTCGAGCGTGCCGATCGTGACGGCGCCGTTCATCATGAGCTTCATGTTGCCGGTGCCGCTGGCCTCCTTGCCGGCGGTCGAGATCTGCTCGGACACCTGCGCGGCGGGCATGAGCATCTCGGCGGCGGAGACGCGGTAGTTCGGCAGGAAGTACACCTGCAGCCTGCCGCGGCAGACGGGGTCGCTGTTCACATCGGCCGCGAGCGAGCACAGCAGCTGGATGATGCGCTTGGCCGTCGCATAGCCGGGTGCGGCCTTGGCCGCAAAGAGGAACGTGCGCGGCTGGAACGGCCGGTCCGGATCGTCGTGCAGCATGAGCTGCAGCTGCGTGATGTGCATCGCGCACAGAAGCTGGCGCTTATACTCGTGCAGGCGCTTGACCTGCACGTCAAGGATCGCGTCGCTGTTGAGCGAGAAGCCGTCCGTGCGGAACACCCACGCGGCCAGCCGCTGCTTGTTGAGCGCCTTGATCTCCTCGAGCCGGGCGAGCACGGCGGGATCATCCGCCGCGCGCTCAAGGCCCGCGAGCTCCTCCGGATGGCGCAGATACGCGTCGCCGCCGAGCACGTCGCACACGAGCGCGTGCAGGCCGGGATTGCACTGGGCAAGCCACCGGCGGTGGTCAATGCCGTTTGTGACATAGGTAAAGCGGCTCGGATCGAGCGCGCAGATATCGCGGAAGAGGTCGCGGCGCAGGATCTCCCCGTGCAGGGCGGAGACCCCGTTAATGGTCTTGCACGCGGCGAGGCAGAGGTTCGCCATGTGCACGCTGCCGTCGGCGATGATGAGGTTGCGCCCTACGCGCGCATCATCGCCAAAGCGGGCGCGCAGGTCATCGCACCAGCGGCGGTTGATCTCACAGATGATCTCCCACACGCGCGGCAGCTGGCTCTGAATGAGCCCTTGCGGCCACGTCTCGAGCGCCTCGGACATGACGGTGTGGTTGGTATAGTTGACGCAGGCGGTGACGATCGCCCACGCCTCGTCCCAGCCGAGGCCGTCCTCGTCGAGCAGCAGGCGCATGAGCTCGGGAATGATGAGCGTCGGGTGCGTATCATTGATCTGGATGACGTGGTGCTCGGCAAAGTTGCGCACCGTGCCGTAGCGCGCGCGGTGGGCGCGCAGGATGCTCTGCGCCGTCGCCGAGACGAAGAAATACTGCTGGCGGATGCGCAGGGTCTTGCCCTCAATGTGGTCGTCCGCCGGGTAGAGTACCTTCGTGATGACCTCGGCCATCGTGCGCTGCTCCAGACTCTGGACATAGCTGCCGGCGGCAAAGAGGTACATATCCAGATCGTTCGGGCTGTGCGCCTCCCAGAGGCGGAGGGTGTTGACGCGCCCGTCGCCATACGGTGCGATGAGCATGTCGCGCGGCACGGCCAGCACGCTCTCATAGCCGCGCAGCTCGCCGTGGTAGTGGCCGTAGGCGTCCCAGTGCGGCTCGACGCGGCCGCCGAAGCGCACCTCGACCGTGTCCTCATGGCACGGCACGAGCCAGCTCGAGGCAGCCGTGCGCCAGTTGTCCGCGACCTCGGTCTGGCGGCCGTCGACGATGCGCTGCCGGAAGATGCCGAGCTCGTAGCACAGCGAGTAGCCCGTGGCGGGGATGCCCTCGGTGGCAAGGCTGTCCATGTAGCATGCGGCAAGGCGGCCGAGGCCGCCGTTGCCGAGCCCTGCGTCCGGCTCGGTCTCAAAAATATCGGCGGCGCTGCGGCCAAGATCCTCGAGCGCACCGGTGAGCGCGTCGCCGATGCCGAGGTTGAAGGCGTCCTTCATCAGCGAGCGCCCCATGAGAAACTCCATCGACAGGTAGTGCACCTCGCGCTCGGGCGCGGTGCGGCTGTCGAACGTGTGCAGGCGCGAGAGGATCTCGCGGATGACGATGGCTGCGGCCTGAAAGACCTGCTCGTCGGTCGCGGTCTCGGCCGTGACGCCGAAGTGTGCGCAGAGCTTGTCGGCAATGGCGCTGCGCAGCTCGTCGCGGGAAATCTGATTGGTCATTGGCATATAACGATTCTTCCTTTACTTGGTTCGTGCGAAGGGTCAGAGCTCGCTGCCCTTGGGGATGACGATCGGCAGCGCCTCACAGCCGGTGAGCGTGACGGCGGGACCGATGCGGACATTTTTATCCGCAATGACGTTGCGCAGGATCGCATCGGCTGCGATGCAGGTGTCCTGCATGACGATGCAGCGGCTCAGCTGCGCGCCGCGCGCGACACGCACGCCGGGAAACAGGATGCAGTCCGTGACCGTGCCCTCGATGAAGCAGCCGTCGGCAACGAGGCAGTTTTCCACGTGCGCGTGCTCGCCGTAATAGGTGCTGACATCCGCGCGCTCTTTCGTGCGCACCGGCCGCTCAGCCGGGAAGAGCGACGCGCGCGACAACGGTTCCAGCATATCCATACTGGCAGAAAAATAGTCCGCGACCGTGTCCACACGTACGGCGTAGCCCCGTGCAGGAACACGTCCATCGTGCCGCCGCGCGCGAGATAGGAAAACAGAGCGTCGCGGTGGAAGAAGGCGCGGTTTTCCTGCGCGCAGAGATCGAGCATGGCGAGCAGCACGTCCTTGTTGACGATGTAGGCCTCCATGGAGGTGAGCCCCGCATCGGGCGCGGCGCTCGTGATGAGCTTTGTGACGCGGCCGTGCGCATCCGTGAGGAAACGGTGGTGCTCACCCGTGACGTCCCCGTCCCGGCAGATGGCCGTGATGCCGCAGCCGCCCGCCTCATGCTGCGCGATGGCGGCGGCGAGGTCGAGATTGCACACGACGTCCGCCGGCATGAGCACGATCTCCTGCTCCGGAATGGCGCGCACATAGGAGATGACCGCGTTGAGCGCCTCCGCCGTGCCGGCATAGTCGCCGCGGGTGTTGGCGCCGAACGGCGGCAGCAGATGCAGACCCCCGCTGCGGCGCGACAGATCCCACGCCTTGCCGCTGCCGAGATGGTCGAGCAGGGACTGATAGTCCCGCTGCATGATGACGCCGACGCTGTGCACGCCCGCGTTGGACAGCGACGAGAGCGCAAAGTCGATCAGCCGGTAGCGCCCGCAGAACGGCGGCAGGGATGCATTCGTGCGCCAGCGCGTCAGATCGCCGAGCCGCGCCGAGCTGCGATACGCGTAAACGATACCATGAACTTCACTCATACGTGCACCTCCGCTCCGTCATAGATCATGGCGCCTGCCGGCACCGTACCACCGGCGGGCACTGCCGTGTCAGGTCCGACCGTGGCGACGCCCCAGCCGTCCGTCCGTCGGGCTGCGCGCCGATGTGCGCGCCCGCGCCGACGACCGTGCCCTCGCCGATGATGGCATACTCCACCACCGCACCAGGCTCAATGACGACGCCGGGGTGCAGGATGCTGTAGTGCACGCGCGCGCCCGCGCCGACGGTGACGGAGTTGGAGAGCACGGAGTTTTCCACGTGCCCCTCGATCGTGCAGCCCTCGGTGATGATCGAGTGCACCACCTGTGCCTGCCGGCCGATGCTGTGCGGCGGACGGATGGGGCTCTGGCGCGGATGGGCCACTGCGGGTCATAGAGATTGATGAGCGTGGGCGAGAGCATGTCCATGTTCGCGTCCCAGAGGCTGACGATCGTGCCGACGTCGCGCCAGTAGCCCTCGAACCGGTACGGCAGGAGCTTTTCCCCGGCGGCGAGCATCTTGGGAATGATGTTCTTGCCGAAGTCCTTGTCGGAGTCCGGATCCGCCTCATCCTCGGTCAGATACTTGCGCAGCACCTTCCAGTCGAAGATATAGATGCCCATGCTGGCGAGGTCGCTCTTCGGGTGGGCGGGCTTTTCCTCAAACTCGTTGATAAAGCCGTCAGGCCCGACGTTCATGATGCCGAAGCGCGAAGCCTCCTCCATCGACACCTGGATGACCGAGATCGTACAGGCGGCGCCCGCCTGCTCGTGCGCACGCAGCATCTTGTCATAGTCCATTTTGTACACATGATCGCCCGAGAGGATGAGCACGCAGTCGGGATCATACATCTCGATGAAGTCCATGTTCTGATAGATGGCGTTGGCCGTGCCGGAAAACCACGACCCGCGCTCCCCCGCGCTCTGATACGGGGGCAGGATGTACACGCCGCCGTCGATGCTGTCCAGATCCCACGCCTGACCGCTGCCGATGTAGCGGTTGAGCTCCAGCGGGCGGTACTGCGTGAGCACGCCGACGGTGTCGATGCCGGAGTTGGCGCAGTTGGACAGCGGGAAGTCGATGATGCGGTACTTGCCGCCGAACGGGATGCTGGGCTTGGCGACCTTCGCCGTGAGCGCGTACAGCCGCGAGCCCTGCCCGCCGGCAAGCAGCATGGCAATGCAGTGTTTTTTCAAGGAATGCGCGCCTCCTTATTTCTCAACTCAGATTGCAGAAAAAGCAAAGGGCTTCCCGCGCCGTGACCGGCCGCGCGCCGGCGGGCGGCAAATGCCCCACGGTCGGCTGCGGTGGTTCCGGTGGACGTGGGAAACCCCTGACAAGTGTTCAGTTAAAGCGGCTCATGGCGCGATCCGCCCCGTCGCGGATGTAGACCGCGCAGGCCTCCGCCGCGCGGGCGGCCGCATCGTTCACGGCAATCTGATCGTCGCCGTGCAGCGTGCCGAGCACCCAGTCGGGCATATCATAGTCCGGGTGCGGGGGCGCACCGACGCCGATACGGATGCGCGGAAACACATCCGTGCCGAGGCCGGCAATGATGCTCTTGAGACCGTTGTGCCCGCCGGCCGAGCCCTTGGTGCGGATGCGCAGGCGGCCCGGCTGCAGGTGGATCTCGTCCGACACGACCAGAATATGCTCCGGCGGCACTTTATAAAACTTCGCCGCCGGTGCCACGGCCTCGCCGGAGTCGTTCATATATGTCTGCGGCTTCATGAGCAGCACCTTCTGCCCGCCGAGCTCCGCCTGTGCCGTGAGCGCATGAAAGCGCAGCCGGTCGATGGACACGCCGCACTCCCTCTCCACGGCGTCCGCCGCGAGAAAGCCCGCGTTGTGCCGCGTGTTGCGGTACTTCAGGCCGGGATTGCCGAGAAACACCACCAGCCATTGCACACCGCCGTGATTGGAAAAGAACATCACTCGAACAGCGAGGAGATGCTCATCTCCTCATAGATGCGGTTGATGGCCTCGGCGAACACCGGCGCAACCGGCAGATACTGGATCTTGTCGCAGGCCGGCTTGTCCTTCGGATACGGAATGGTGTCGAGCAGGAGCAGCTCGTCGATGACGCTGTCGTTGATGCGATCGACGGCCGGGCCGGAAAGCACGCCGTGGGACGCGCAGGCGAACACTTCCTTCGCGCCGCCGACCTCGACGATGGCCTTTGCCGCGCCGCACAGGCTGCCGGCCGTGTCGACCATGTCGTCGAGCAGCAGGCAGGTCTTGCCCTCGACGTTGCCGATGATGTTCATGACCTCAGAGCAGTTGGCCTTCTCGCGGCGCTTGTCCACGATGGCCAGACCCAGGCCCATCTTCATGGCGAACGAGCGCGCACGTGCCACGCTGCCGACGTCCGGCGAGACGACGACCATGTCCTCGCGGCCGTAGCCGAAGCGGCGCAGATAGTGGCTGGCGAACAGCGGCGCGCCGTAGAGGTTGTCGACCGGGATGTCAAAGAAGCCCTGGATCTGCGCTGCGTGCAGGTCCATGGTCAGCACACGGTCAGCGCCGGCGATCGTGAGCAGGTTTGCCACGAGCTTGGCCGAGATCGGATCGCGCGCCTTGGCCTTGCGGTCCTGACGGGCATAACCGAAGTACGGGATGACGGCGGTGATACGGCCGGCGGAGGCACGCTTCATCGCGTCGATCATGACCAGCAGCTCCATGAGGCTGTCATTGACCGGCTTGCAGGTGCTCTGCACGATGAACACGTCCACGCCGCGGACGGGCTCGTTGATGGAGATGGAGCACTCGCCGTCGGCAAACGACGTGACCGTGCTCTTGCCCAGGGAGATGCCGAGATTCTTGCAGATCATGTCCGCCAGTTCGGGGTTGGACGAGCCGGTGAACACTTTGATCTCTTTGCCGTGTGGAATCATTTCGTAACTACCTCTCTTTTTGAAAAATTCCGCGTCCTGCGCACAGGCGCAAATATCCATATTTTCATACAAAATCATTATACCAACATTTTTGCCGCTTGCAAAGAGAAACCGGCAAATCGCGGCAAGAAATTTTTTCGTCCCGTGTGGAAATGTTTGTGCAATCTGCCGCCGCCTACCGCTGCGAATCGACACTTTCCATTTTCCGAAGGGTGTGTTATAATAACGGCAATGAAAATCAAGGGGGCAGTCCGTGCCCCGGGAAGGGAAATATATGAGTAACTTTAACGATCTGTACGACCATGTCGCAGCCGACCGCACGCGCGCCATCCAGCTGCTCGGCATTCAGGACATCCGGCGCAAGGCCATCGCCGAGCTGCTGGCCGCCAACGCCTACACCGAGCCCGCCAACATCGACGCCATGACCGACGAAGAGCGCGAGCAGCACAAGGCCGAGGCCGCCTATGCGCTCGGCCGCCCGCACATCCTCGAGGTCGCGCAGGTGCCCGCACCGGACAGTGACGAGACCTATGCCATGGCCGTCGGCGCCACGAGCGAGCACCCCAACTGTATCGCCCTGTGCATCCAGACAAAGCTTGAGGAGCTCTATATGTCCGGCATCGTCGAGCGCAGTGCCACGCATCACCCGCGTCTGTTCGTCGTGGCCGCAAACGACACGCCCGACGAGGACGTGCAGGGGCTGAGCACGGCGCTGGATATGCTGCGCGTCACCTACCCGGATTTCCAGATCGTGCTCAACGAGCGCACGCCCGAGCAGGCCATGCGCGCGGCACTGTCCGACGAGCTGCGCGACGCGCTCGATGCGTGCAAGATCAACAACTCGCAGGAGAATTATCAGCGCCTGACCGCGACGCTGGCCGCAGCGCCGCTCTACTTCCCCGCCCAGCGTCCCGACGGCGCAGCCGCCGCAAACGACGGGCAGCAGCACCTGCAGTTCGGCAAGGTGCGCACGAACGACGGACGCACGTTCTTCTGCGCGTTCACCGACCGCGCGCGTCTCATCCAGTGGCGCAACATGGGCAGCGTTGAGCTCGGCGTGAAGGACTATACGTCCCTCGTGCTCTCCTCGAATGACACCGGCATCATCATCGACCCCGGCGTCGGCAGCGGTCTTGCGCTCACGCGCGAAATGCTCCAGACGCTGCAGGCGCAGACGGAGTTCATCGACCAGATGCGCACCGCAGCCAACGAGCTCGGCCTGAACTTTGACGCCGACGCCATTTCCGAGGCCGCCCGGAACATCAACGTCGACGAGCCCGAAAAAACCAAGCGCAAAGAGCGCCGCTGGTTCGGCAAGAAGAAAAAGTAATCCATCCGTCCGGAGAGAGGGAGTCTGATATGAGAAAAACGAAAATCGTCTGCACCATCGGTCCCGCCTGCGACAGTGAGGAGATGCTGCGCGCCATGATGCTCGCCGGTATGAACGTCGCGCGCCTGAACTTTTCCCACGGCACGCACACCGAGCATCAGGTGCGCATCGACCGCATCAAAAAGCTGCGCACCGAGCTCGGTCTGCCCATTGCCATCATGCTCGACACGAAAGGACCCGAATACCGCATCGGCACGTTCGAAGGCGGCAAGATCACACTGAACACCGGCGACACCTTCACCTTCACGACCGAGCCGGTCGCCGGCAGCAATGAGCGCGTGTCCGTGAGCTATTCCGGTCTCGCCAGAGACCTCGAAGCAGGCGACACCGTGCTCGTCAACGACGGGCTCATCGCCCTGACCGTCACCGACACGACCGACACCGATGTCATCTGCCGCGTCACCGCCGGCGGCGTGCTGTCCGACCGCAAGAGCATGAGCTTCCCGAACAAGGTGCTCAGGCAGGACTTCCTGAGCGAGCAGGACAAGCGCGACCTGCTCTTCGGCATCGAGAACGACGTTGACTTCGTGGCCGCGTCCTTCGTGTCGCGCAAGCAGGACCTGGTCGACCTCAACACCTTCCTGCGCGCCAACGGCGGCGAGGACATCAGCGTCATCGCCAAGATCGAGAACCAGCCCGGCATCGACAACATCGAGGAGATCTTCACCGAGTGCGCCGGCATCATGATCGCCCGCGGCGACATGGGCGTCGAGGTGCCGTATGAGGAGCTGCCGAGCATCCAGAAAGAGCTCATCGGCAAGTGCCGTCTGCTCGGCAAGCGCGTCATCACCGCGACCGAGATGCTCGAGAGCATGACGCACAACATCCGCCCCACCCGTGCCGAGATCGCGGACGTCGCCAACGCCGTCTATGACGGCACAAGCGCCATCATGCTCTCCGGCGAGACGGCGGCCGGCGAGCACCCCGTCGAGGCGCTGAGCGCTATGGCGCGCATCGCCGAGTACACCGAGGCGCACATCAACTATGCCAAGCGCTTCCCCAAGACGCAGTTTGAGATCCACGACACGCTCGACGCCATCAGCCACGCCACCTGCGGCATGGCCATCGACATCGGCGCGAAGGTCATCACCGTCTGCTCCATCACAGGGCGCACCGCGCGGCTGATCTCGCGCTTCCGCGGCCCGACGGACATCATCGGTCTGACCACGAACGAGCGCGCCTACCGCAAGCTCGCCCTCTCATGGGGCATCACGCCCGTCATGAGTGAGGTGTACGAGAGCACCGACGTGCTGTTTTACCATGCGCTGCAGGTCAGCCGTGCCGTCATGCAGCTCGAAAAGGGCGACAAGGTCATCATCACCGGCGGCATCATCAACGGCCGCAGCGGCAACACGAACACCATCAAGGTCGCCGGCAAGCCCCGGCACAAACGTTCGCACACAACAGGCGCGAAAAAACGGGCATGGGCAGCACAGAGCCGGACGCGCCAAAGTCAAACGGACAACGCGCAGCGCAGATCCGGGGGGACGGTGCGCGCCAAATCGCGCAGGGATCGGTCTGCGCAGCGAAAATCTCCCTGCACATGGTGTGGCACGAAGCGGCATTCCGCGCACCGCACCAAAACGGACGGCATCCGGCGCGCCGCGGTCAGGCGTCCCCCGAAAGCCCAGAAACGATTTTTCGCCTCGCGCGAATTTCTCGCGCGGGGCAGGGGTTTGTTCTATTTGTTTACATAATTCTAATTTACATAACGAAATTTATAAATGCAAATATTCCAATTTGCAAACGGTTTTTCGCGCTTTTTGGTTGTCATAACATGATTTTATAACTGCAAATTTGAGTTGCAAGTCACGCGATGCGTCAGGCTTTACATAATTCAGTTTACATAAATATTTCATCTTCACATGGTTTTTTGGATTATTCAAATATTTTTTCAGCAGTTAATCAGCAGTTAAGTTTTCATAATGCAGTACTATAACTGATATTTACTTACATTTGGCTTTACATAACAACATACGCAGAGCCATTGTCTTTGATAAGCGCCCCGGGCTTTTCTGCTGTTTCAGGCCCCGACACCGGCCGCACGTATTTGAAAACTGCGCGCAGTCGTGGAAGAAGTAAAACACCCTGCCCGGCGCGCGTCAGGTCGAGTTGCCAGCCGCTGGCGGCGTGAAGCCGAAGTCGCGCATGACCTGCCGACCGTCCACGGCGGCATTCTGCGTCTTCAAAATCGAACGGCCCGTGCTCGAACACGAGGTACTCCCCGGCGGGCACGTCCGCGAGCTGCATCTGCGCCGGCACTCCGCCCGCGTAGTCCGCTGGCAGATTTAATGCGCCGTAGGCCCCGCAAGCGGGATACCCCAGCCGCAGATGCGCCCTGTCGGCCTGCCGATCCAGGCTATGAGCCAAGGCTGGCTGCCCGCGTCCTCGTTTCGCCGCCCGCATCGTCGAGCTTGCCGGGGATGCTCGCGAGCAGGCCGCAGATGGTCTCGCAGTCCTGCCCGGGGATCGCGCTCTGCCGCTGCCAAGAAGTCCCAGTAGCCGATGCTCTCATAGTTGCAGATATGCAGGGAATTTGTGCGCCGGGATAGTGCACGTAGCCAGGTCCCTGACCGCCGCGCGCTTTGTGTCTCGTTTTCTATCGCCTGCTCCTTTCCGTCAGATAACAGTCGAACGGCCGCAGTGATGGTCTCGAGCACGACAGGGCCGCCGCGCGCGCCCGGTAGGCGCTGGCTCACGCCGTAGGCCTGCTTGAACGCGCGCAAAGGCCTCGTTGCCGAGCGAGCGCCGTACTGCACCGCGATATCGAGGCAGCCTCCGGTCGGTGCCGCGCACATCGCGCAGGGCAAGCACGCCAGCCGCCGCAGCCGCAGATAGTCCCAGCGGACCGTCATACCGGCCAGCGCCCGAAACGGGCGCGACGATGTAGTATTCGGAGCTGCCGGTCCGCCAGCGCGCGCAGGGTCAGCGCTTCATCCTGCTGCGGCGGATGCAGCGTCCGGCGATGGTGATGATGTCCTGAATGTTTTCTGGTGCCACTGCGCCATGCCCATGCCTGACCGTTCGATACGCTGATCTTACGCAAATGCCCGGCTGCTGCCTGATTCTTGTTGCGCTTTTTTGGGTGCCATGCCCCTTCGGCGCGGGCTTTTCCTGTCATAGCTCATGGCCAGCAGCGTCCGGATCTGCGCATCCGGAGCCCGCTGTTGCCACGGCGGTGACCAGTTTTCCTTATTCATACAGGCGCCGGGCAGCAGCCCCGGCGCACCTCGCAGGAGGCGACCAGCACCGGTCGCAATTTCGAGGCTGAGAATGTCGAGCATTCCCTGCCTGCAGACTGAGCTTTGCACCCGGCCATCTATCATCAGCGCAAATCTATTTTCGGTTGCTGGGGTGGCGAAACATCTTGCATGGTTCGGATAAGCGCGGCCACGGCCGGTCGGACACGGCGTGGTACGTCTCGAGAATGTACTTGCTTCCATTCGCTGCGGTTCATGGTCTGCCCTCCTTCCGTCACGGGTTGGCCTGCGCCCACGCGCGCACAAAGGCGGCGAACGTGCGCACGAGCGGCGTGCCCTCGCTCTCCGGCAGGATGGCCATGGCGATGGTGCGGCGGAGGGCCGCCGGAAGGTCGAAACGGGCGCGACGGCGTTGTGATGGTCGAGCCGCAGAGCTCGTGCGCGATGCGGAATGCCAGCCGCTTTCTCGACCATGGAGATCATGGCGTAGTCGTCCGCCGTCTGAAAGCGGATATCCCGGGGTGCGTGTGCGGCGTCAGCTTACGCGCAGCGCTCGCGATTCGTGCGCATCCACGAGGCTCACGACCGGCTCCGTGCCGAAGGCCGCGATGGGCACGGCGTCCCGGTCCCGCCAGCGGGTGCCCCGCCGGCAGCACGGCCAACAGCCGGTCGCTGCACACAGGCACGATCATCGCCCAGCAGCTCGCTCGGCAGTGAGATGAAGCCCGCCACCGTGCCGCTGCGCACGTAGGCATCCACCTCGGCGTACGCCCCGTCGAACAGGCGGAAGCGCGCCTCCGGGTGCTGCACCTGAAACTGCTTGATCATCGGCGGCAATAGCCAGTTGACCGCCACGCTCTTGAACGTCGCGATGCGGATCGTGCCGCCCGCGCGCTCGCTGCACCTCCTGAATGCGGCCGCGCAGGTGCGCATCCGCCGCACCTGCTGCACGGCCGGCAGCAGCGCGACGCCGCCGAAGGGTCAGATGCACGCCGCGCCACGGTTGCGCACCAGCAGCGGAAAGCCGCAGTCGCGCTCTCGAGCCCCGCCAGCTTAGCAGCTGCGTCAGCGCCGACTGGGACACCAGCGCCTGCGCCGCGGCCGACGCCCGCGCACTCACCGTTTTTAAAACGCCTCATATTGCCGCGGTGTCACACGCACACGCTCATGTCCGAATTTTTTCGCAAAAAAATAAAGATTACCTTATATTATACGCACGGGTTCCAAAAGTCAAGCGCAGAATTTTCCTGATAATGTACCAGAAAACGCCGATTTTGCCCGAAATTATGAAGAAATTGTTGACACGGCGGCGAAAGTGGCGTATCATACCTCATCTTGCCAGGAAACGATATGAGGTTTCCTAATGAAAGAGGCAAAACATCATGGGCACTGCTTCGGGCGGTGGCGAATGGATCGCCATATTACTGTATTTTGCGCTGGTCATCGGCGTCGGTGTGTATTTCTTCATCCGTGCAACCGGACCATGGCGTTCGCGGGCGGTCATGACGCTCATCATGTACGGCGTCACGGTCATGATCGAGTGGTTCGGCGCAGCATCAACGCCGGCTTAACATGCAGATCGACGACATGATCGCCTTGCCGACCTATGCGTCGCTCATCATCATGGCCTTCATGATGATCACGATCGTGGCAGTGCTCACCACTTGCCGC
>VOFC01004723.1_pt1 | contig 38285 bp, 50 predicted proteins | sample 5384161 | NCBI WGS metagenome assembly VOFC01 (sample SAMN12384722, study PRJNA508395) | human gut metagenome | isolation source: healthy gut B | host: Homo sapiens | reverse complement strand
AAAGTGACGGAACAGCTTTGCTTCCCGGCCGGCATCACCGCATTCCCGTTCGTCCAAAACGAAGGTACCGGCAATCGTATATCCATCTTCATCCTTTACGCTACCACCGGACAGTAAAGAAGTTGAAAGCAATTGCCCCTCCTTGATACCTGTCGTTTGCGGCTTCGTGATTTTTTACTTTTGCGTCAATAGCGATCTTGCTCGTCAGACTCATGACATAGACCTCCTCGAACTCAGCGTAGTCAGTGTCACCAATTCGCATAGGATAGCTTTGACATACAGGATACCCTTCTTCCTTGCGGTCATTGTCGGTAGCCGCTATTTTACAAGAATCATCCTTAAAATAAGCGACCGTAAGCGTCTTATCCTCCGATGGTCGTATAGCTCAATCCTGCGGCTATAGCCGGGTTGGACCACTTGCTTTGGCCCGATCCGTTCACCACCAGATGGGCTCTTTTCCCCTTATACGCTGTAAGGGTCGCTCCACTCAAGTCCTTCACCGACTGCCCATTGAGGCCTTGTTAGACAAGAGTCCGTTTTTTCGCCGTGAACTTTCTCCCTCAAAGAGGCCGCCAGCACTACCGGGATACGGAGCACAGGGCCTTCCGGGGCTTATCCTTGTTTCCCGCACTGCATACCACGCAACGGAAGCTGCCGTCACTTTGCTTACCCCACGTAAGAGCATGATCATTTGCCAACTGCCGAGGATCGGGGTTCCATCTAGCAAGATACCTCGACAAGGTGAAATCCACCTGAAGGAAGAAAACTAAAGGAATTGCCGGATACCTCCAGCGTGAGCGTATCCTTACTGCCAGCGGCGTTCAGGTTCGTCCTCGCCACTTCCACTGGGCGGCAGTAGCCGTTCCCGCCGATACAGCAGGGAGAGGGCTAAGAACAATTGTTTTATATGATTCACTTTTCATAATTTACTTACAGATAAAGATGTTAGTATTACTTGCCTTCACACCATGGCCTGTCTTTGCCGTCAAGCGGTAATAGTAAACGCCCGCCGGTAAGGTAAGAGCCGCCGAATATTGGTTATCGCCCACTTCGCCGGCAGACCGTTCAATACCACGGCCAAAGCGCCATTCGCAGAGAAATACGTGGATCGTCACGGATTTGGCCGCCTCCGTCAACTGATAACGGAAGGTCGTGCTGCCACGGAACGGGTTCGATAATTGACACGGCTGCCAATTGGCTGATCGCCCGATCGGGGCGTTGGAAGTCACGATCGCATCGCCACCAGACCTCAAGCTGTTGGCCTTCGCATCGGAGAAGGAGGCTCCTACCAAGTAACGCCCGCCGGCATACGCAGGATACGGCTCTGCCCGAAGGAATCGTGCGGCCATCCAAGCTATCAACCGATCACCCGCAAGGTATCCCCTGTTCAAGCTGGAAGCCTGCAGGAACTTAGCAGCGTCGCCCAGTAACGGATCTCGTCGATGACTCCCACCAACTCCAGATAGATACCGGCTACCGGTACTTGGCTATTCATCGTCAAGAAGTTGTCAGCGTCGAGCCTCCATTTGTACTGGGAACCTGGACTCAGAACGCAGTGCACCGGCCTTGGTAACCGGCTTGCCGTGGATGAGGTTGACGATACCAATTACGTCAGCGATCTCTACATTATTATTATAGTTCACATCCGCCTCGGCAAAACCGAAGTTGGGGATCATGTTATCCTTGTCCTCCAAGATGTAGCTTACCGTAGCGGTCACGTCTTGCACGTTCACGGACTTGTCGAGGTTCGCGCGCGCCGTCGCAGGTGTAGACGGTCGTTACATATCTTATTCTCCAGCCCGGGAATAAAGGATTCGTCACGGAAACCACCACTAGGTCATTCGGCATCAATTCCTCCGCTATCGTATATTGGTTATCCTTGAAATCTATCGTATCGTTATTCACGGCCCAGATATAATCTGAGACAGTACCCGCTACCGTGGCTTGAGCCGACAGGTCGATCTTCTCACCATAAAGGCTGAAACCACCTAGACGAGCCTTCCTGCCTACCGCAAGCAACACATCACCTTCAGCGGATTCCAACTGTCTCGGGTTTCTGTACGCCGCTGAACTCCAGAGCCGATCCGGGTATGCAATGCCTTCAAAGCCGGGAACCTATCCAAATCAATCGAGGTAGTAGTCTTGGGAACACCATATGTCTGCAATAAGGCGGCGATCTCCGGGCAAGTCTCTCTATCGGCTTTATCTCCGTCCAGCTAAGAACAACCCCCTCAAATTCTTATTATTGGAAACATCGCAAGCCTTCAAGCCGGTATTGATACATCCAGATACTCCAACGCGGATACATGGAGACGATCATGTAGAAAGCGGCGTATTGCCGGCAAGCATCAAGGAGCTCAATACCGTGCTATTCTTCGGCAAGGTTAGTTTCTCTACCCGGTTGCCGTAAAGCGATAGCTCTTGCAGCTTATCCAAGGCGGACAGATCTTTCCTTCGTGAAGCTTATTGCCCATCTGATACATATATAATTTCACTAAACGTCGAGGGTTCTTCGTTCCAGATCACTTGCGCATACTGTGAGTTCTCGTTCGTCTGCCATGCGCCGCTGCTCCACCACTCGCTCAGCTCCCTGTTGTTGGAAGCGTCTACGATACGTGCCAAGGTAGCCACATCGCTCTCGGCGAATACTTGGGGACGGTGGTTTCACATACGGATGCGTGAGGTCTCCGATCTGCCAGCCGTCACGTACATTGATCTCCGTGATTCTACAGAACTTCGGGTTCATCAGCTTACAATAGTAGTCTCCATACTTTTCCTCCTTGCTGTCCAGCACGAATACGCCCGACGGTTTGGTACCGGCTTCAATGCCTCTTTCTCCTCTATCCCATATTTGGCGTTTACCCATAGGAATACGGTCTCTATGCCATCGATCACAGCCTCCGAGGAGAGGGTCGATCGTATCGCCGTTCTCGAACCATTCTATACTCTCCGGATGCGAGGGGAAGTAAGCGTTATGTGCCCCCAACCGTTATAATTTATCTGCCGATAATTCTTTACCGTAGAATATCTCAAAAGAGATCCATCCGCATTCAAGTTACTCAAGTTCGGGTACTGAGCCAGATCGAGACTCTTCACATATCCCGGCAATCCCAACGACTCCAGATTCTTTTCCCACATGCGCGGAAGGAAGCTCATACTCCGTATCTTGCAAATATAGATGACGGATAAACGCCGGTAGGTTCTTTATCAGATCGGCGAACTGCTTCGTATGCGGCAAGGCCAAATAGGTCAAGCTCGTAGCCTTATCGAAACCTTGTACCTTTAAGTCTGGGCAATACTCGATGGTCAGCCTATTTAATCGCTTAAAAGGAAGAGATATCCAACGAAGTCAAAGATAAATGCTCTAGGTAAAGCTCCGTCAACTTCGAGCAACCAGTCAAGTTCAGTCTCGCCAACCTCGTTTTTGGTAAGATCCCTCGCCCCTGTATCGCGTGCCAAATCCGAAATATTGCAGTTCCGGACATTTAGATAGGTCAAGAGACTCCAGATTCTTACTATATACATGCAGGTGCTCCAGCTTCGTATTCTTCGATAGATCCAGCTTCTCTATATTCATGAAACGCTCGCACTCGAGATACTTCAACTCGGTGAAGGCGCTTAGGTCCAGTTGGGAGATCGTATCCTTAGAGTTCCAATCTAACTCAATCGCCAGATGCGTTAAGCGACCGACCTCGTCGGTGTTCCAGTCCGTACGGATCACGTCTTGATATGAGTTCCAATTCGCGCTCCCAGCCCTTGCTTTCCACGAACTCCTGCTAATTGGGTGATATTCGGGTTATCGGTAGCCAGCTTCTTCAATCCGGCGATGTCCGCAGGGGAGTAGCTGTCCGAGTTACGGGCTACCTTGATCTGCACCGTATTCATCCTCCAATTTCCGTAATTCGGATTGGTAATCTCGCACATATAATATTCACCCGGCTTCCCGGTAAATACGAAAGCCCCTTCCTTTGCCGGATACCGCCAGCATGGTTGCTTCCCGTCTGTTTCACCAGTAGCCCGATCAATAAGGTACCATTGATATACCGATTTCACGCCACCCACCGAAGCGTAAGCGGATAGATCGATCTCCTCGCCCTTCGCGCATAAGCGTTATAATCGTCTACCGGTGTACCGGCCATAATCGTGGTGTTACCACCAATCCAGAAATTCTCCGGTAACGGGCTTGGGAGCTTCACCGTAAACCAAGCAAGCGAATCATTACCATACAAACTCAAGCTCCGAAGTTTTGTCAAAGTGGACAAATCCAAGGATTTCAACCGGGTATTCTGCAAGTCCAACTGCTCTAACCCGGACAACGCCGATACATCCATGGAAGTGATCGTACGGGTTCTTCCATCATTAATGAAGAAACTTTTCACCCGGCTCGTGGACTCGGTGTTCCATGTCACGCCCACGTTGTAACCATCGTTCGATCCCCTGTCTTTCAAGTAATCCTTGTTGGAGATGAAGTTCCGCAAGTCCGAGTTCAGCGGATTGGCCTCGGCGATCGCTTTCAAAGCGGCGATATCGTCCTGTGAGTTATTGGCCGGAAAAACGAACGGTGCTTGGCCGCCATATACTATCCTATTGTCGTCCGCATCACAAATATCCACTTGAACCGTTCCGTTCCATTCCTCCGTGGCGTGAGCCATCAACGTGAATTGCGTGTAGCGGAGAAGGAAGGGATATCTAATACGTATCTGGACTCATTATATGGACTAGTCTCTTTACTTAGGTTCTGCCCGGAAAGAGTCAAGCCTTCAGAAGGACCATACAGATAAATTTTCATCCTAGCGTGTTGCCCCTGCAGGAAACCCGCCTTCGTCACGTTGATCGCAAAGGGATATCCTCGTTCAGATCGCCGGATGTACGCGACAGACTTTTCCATGCGAGGGCTCTTATCTTCCATCAGATATCGCACCTCATGCGTAGAGGGCCAAAGGATTCGCAGTCAAGTCTTGCGACGGGTATACGCTTACGGTATACTTCACCGTACACTCCTCCGAGCTGTACATTCTAAAATGAAGATGGGCATCATCTCCATTTTTAGACAAATTCTCATCCGGCACCCAAAACCGCCATTGTCTAACGCCTGCGCAGGTTCGGACTCTTCCCCGAAACGGAACACTACCCCGTCCGGATTCGCCGTGTTCGCCAATTGCACGCGCATGACCATGCCTTCCGTGAAATGTTCGGCACTAAAATCTATGTACTCAGCAGCTACCGGATTCCATTTACTGATAAAACCATAAGATACAGGATACGGATGAGCGTAAAACCGTACCTCCCCTTCTGCCGGATCCGCCGACCCGACCATACCCCCAAGCCAGTCCATGCCCCCGGCCATGCGGCGCATAAACATAAGACCATCTCAATGAGCGACAACCTCATACTAATTCCTCGTAAAATTGTTTTCATAAGCAATAAATTTATAAATAGGTGTTTTGTATTCATAATACGTATCGGTATCTCTCACCATTCCCCGACTTAGCGTGTCGTATTCGTAGGATGGCCTTTTTTCCCATGCGCCGAGCGCAAAACACGCCGGGCCGGTATGCGGAGGAAATCCTCCGCATACCGGCCCGGCGTATACATATAATAGATCTGGGTTAAGCTTGCTTGCTTGCTTTTGCTTGCTTGCTTGCTTGCTTGCTTGCTTGCTTGCTTGCTTGCTTGCTTGCTTGCTAGACAATTATTCCGATTCACCAAGCGCATACTGATAAAAAAAGGTTAACATCATATATCTATCACACATCATCATATGATTTTTCATATACTCTTTTAATGTATAAGACGTAGTAAATATAAGAAATAAAAAAATATGTAATAAAGACCTACACACCCCACCCTCCCAAATTCATGCTTATTGTGCGTATATAGCGGATAAGCGATTAAAAATAGCGGTTATGTGACATAAATAAATTCGAATACCATTTTGAGGGGATGGAGACGGGGCACGCCCCGTCTCTACAACTGGAATGAGTTAATCCTATAGACCTACTTTTTCCTTATCAAATATCTTATTACATGGAAATTATTCCATACATTTGCCACTGTACTAATAAATAACAGTTACGACTATGACAAAATTAAGCAACATCCCCCAAGGAAACCACGGCCAAGACCGCAAGAACACGTAAGGCCAAGACCGAACCCGCAAAGTCCAAGTGGGATCCCACCAAGCCGGTACAATTCACACAAAAGAGGAGATCTGGGAACATATCCATGAGATCGAGAAGGGGCCGTTCTATCCTATTGAAGAAGTACATCAAAGAATAAGATCATGGATGGACAACTATCAAGGAAAAAAGTAATCGGTTCTCCCATTTACGAGGAAAGCCTTGAGAGGATTTTCGTGGAAGGTATAGAACGATTCGGCATATTCCAAGCCCGGAAATATCTTGAGCACATATTGAATACAGTCGAGAAACTGGAAAACGACTATCCTTATTATCCCGAATGCCGACACCTAGCTACGAAAAGCCGCATGTACCGGAACATCATCCTGGATTCACACCTTATCATCTACCGCATCACCGAGGAGCGTATCGAAGTGCTAGACATCGTCCATTCCGCATCCAGCATGCGAAAGATCAAACAGGCTAGGAATATCCACATCGAATGATGCAGAGAAACAGAAAAAGGCGAGCCACCCGTAAGTGACCCGCCTCTTTTTGCTGATATATAAGGATTAAGATTGGATTAGTTGTTCTCCGGACGAAGCTTGCGTACGGTAACAGCTGTCTGCCACATCTCGCTCTCGCGCAATGCCTTCAATTCAGCCTCCAATTTCTCACGATAATCCGGGCTTAGAGTTTGAGTCGATAGAGATCTGAGCCTCGTTACCGCATTTTACGTTCAGCGTACAATTTCTCGACAACCGGCTTGATAGCGTCGTGGAACGGACCCATCCAGTCCAAAGCGCCACGCTGGGCAGTCGTAGAGCAGTTTGCGTACATCCAGTCCCATACCGTTCTTAGCGAATAAAGGCATCAAGGATTGAGTCAACTCCTCGACCGTCTCGTTGAAAGCCTCGGAAGGAGTGTGCCCATTCTCGCGCAATACCTCATACTGGGCCAACAACAGACCTTGGATAGCGCCCATCAAGGAACCGCGCTCACCGGTCAAGTCGGAAGTAGCCTCACGGATGAAAGTCGTCTCGAACAAATAACCGGAACCGATACCGATACCCAACGCCAACGTACGATCCATTGCCTTGCCGGTAGCGTCTTGATAGATAGCGAAAGAAGAGTTCAAGCCACGCCCCTCAAGGAACATGGAACGCAAAGACGTACCAGACCCCTTCGGAGCGACCATGATCACGTCAATATCCGCAGGAGGAACAACACCTGTACGATCGTTCCAAGTGATCGCGAAGCCATGAGAGAAATACAGGGCCTTGCCAGCTGTCAAATAAGGCTTCATCGTAGGCCATACAGACATTACGGCAGCGTCGGACAATAAGCACATGATGATCGTGGCCTTGTCGCAAGCCTCCTCGATACCGAACAGAGTCTCACCCGGAACCCATCCGTCCTCAACCGCTTTCTCGTAAGTCTTACCTTGGCGCTGACCAACGATTACGTTGAAGCCATTGTCACGAAGGTTCAATGACTGTCCCGGTCCCTGTACGCCATAGCCGATAACAGCGATTGTCTCATCTTTTAATATCTCTCTTGCCTTTTCCAACGGAAATTCCTCGCGGTCATTACATTCTCTACAACACCGCCAAAATTCATTTGTGCCATTTTCTTTTTTAACTATTAATGTTTAAAAACCTATTTATGTATCTCTTTTATTATCTCCAAGTAACCGCCGCACGACAGATCGCCTTTCCCTCATGGCAAATAGCCATGTCTTGCTTATCGGGGAGCGGACTCCGCCTTATGAAGCGTAAGCGGCATACCTTGTTTGCCCTCGGATTGGTAGGCGATCTCCAGACGGCCGATCTCACGGGTCTTGAACTGGTCGATATCGAACAAATCCAGCAGGTGCTCGATATACTTCACGCTATTGAAGTGACCGTTGATATCCAAGTCGCTGTATTTGATCGAATACGGGATTCCCTCCGCCTTATTCTCCGCCGGCATGATCTTGCCCGGCTTCTCGATCGGGCACGGACGCTCGTCGATATATTTGCCCAATGCCTCTATATCCAATAAGGTAGGACGGCGGGTCTCCACGTCGATAGCCGCCCAAATAGAACGGGCGAATCCAAAGGTTTTCCCATTCTCATCCGCCAGCTCAAAACAACGGCTGGTGAAAAGGCGTCCGACCTCATCGATCCAAGTGTATAAATTAATCTTATCGAAGGCGGTAGGATATTCCTTCATCTCGATAGCCAGACGGGACAACACCCAAGCCGTATGACGCTCCGACATATCATTGAAACCGAACCCACGCTCTCCGGCATGGCTGGAAGCGGCGTGAATCAAATAGTTACCAATCATAGGGAGCGTTACACGTCCCCTAAAATCCATCAAATATGGCTCCGCCACGAAATGAAATAATCCTACTTTCTCCATATCTTATTATTGTTGCTTTTCCTGTAACTTTCGCTCCATATCGGCCAACATATCGCTCAAACGCTCCACCTTGCTCTTCGTGATAGCCACACGTCCGGAGCGGATGAATTGCAGGACACCGATCGTCTCGCTCAACTCATTGAACAAGGCCTGTGTCTCGTCATAGTGGCCACTCTTCTCCAATACCACGCAGGTCTCGTTCATCTCAAGATACGGGCGTTGTATTTACGGATCAATCCTCCACGGTTCCCATCTTGATGAAAAGCTCGGTACTTAGCTTATAAAGAGCGATCTCCTGGAAAACCAGATCTTCATCCGTATTATAGTAAGCCTTCAAGATATCCACCCGTTTGTCGATCTGCTTCACAACCTTGTCGATCATATCTTCATCAGCAAATGTCGTGATCGTAAACTTTATGTATACCCTGTGATAGCGGAAGGTGAAACGGAAAGCGTCTCGATGTTCAACTGCCGACGTGTAAAGATAATCGTAATCTGGTTCAGAAGACCTACTGTATTCTCTGAAAAGATAATAACGGTATATAATTTCTTTGTTGTCATAGCTTCACCTCCTTACTTATCTCCTAATATCATGTTCGTCACGCTTCCTCCGGCAGGCACCATCGGATATACCATACCGCACGTCTCCACATTAGCGACCAACACGTAAGCTCCGTCGTGGTTCAACATCTCGGCAATAGCCTCGTCCAATTCCTCCCGCTTTTCAACGGCACGGCTGGCAATACCATAGGCTTTCGCGATCGCCACGAAATCCGGATTCTCCATGATCGTGTTCGAATAACGCTCGTGGAAGAACAATTCTTGCCACTGACGTACCATACCTAAGAAGTTATTATTAAGAATAATAATCTTCACGTTCAGTTTCTCCTGCATGATGGTACCCAATTCCTGAATCGTCATCTGCATACCCCCATCACCGGTAAAGAAGCAGACCGTACGGTCTGGAGCCCCGAACTTGGCGCCCATAGCAGCGGGAAGACCAAATCCCATCGTACCCAGACCACCGAAGTCACCACGCTACGAGTGCGTTTATATTTGAAATAGCGGACACCCATCATCTGGTTCTGTCCGACATCCGTAACTAAAACAGCATCGTTTCCAGTCGCCTCGGACACTTTTCGAACGACTTCACCCATTTTCAAAGATCCGTTCATCGGATACAACTCCTTCTCGATCACCTTTTCATATTCTCTTCCTGTGCATCAGGCTCAAACTCAGCATTCCACTCCGGACGTTTCCGTTCTTCCAACAACGCAGTTATCATCGGAATGGTATGTTTGGCATTTCCGAGAACCTTCACATCGACCGGTACATTCTTCCCGATCTCCGAGTTGTCGATATCCAGATGGATAACCTTGGCTTGCTTAGCGTATGTCTTCAAATCGCCAGTAACACGATCGTCGAAACGCATACCGATGGCGATCAACACGTCACATTCATTGGTCTTCCTATTCGGACCGACATTGCCGTGCATACCCAACATACCCTTATTCAAAGGAAAATCGGAAGGCAACGCCGATAGACCGAGAACAGTCGAACCGGCAGGAATGTCATTCTTCAGCAGGAATGCTTTCAGCTCCTCTTCAGCACCTCCCAACAAAACCCCCTGTCCGACCAGGCAGAACGGTTTCTCCGCTTTATTGATCAACGCGGCAGCCGCTTTAATCCGATCCTGGTTGATATCCGGTTCCGGCTGATAGCTGCGGATATAGTCTACTTTCTTATATTCATAATCCACAAATCCAACCTGAGCATCCTTTGCCAAATCGAGTACAACAGGCCCCGGCCGTCCGGTAGAAGCGATATAAAAAGCACGTGAAACAGCCCACGCTATCTCTTCCGGCTTGCGAATCTGGTACGCCCATTTGGTGATCGGTTGCGTAATGCCGAATCACATCGACTTCCTGGAAAGCATCTGTTCCAAGCAATGGAGAAGGGACCTGTCCGGCTATGACCACCATAGGAGTGCTGTCCATCAGTGCATCGGCAATGCCGGTGATGGTATTTGTTGCGCCGGGTCCTGGAAGTAACCAACGTCACCCCTACTTTACCGGATACACGGGCATAGCCTTGAGCCGCATGGGTAGCGCCCTGCTCGTGGCGTACCAATACATGGCTCAACTGGTCCCTGTAATCATACAAACTGTCGTAAATAGGTATCGCCTGCCCGCCGGGATAACCGAAGATAGTATCTACTCCTTCAGCAATCAGCAGCTTTCAGCAAAGCTTCCGAACCGGTTATCTTTTGTTTCTCCATATCTCTTTATTTTAGTCTTGTGTTTAATCTTCTACTACTCTCACTCCACCCTTATCGGCCGAACTTTTAATCTTACCGTAAGCTCTCAAGGCTTTTGAGACGACACGCTGGCGATGAGGCGGCGTAAAGGCTTTTGTGCCGCGGGCTTCTTCCGCTTTACGGCGTTCTGCCAACTCTTCATCGCTTACCTTCACATTAATCGTACGTTCAGGGATATCAATCTCGATTATATCGCCGTCTTTCACCAGTCCGAATCGCTCCTCCTGCCGCAGCTTCGGGAGAGATATGCCCGATAGAAAGACCGGACGTACCGCCACTGAAACGACCATCCGTGATCAGCGCGCACTCCTTGTCCTAAATGACGGCTTTTTTGATATAAGAAGTAGGATAAAGCATTTCCTGCATACCCGGACCACCCTTCGGTCCTTCGTGTGTGATCACCACCACATCGCCCGAGACGACTTTTCCACCGAGGATGCCTTCGCAAGCCGCATCCTGCGAATCGAACACTTTCGCCGGACCGGCAAACTTCCAGATGCTTTCATCCACACCGGCCGTCTTGACCACACAACCGTCCAGCGCGATATTTCCTCTCAGGACAGCCAGGCCGCCATCTTTGGAATAAGCATGCTCGATATCACGGATACATCCGGCGGCACGATCGGTATCCAGTTCCTTATAATAGGTTTCCTGCGATCCCATCCGAATGCTGAAACGATGGGCGGGAGCACTCTTGTATTTCTTGACAGCCTCGTCCGTCATATTCGGCGAGGTGATAGCTTAAATTTATCCACGGCTTCGGCAAGCGTCATTCCGTCCACACGCTTCACATTCCCGTCTACCAAGCCGCTTTTCAGCAGCTCGTTCATGATTCCCATGATACCACCGGCACGGTTCACATCCTGGACGTGGTAGGTGTGCGTGTTGGGAGCAACCTTGCAGAGGCAAGGAGTCTTGCGGGAGAAAGCATATCGATATCGTCCATCGTGAAGTCCGCCTCAGCTTCCTGCGCGATGGCGAGCTAGATGGAGAACCGTATTGGTGGAACCACCCATTGCAATATCCAATGACATGGCATTCAGGAAAGCCTGACGGGTGGCGATACTGCGGGGAAGAACAGACTCATCACCGTCACGATAGTATTTATAGGCATTTTCTACAATCTGCCGGGCAGCATCGCGGAACAGTTGCGTACGGCCCACATGCGTAGCGACGATCGTCCCGTTGCCCGGAAGCGCCAACCCGATAGCTTCGTTCAGACAGTTCATGGAATTAGCGGTAAACATACCGGAACAACAACCGCAACCCGGACACGCATGGCGTTCCACCTGCTCGATACGCTCATCGCTTACCGATGTATCGGCGGACTCAATCATCGCGTCGATCAAATCCAGATGGCGGTTATCCAGCTCACCGGCTTCCATCGGACCGCCGGAGACAAAGATAGTCGGAATATTGAGCCGCATGGATGCCATTAGCATCCCCGGAGTGATCTTGTCGCAATTGCTAATGCAAACCATTGCATCGGCTTTGTGGGCATTCACCATATACTCGACGCTGTCCGCAATAATATCACGCGAAGGAAGCGAATAGAGCATTCCGTCGTGTCCCATTGCGATACCGTCGTCAATGGCAATCGTATTGAATTCGGCAGCAAAGAACCCAACTTTTCAATCTCCGCTTTTACCTGCTGCCCGATCTCGTGCAGATGGACATGGCCGGGTACAAACTGGGTAAATGAATTCACAATGGCTATAATCGGTTTACCGAACTGCTCTTCTTTCAGACCGTTGGCACGCCACAAAGCGCGAGCCCCAGCCATGCGTCTGCCCTCTGTGCTGTATGAACTTCTTAACGGATTCTTCATCATATTATTTGTTGTTTTCGAACGGCTCACGAACCGCCCCTATTTTCTTATCCTAAATATTATTATATTAAAAAGCCCTTCTCTGTATGGAGAAAGGCTTAAGAAATATCTTTATATGACTTCACAAGCTAGAAGCAGCCCAAGGAAAGACATTTTCAAAATGACTTTTAGACAAAGATAGCCTCAAACAGATAACTGACAGACAGCCCAGCAAGCATTAATCCTAAAAAGACCGGCAACACATTCATTTAAAACATCATTCTGATTTACGCAACTATCAAATGCTCGCGTTTTTTCGCACGACCAAGCCCCCCATAATTCATCACCCACAGAGAGCAATAATAGCACTTGACATTTCGTCAGTTCACGGTTTGATAAGCCGTTTAAGTAAACGGTTCATTAAATATATCGCCGATTTCCTAATACACAGCATTTCATATTTTGATTTGGATAAACAATAAATATAATAATTTGTATCTTTGACCCCAATAGCAATTAAGAAACTGATCGTTAATAAAATATGAAACACTACAACTGCGACGAAGTTATCGAACGGCATGGGACGAGTTGCGTGAAATTCGACCGTTTGAAAAGATGTTCGGTGACGAGAATCTGATACCACTATGGGTGGCGGATATGGATTTCCGCACACCGGACTTTATTGTAGAGGCCCTGAAGAAACGTTGTGAGCACGAGATATTCGGCTATACATTCGGCTCCGACAGTATTACGAGAAGTATCATCAATTGGGTACACTACAAACATAACTGGAAAATACCACAACGGGAATGGATCAGCTATATCCCGGAATCGTAAAGGGAATCGCTTTCGCTATCCAATGCTTTACGCAAAAGGAGATAAGGTCATCATCCAGCCCCCCTGTTTATCATCCGTTCCGCATCGTTCCGGAAAAAAATGAAGCGTGAGGTCGTTTATAATCCGCTAAAGATGGTAGATGGTGTTTATGAGATGGATTTCGATCATCTTGAATCTATTATAGATGATAAATGCAAGGTATTGATCTCTGCAACCCTCACAATCCGGGTGGGATCGTCTGGAAAAAGGAAACCTTGGTCCGCTTGGCCGATATTTGCGCCAAGCACAATATTTGGTTATCTCCGATGAGATTCATGCGGAAATAGCCTATCCTCGGTACCACGCATTACCCGTTCGCCTCCGTATCGGATACCGCCGCTTCCTGCAGCGTGACTTTCATGGCTCCGAGCAAGACTTTCAATATCGCCGGTATCGTGACTTCCCTACGCAATCGTACCCAATGATCGCATCCGGGAAGAATTTTACTCTTTCCTTGAGGCCGGAGAGTTTGGCGATGGCACGATCTTCGCTTATACAGCGACGACCGCCGCTTATACCTATGGCGCCGAATGGTTGCAACAAATGCGAATGTATATCATGGAGAATGTACGTTTCGTGGAAGAGTTTATGAAACAGCATCTCCCCAAGATAAAAAGTCTACCAACCCCAAGCCTCCTTCCTCGTTTGGTTGGATTGCAGGGAACTGAAATTAAGTCAAGATGAACTAGTACACCTGTTCAAAGACAAAGCCGGACTAGCGTTGAACGACGGAAGTATCTTCGGCCCCGGGGAGAAGGCCATATGCGTTTGAACATTGGCTGCCCCCGCTCTGTTTTAGATAAAGCGATGAACGCTCTTAAAAAGGCGGTGGATAAGAAATAAAATCGTATCTTTGCGAGCATTTCTATACATATTTAAAATACAAGACAAATGAAAATTACAGCAAACAAATACGTTGCGGTTACATACGACCTGAACGTTGGCGAAGGTGAAGAACGTGAGTTAATGGAAAAAGCGACGGTCGAGGCTCCTTTGAAATTCATCTACGGAACAGGCATGATGCTTCCGGCATTCGAGAAAGCCTTGAACGGGCTGGAAGTAGGTGGCATCGTTCAACTTCTCCATCGAGCCAGCCGGGAGGCTTATGGCGAATATAACGAGGAGCACGTATTGATCTTCCGAAGAATATCTTCGAGGTAGACGGTAAATTCGACGCCGAGATGATCAAGGGAAGGTAATACCGTACCGATGATGGATTCTAATGGCAACCGTATGAACGTCCGCATTGGAAAGTTTAGGATGATATCGTGGTAATGGACTTCAAACCATCCGTTGGCTGGCGAAACATTGCATTTCAATGGTGAAGTTATTGATGTACACGAACCGACAGCTGAAGAAATCGCAGCCCTCACAGCTCCCGCTGGTGGATGCGGTTGTGGATGTGACGACTGCGGAAGCGGTTGTGGCGATAACCACGAAGGTGGATGCGGATGTGGCGGATGCCACTAAATAAAGGAAATTGAGAATTGAAAATTGAAAATTAGGAGAAGTGCCTAATCATCGGCTTTTGATTCTCAATTTTCAGTTTTTTCAATTTTCAATTAGACAAACGGTGAATACTTTTGGTAATATTTATAGATTAACATCGTTCGGCGAATCGCACGGCCCCGGTATCGGCGGCGTGATCGACGGATGCCCAGCCGATCGAATTAGATACGGCATTCATCCAGCAAGAGCTGAACCGTCGTAAACCGGGACAATCCCGTATCACGACCCCCGTAAAGAGGATGATGAGGTACAGTTTCTTTCTGGTATCTACGAGGGAAAGACAACCGGTACGCCGATAGGTTTCATCATCTGGAACAAAAAACCAACATTCCTCTGACTATGACAATATGAAAACGGTTTACCGTCCTTCCCATGCTGATTATACCTATCAAACGAAATATGGAATCCGTGATCCCCGTGGAGGTGGACGTTCGTCCGCCCGGAAACGATCGCTCGTTGCGTGGCTGGGGCTATCGCTAAACTCGCCCTTAAGCAATACGGCATACAGATTCAAGCTTATACCTCGCAGGTCGGCCCGATCAAATTAGCGGGTAGTTACCAAGATTATGATTTAAGCTTGACGGAAAAGAGCGATGTACGTTGCCCGGACCCGAAGACCGCCTCAGAGATGGAAAAACCCTTGATCGCTGAGGTCAAATCAAAAGGGAGATACGATCGGCGGTGTTATTACCTGTGTGGCGAAAGGGGGTTCCCGTCGGATTGGGAGAGCCTGTGTTCGGCAAGTTACATGCCGCGTTGGGACATGCGATGCTTACGATCAACGCCGTGAAAGGCTTCGAGTATGGAGACGGATTCAACGCCGCCTTCTTCCGCGGATCGGAAAGGAACGATCGCTTTTTCAATGATAACGGGCATATCAATACTCGTACCAATAATTCCGGCGGTATCAAGGAGGATATCCAACGGACAAGATATTTATTTCCGGGTAGCCTTTAAATCGGTCGCTACGATCTTGATGGAACAAGAAACGGTTAATATGGAGGGAGAGGATACGATATTAAAGGCACGCGGACGTCATGATCCATGCGTATTGCCTCGTGCGGTACCTATCGTCGAGTCTATGACCGCCATGACTTTATTGGATTATTTATTGATCCAAAAGACACGGGAAAACTTTTAAGACTAATTCTATATGGCTTGGATTCTGTTAATTATAGCCGGATTATTCGAGATCGGCTGGCCGCTGGGCTTTAAATTAGCAAGTATGCATTCCAAATATTTTATTTGGTTTATAGGTTTATCGATCTTATCCATGGGCTTAAGCGGCTATTTCTTATATCTCGCCCAGAAAAGCATCCCAATCGGTACGGCTTATGTAATCTGGACCGGATCGGGGCTATAGGGACTGTTCTTCTTGGAATCTTGTTTTTCCATGATTCCGCAAATATATTCAGGTTATTGTTCTTATCTTTGATATTGATAGGGATCGTCGGGTTGAAATTAGTCCATTAATCCGGGTAAAAACACCAGTATTGCCGTAAGGCTACGCCAGTATAGGCGTGAGCTTACGGCAGTATAGGTATAGGGCTACGCCTATACTGCCGTTAACCGACGCAACTACTCGTGATGATAAAGGCTCGTTATTCAAGATCGTCATTGCCCGGTAAATCTGCTCGATAAAGATCAGTCGGATCATCTGGTGGGAAAAAGTCATCTTGCTCAACGAGATCTTTTCCGATGCCGCCTTATACACAGCTTCACTAAAACCGTAAGGACCGCCTACCACAAATACCAAGCGTTTCGGGACCGTATGCATTTTCTTTCCAGATAAGTAGAAAATTGCATGGAGGTAAACTCCTTCCCTTTCTCATCCAGCAACACCAAATAATCGCCGGGCTGCAAGGCCTTTAAAATCAATTCTCCCTCCTTCTCCTTTTTGCTGCGCCTCAGAGAGATTCTTCACGTTCTTTATATCCGGTATGACTTCCATTTCAAAGGGTATATAATGTGTCAAGCGATTTTATACTCATTGATAGCCTCCACAAAATAACCGGCATCCGTCTTACCAATCACAATCAGTCCAATCTTCATCTACTTACATTTACATGTTTAGAAAGGCTAAGTTACAAGAAAAATACATACCTTTGCCACTAATTACTCAATAAAATAAAGAAAACATGAAACGACTCTTACTTACATTCGCCTTGATATTCGCGTTCGTATGTGCGCAGGCGGCGGATATTACCAGTATATCAAATGCTTTCAAGGCAAGGAAATGCCTCCTCTCTATCCGGTGCTATGGATAAGGTGGTGGATGTAGCCTTGCCCAGTTCCTCTAAGAAATGTAACGGAAGTGAGGCCGTCTCTATGTTGTCCTCATTTTTTCAGTTCGAATAAGCCTTCCAGGATTCTCGGTCGTACATCATGCGGATAAAAGGAAAGCGGTTTCCTTGTCGGAAAGCTTCCGACGTCTTCCGGTGAGTACCGTGTAAACATCACGTACCGTGCCGAAGGGAATACAGCGATCATACAATCAATCAGAATAGAATAAAAGATGGACAAACTTATTGACGACTTAATCAAATTAGCGTTTGCCGAGGATATTGGCGACGGCGACCACACCACCCTTTGCTGCATCCCCGAGACAGCGATGGGGAAAAAGCCAGCTGATCATCAAGGAAGATGGCGTATTGGCCGGCGTGGAAATGGCTAAACGTATCTTCCACGACTTCGATCCGGAACTGAAAATGACGGTCTTTATACAAGACGGGCCGAAGTGAAAAAAGGGGATATAGCGTTCGTGGTGGAAGGTAAGATCCAATCCTTATTGCAGACCGAGCGGTTGATGCTGAACGTTATGCAACGCATGAGCGGTATCGCTACTACGACTCGTAAATACGCCAAGGCGTTAGAAGGCACCAAGACACACGTTCTAGATACTCGCAAGACAACTCCCGGTATGCGTATGATCGAGAAAGAGGCCGTACGTATCGGTGGCGGCATGAACCATCGCATCGGTTTGTTCGATATGATCTTATTGAAAGATAATCATGTGGATTTCGCCGGCGGCATCGAGCAAGCGATCACACGTGCGCAAAACTATCTGAAAGAAAAGGAAAGAGCCAAAGATCGAGATCGAGGTTCGTAACTTCGACGAGTTGGAACAAGCCATGAAAGTAGGCGGTATCGATCGTATCATGTTGGATAATTTCAATATCGAGAATACAAAAGAAGCGGTTCGCCGCATCAACGGACGTTTTGAGGTAGAGTCTTCCGGCGGTATCACGTTCGACACATTACGTGATTACGCAGAATGTGGCGTAGACTTCATCTCCGTAGGGGCTTTGACTCACTCCGTGAAGAGCTTGGACATGAGCTTCAAAGCCTGCTAAAACGAAAAACGATCATTCTATAAAAAACAGCCTTGAGAAGATCAACTTCTTGAGGCTGTTTTCCTATATCTACCCTATTATCTTGATTCACTATCATTTCTGATAGAACTATTATCATTTTTAAAACATTGCCATTCCTTCCTTTCCCGTACTTTTAAGAACAAATTATTCAACCTAAAAATAGTATCATGAAAGAATTGAAAATGTTTATAGATGGCAGATTCATTGAGAATGAGTCTGGGAAATGGATCAAGGTATTGAATCCTTCTACCGAAGAGGTTATTTCACTGATGCCTGACGGGACGGTTGAAGATGCCAGAAAAGCAATCGATGCCGCAGAGAAAGCGCAGAATCAATGGGAAAGAACACCCTCTATAGAAAAGGGCGGCTTATCTGACAAAGATAGCGGCAGGCATCCGTAAGAGAGAGAAGGAACTGACCGACATCATCGTCCGTGAAGGAGGCAAAACCCAAGGACTCGCCAATGTTGAAGTTCTTTTTACCGCAGATTATATGGATTACATGGCAGGCTGGGCCCGTCGGTACGAAGGGGAAATCATTCCCAGTGACCGCCCTCATGAAAACATTTTCTTATTTAAGAGACCGATTGGAGTAACGACAGGTATCCTACCTTGGAATTTCCCATTCTTTCTAGTCGCTCGTAAAGCCGCTCCGGCCTTGATCACCGGAAATACGATCGTGATAAAACCTAGCCAGCTTACGCCAGAGAACGCATACGTATTCGCACAGATCGTGGAGGAGGCAGGTTTGCCTGCCGGCGTTTTCAATCTGGTAAATGGACGGGGTAGCGTGATTGGGCATGAACTTCGCGGCGAATCCGAAAGTAGGTATGGTTAGTCTGACAGGAAGCGTGAGAGCCGGACAACAAACCATGGCAGCTGCCGCTCTAATATCACGAAAGTTTCTCTGGAGTTAGGAGGTAAAGCCCCGGCTATCGTGATGAAGGACGCAGATATCGATCTTGCTGTTAAGTCTATTATTGCCTCTCGTGTGATCAATACCGGACAGGTATGTAATTGTGCCGAACGGGTTTATGTAGACAAAGCGATAAAAAGAGACCTTCATGGAAAAAACTAGTCGCCGGCATGAAGCAGGTAAAAGTAGGAAATCCCAATGAGGTCGCGGATCTGGATATGGGACCGCTTATTGAAGCCAGCGCGTTGGGTCTATGGAGAAAAAAGTAGAGAGAGCGATCAACAAGGTGCTAGGCTACTGTGTGGTGGCCATAGGATCGGTACAAAAGGATATTTCTTCGAACCGACCGTTTTGGATTGTGTTACACAGAAAATGGATATCATACAAGAAGAGACTTTTGGCCCCATACTGCCGGTTGTCGAATATTCAGATATCAACGACGCTATCGCATGGGCGAATGATTGCGAATATGGATTGACATCTTCCGTATATACACAAAACTTGGATAACGCATTCAAGGTTTAATGCGTTCCTTAAAAATTCGGGGGAGACTTATATTAACCGTGAGAATTTTGAGGCTATGCAAGGCTTCCATGCAGGATGGCGTAAATCCGGAATCGGTGGCGCGGATGGAAAACATGGACTTGAGGAGTATTTGCAAACTCAAGTGGTTTATCTTGAGACAAAGGAATAAAAAATAAGACTAAAGATCCCTTCTTGGGATCTTTAGCATATCTACTTAATCTAACGTCAAATTAAATTCATCCCTCAAACGACCCAAGGTAGGATTTATCTTCATCAGCAACTCTAGCTTCTCCGTGGATGTATAAGCCAAATGCTTCTCATTTCCCTCTACGATCCGGACACGCATCTGGATACGGCTATTAGTAAGATGCTGGCGGAGAAATGGCAACTTGGATATGGATCGCATTATTGATCAATTCCTCTTGCTGCCCCGGGTTATGTACGGCTACCTCGAAATAATAATTCTCTTGCAAGGTAGGCTTGCAATTGATCATCGTATTCTTAAGATACACTTTCTTGTCAATCGTTGCGGCGTAATTATCCCATTCACGAACCAAGGAATCATTGTCAAAGGGGTTACTACCTCCTTTACGTTCGTTGTCGCTTGTTGAACGGTTTGTTGCTTAGGCTTCTCCACTCCGATCTCCTTCATGGAGATTCCCATCGGACGAGCCGTTCTACGAACCGAATTAGGCGCTGTAGACGGAGGTGGCGCAGGAAACCGAGCTCGGCATGTGCGTACTCATAACTTGTGGAGCACCGGCCGCTGCCGTAACTGAAGGGAGCTTGAGGCGGCTGTTGAGCTTCCCGCTATTCACCGCTTGAGAAGACGGATTCGTCCCAGCAATCGGCTCAATTAACGCTTTTTTTATCGTCGGCGGCTACCTGTGTTAATTGACAGAGCTGAATCAACGTCAATTCCAATAAAAGACGCTTATTGCGGCTGGCACGATAATTCAAATCGCACGTATTCGCCAGCTCTATCGCCTTGAACAGAAGTTGATCCGGACAATGTGCTTCGCCATCTCCTTATAACGTTCACGGATAGAAGCGCCGACCTCGAATAGCACCAAGGTGGACTCATCCCGGCATACCAATAAGTCCCGGAAATGCCCAGCCAAACCGGTTATGATATTCTGCCCGTCAAATCCTTTGCTCAATATATCGTTCAAGATCAATAAAGAAGCCCGCACATTGCCGGATAAGATCGCATCTGTCAGCCGGAAATAATATTCGTAATCCAGGACGTTCAGGTTATCGATAACAGCCTGATAGGTAATATTCCCATTTGTGAAGCTCACTACCTGGTCGAAGATGGACAGCGCATCACGCATACCGCCGTCGGCTTTCTGGGCAATCACATTCAGGGCTTCCGGTTCAGCCGTCACTCCTCTCGCGAAGATACGTATTCCAGATGCTCCACCATATCGGCAATCGAGATACGCGAAAATCATATATCTGGCAACGGGACAGGATCGTGGGCAAGCACCTTATGCTTCTCGGTCGTAGCCAAGATAAAGAGAAAGCATGATGCGGCAGGTTCCTCCAATGTTTTCAGAAATGCATTGAAAGCCGCCGAACTCAACATATGCACCTCGTCAATAATGAAGACCTTGTATTTTCCGATAGGAGGCGGATACGCACCTGGTCGATCAGGGTACGGATGTCATCGACCGAGTTATTGGAAGCGGCATCGAGTTCATGGATATTGTAGGAGCGCTGCTCATTGAAAGCCCGGCACGACTCGCACGCGTTGCAAGCCTCGCCATCCGCCGTCGGATTCAGACAATTGATCGTCTTGGCAAAGATACGGGCACAAGAAGTCTTGCCCACTCCACGGGGACCGCAAAAGAGGTAGGCATGAGCCAGCTTGTTACTCTGTATTGCATTCTTAAGTGTAGTTGTCAAGGACTTCTGTCCTACCACACTACGAAAAGTAGAAGGACGCGTATTTTCCTTGCCGATACAATATAATTATCCATTCTCTGCTTTTTTTTATTAACAAGACAAAGATAAACAAAATAATTCATTACCTTTGCAAAAACGAAGTTCCTATGTCACGCATAAAAGACTTTTACAACAAGTATCTATCCAGGATCAATGCCTACTGGCTGGTAACCATCGTGTTCCTTATCGTCACCTTTACGGTGGGCGATAGCAGCCTGTATAAACGCTATACGTACGACGAAAATACGCGGTTTGGAGAAAGAGATCAAGCATTACCAAAAGGAGATCGAGATCAACAGCAAGAAATTAAACGACCTTCATACGGACAAGGGAGGGACTGGAACGTTTCGCCCGTGAAGAGTATTTCATGAAAAGGTCGAACGAGGATGTTTTTATTATCAAGGACAAATAAATGAATCAACAAATCAGATCGATTATTTTTTCGGCGTAGCGGGATTACTCGTATTAGCCGATGCCATATTGTTTCTTACTCATTGGGCTGTCGCCCTTATTTATTCGCTGTCGGTGCTGCGGGTATAGCCGTTGCTATCTGACCCTTCCGGTTAAGGACTTGGACTTTCGTCGCCGCCGGCTCCACCGTTTCAACGTATTCGCCGGACTTCTAATGATCGTATCTTCCGGCTTTATGTTCAACAACCGTACCGAGTGGATCCTTTGCTTGAGCGTAGCCGCTATCTTACAGATATATACCGCTTTCGTTACTCTAAAGAGTAATTGGCCGCAAAACGCAGTGCTACTGACCCGACCGATGAATATATACTGACCAGGCCAACGCAGTATATATTACTTTGCAGATACAGTATATCTTCTATAAAGTCCCCGGTAAGCACCGTTAAAAAAAGGGTGTATCAAACGTTCCTTTGATACACCCTTTCTTTTAAAATTCTATTAATAGCTTACTTGGCCGGAGAGGAATAATTCTTATTCAAGTATTCCAGCAATTCGCCTGTGATATCATAGGAATCGCCAGCCAAAAGGATATTATCTCCTACCGTATTGCTGAATACCACTTGATAGCCTCTACCCAGATTGAAAGCCTTCAATTGAGAAACAACCGTATCGCGTAATTGCTCGTTCAACTTCTGCTGCTCTTGCATCAACTCTTGAGCCAATTGGTTATCTAAGTTCTGCAACTCTTGTTGCTTATTCAATAAACGTTGTTGCTCTTGCTCCGCCCTCTCACGGGTAAGGAAAGCGTTATTTTCTACCTTACGCTGGAAATCTTGCATCTCGCCTTGTAAACTACGGGCTTTCTGGGTGATGTTAGCACGGGAATTCTCTTGTTTCTTCAAGATGATCTCGTTCAGATCCTGGAATAATTGTAATTAAGTAACAGGGAATCCACATTTACATAAGCGATCGGAAGTAAGGCCGTTGTGTCTCCCGCTGACGCGAATGTTCTTGTTACGCTTGATTCTTTCTTGCCGGAAAATTGCATAATATACAAGATTACGACAGCCACCGCTAGCACACCGTTAATAACGTAGTTAATGTTCTTCATAAAGTGCAATTTAAATCTTATTTTTTTTATTCTTTTATTTCGTTCATGATGTCATAGAGTCCCTTTTGCTTCACCGCCATACGATCCATGGTCTTCGCACAAAATATACCTTTCTTACCCAACGCCCTGTTTCCTTCGATATGCGTATTCGGGAACCTTCCTCCCTTTTTCAACAGCACTTTTATCGATAGCAACACGACGCTGATAACAAGAATTATGACAGTAATCAATAACGTTGTAAGCATTTTCTCTATATTTGTGGACGCAAATATAAGAGTTTAAGTGATTACTAAGTGTCTTTTTGGCATTTTATTCTACTTTTTTTCGAACTAAGCTCTTTCAGTTGCGGTTTTATTAACTATAGAGTAACATCTATAATACATTGTAACATTATGAAGATTACTGATTTAAAGCCTGAAATCGTCTGGAAGTTCTTCCACCAGGTAACACAAGTGCCTCGCCCCTCAAAAAAAGGAAGGCAAAATGATTGAATTCCCTAGAATCATTCGCGAAAAGAGTACAAAATAGCTATCAAGAAAGATGAAGCCGGCAACCTTTTAATGTCAAAGCCTGCCACTCCGGGAATGGAGGATCGTCCGGTAGTCGTATTGCAGTCTCACATGGATATGGTTTGCGAGAAAAATAACGGTACGAAACACGATTTCGACAATGATCCGATCGAAACAATCGTCGACGGCGAATGGCTGCGTGCCAACGGCACTACTTTGGGAGCCGATAATGGTATCGGTGTAGCGGCCGAGTTGGCTTTGCTTGCCTCCGATGATATCCAACACGGTCCGATCGAATGTTTGTTCACGGTAGACGAAGAAACAGGTTTGACTGGAGCGAAAGCCTTGAAAGAAGGTTTCATGACCGGAGATATCTTGTTAAATCTCGATAGCGAGGACGAGGGAGAGATCTTTATGGGTTGCGCCGGAGGTAAAGACACACAAGCGACTTTCCATTACGAGCCAGTTCCTACGTCCGATAAGATGCAGTATTTCCGTATCGACGTGAAAGGGCTGAATGGCGGTCACTCCGGTGGCGAAATACACAAAGGGTTGGGCAATGCCAACAAGATCTTGGTTCGTTTCTTATTCTTATTGAAAAAAGAAATATGATTTCGTTCTTTGCTCTATCGATGGAGGAAACTTACGTAACGCAATCGCTCGCATGAGGCACACGCCGTAATCGGCTTGCATCCGGAAAAATAAGGAGGATGTACGTATCTTGCTGAACCATTTCGCCGCCGACGTTGAAAATGAGTTGAAACATGTAGATCCGAACGTTCAGTTAGCGATGGAGTCCACGGATCGTCCGGAGTACCTATATAGACAATGCCACCGCCGAGAAATTAATCTACGCCTTACACGCTTGTCCGCACGGCGTAATCGGTATGAGCCACGATATAGAAGGCTTGGTAGAGACTTCTACCAACCTTGCTTCCATAAAGATGAAAGAAGGCAATACGATCTTGATCGGTACCAGCCAGCGTAGCTCTATCGAATCATGCAAGATCGCTATCGCCAATACGGTAGCCTCCACGTTCCTATTGGCTGGAGCAGATGTAAAACATGGCGACGGCTATCCGGGATGGGCCCCGAACCCCGACTCTAAGATCTTGAAGATTGCACAGGAGACTTACAAAAACGCCTATTCAACAAAGACGCCAAGATCATGGCCATCCACGCCGGATTAGAGTGCGGTTTGTTCTTGGAAAAATATCCGAAACTGGATATGATCTCTTTCGGGCCTACTTTGCGTGACGTACATTCACCCAACGAGCGTATCGAGATCGCTACGGTCGGTTTATGGTGGAGCCACCTTCTGAATTATTAAAGAGCATCCCCGCAAAATAAACCAACGTTTTTTGCGTTATAAAGAGGAAAGACACGATAACCGATGTTTCTATCCTCTTTTTATGTTAATGTCTTGCAACTTTTTTTATGATAATTTTGTTTATCTATTGAAACAAGAACACAAGATATTTACAGTTAACATTTACGAAAATGAAAAGATTAACGATAACGCTATTTATACTGCGACGCTTCTGTTGAACATGCTTCCGGCATGCGACGGTTTGGATGATCATTATTCCACTAACCCGACTTACCGGCTAAGCTTCTCGACAGACACGCTCGCTTTTGACACGATCTTTCAGTACGATCGGTTCTACCACCCGTCAATTTATGATCTACAATAAAAATAGTGAACCTCTGAGCATTGAGTCCATCATGCTGGCCAGTGGAGAGTCTACCGGCTTCCGCATGAATGTGGATGGACGCAAAGGTAGCTCATTTTAATAATGTAGGAATACTCGCCAACGACAGCATGTATGTATTCGTGGAAGTAACGGTCGATCCGAATGGGGGCAATCAACCTCTGTTGATACAGGATTCCCGTACTTTTCACCGTGAATGGCATCCGTCAATCCGTATTATTGGAAGCCTATGGGCAGGATGTTAATCTTTACAAAGGGCGGTGTTACGATTACAAAAGATTCTATCCTCACGGCCAATCGTCCTTATTTGATCTACGATAGTTTGGTTATCGCTAAAGGGGTTTCATTGAATATCGAGAAGGGGGCTACTTTCTATATGCATGATAAAGCGAGCCTGATCGTTCACGGCTCCATGAACGCTTTAGGCACCTTGGATGAGCCTATCACTTTCCGAGGCGACCGTTTGGATTATATACTAAATGATATATTACCGTATGACCGGACTCCCGGACAATGGGGAGGCATTACCTTTAAGGCGGATAGCTACGGGAATGTCTGGGATAATGTAATCGTACGTAATGGTACCTCCGGTGTATATTGCGAGCCTTCCACCCCGGACCGGCCAAAGATCAAGATAAACAACTCACAGATCACGAATATGGGGAGCGATCTATTCTTCGCCATCAATTGTGATGTTATCGCTACAAATACGAATTCAGCAATGCCGGAGGAAGTGTACTCACTTTAGTCGGTGGTAAATATTACTTCGCTCACTGTACGATGGCTAATTACATGAGTTTAACCAAAAGGGAAATGGCCAGCGAGACTGTTCCTTTGGATAGTAAATGCCTGTACTTGCTCAATAACGTAACAGTAGACGGAAATGGCCCGTATCCTATCACGCAAGCTTATTTTGACAATTGCACTATCGATGGAAGTTACGATGTCGAATTAAAAGCAGATGGCAGTACAGATTTCGATTATCGGTTCAATCACTGTGCGCTTAAAGCCAAAGAATCCTCCAGCGATCACTTCAAGGAGGTCTTGTTTATCAAAAAAGACTCCTTCCTATCGGAAAGTAGGAGGCAAGCAAAATAAATACACCTATGATTTCCGGCCAGATTCCGTATCGACTACCGGAGTCGGAAAAGCAGATCCCGAGATAACGAAGAATTATCCGATCGATCGTTACGGTGTCAACCGGCTAACCAGTTCGAACGGCCCGACCATAGGGAGCCTACGAGTTTGTTCAGGAAGAGACCGAAGATTCAAACGAATAAGAATACATTACATATTAACAATTAATCAAAGCTTTAACTATGAAGATTTTTTTATGTTTTTTCTTTTTATTCTTTGCCTCCCTCCGTTATTTGCCCAAGCTACGTTCAAAGTCATGACCTATAATGTGGAGAACTTTTTTCGACACAAGGGATAATCCAACCAAGAATGACGATGAATTTCTACCTTCCGGCAACCGGTACTGAACACAAAGCCGCTACTATCATAAGCTACAACAAATAGCGAAAGTAATAAGCGCTGCCGGGGAATGGAGCACACCGGCCTTAATAGCTCTTTTGCGAAGTCGAGAATGACTCCGTCCTGTCTCATCTTTACCCGTCGCACACCGCTCCGCTGGCAGGATTACCGATATATTATCACTCAAAGCCCCGATCCCAGAGGTATTAATGTCGCTCTTCTTTATCAACGAGATCAATTCTTTTATTTACGACATGAATCCATTCCAATTCGTTTTTCCGGGAACAAACACAAATTAACCCGAGATATCCTACACGTATATGGAAAGATCATAACAGGCGATACCTTAGATGTTTTCGTGTGTCATTTCCCCTCCCGCTACGGAGGAGAAAAAGAAAGTGAAAAGGATCGTTTTGACGCGCCCGCACTTTTACGGGGATCTAGCGATTCCCTGTTACTGATACGAGAAAAAGCCGCAGATACTCATTATGGGAGACTTCAATGATACCCCTCAAGACAGAAGTATTTCCGAGATATTCGCTGCCCCAAGCCTTTCCTGAAAAATACGCAGATCACAGATTCCACATCTTGTACCTATTATAATTTGTTCGCAAGCCCCCATATAACTCAATTCCCGGGTAGTCATAAATACCAAGGCGAATGGAGCCAACTCGATCAAATAATCGTAAACCGGGATCTCATCACGCAAGAGTCTTCCATGCATATCATTCCGGAAAGCATCCACATATTCGCTCCTGATTTTTTATTGACTAAGGATAAAAAACATGGCGGGGGGTACGTCCTTTTCGAACCTATTACGGCTTTAAATATGAGGGCGGTTTTAGTGACCATTTACCATTAACAGTCGATTTTCTAATACGTTCTCAGATCAAACGCTGAAAAGAAAACCTTGAAACCTTTTTTTCCGATCTCTTGTTATCCTATTAAAGAAGAAAAGCTATGTAGTCAACAAGCAAACAGAACACATATGGAAATAAATCTCGCCTCAATCCGGCAAGAATACACAAAAAGGAGGATTAAGGAAAGCGAACTTCCGGATAACCCATTCTTGCTTTTCAGTCAATGGTTACAAGAGGCTATAGACAGCAAAAAGTAGATGAACCCACGGCCATGCTAGTAGGGACCGTATCTCCAGAAGGCAAACCTTCCACCCGTACCGTCTTATTAAAGGACCTGCATGATGATAAGTTTATTTTCTACTCCAACTACGAAAGCCGAAAAGGCAGGCAACTGGCACAAAACCCGGCAATCTCTCTTTCGTTTTGTATGGCATCAATTAGAAAGGCAGGTACATATCGAAGGTACGGCTGAAAAAGTCCCCCCGGATGAATCGGATCAATATTTCAAAAACGCCCGTATAAAAAGCCGGATCGGAGCTCGTATATCCCCACAAAGTCAACCCATCGGCAGCCGTATGCAACTTATACGAGCTTTCATTAGAGAGGCAGCTCGTTGGATTGGAAAAGAAGTGGAGCGTCCGGCTCACTGGGGCGGGTATGCCGTCATTCCCGAACGTATCGAGTTCTGGCAAGGTAGGCCCAACCGGCTTCATGATCGCATAGTATATACCCTTCAACCGGACGGCCATTGGAAAAAAAGAAAGGCTCGCCCCATGAAATCAGGTACAAGTCCGATACCAAAGGATAAGAGATAGATAATTCATCGAAAACGATTATCTTTGTCTGTCAAAAATACGTAATACCTATGAATATTAGATCCATATATCTAGCCGGTCTATTCGCAATCATCGGCTCCCCACATAATCAACACAAACGCCCAGCAACTTAGGAATCCTTTCGATTTCCCGATCTTGTTGAGCGGTAACTTCGGGGAGTTGAACAATCATTTCCATTCCGGAATAGACTTCAAGACACAAGAGGGTAGAAGGTAAACCCGTACATACGGTACAAAGAAGGATACGTATCACGTATATCCGTAAGTCCATGGGGCTACGGTAACGGGCTTTACATCACACCCGGATGGAACGACCACCGTATACGGCCATCTACAAAAATTCTCGAAGAAAATAGCGAATTATGTAAAAGAGCAACAATACGCACAAGAAAGTTTCAATGTAAATCTCTTCCTTACGCCGGATTTGCTTCCTGTCGAGAAAAATGAAGTCGTAGCGTTAAGCGGCAATACCGGAAGCTCTGGTGGACCTCATCTCCATTTTGAGGTACGAGACACCGAGACCGAGGAAGTCATGGACCCTTGGATTATTTCTCGGATCGGATAACCGATACCCGTCCTCCTAAAATCCAAGGAATACAGATCGTCCCCCATCGAAGGAAAAGGCGTAGTAAACGGCAAAAGCAAAAGCTTGAGATAAAACCCGTCACGGCGAAAAACGGGAAACAGACAATCACTGGAAAAATCGAGGCATGGGGGAGAAATAGGGCTCGCGGTCAAAGCCTATGATTATATGGATAATACGACTAACATTTATGGCGTACGAGAAATCACGCTCACGGCAGACAGCCAAGTGATTTTCCATAGTAATCTTGATAAGTTCGCATTTGACGAGACCCGTTATCTGAACACATTCACAGATTACGAAGAATGGAAAGATCATCGCTCTTTCTATATGCGTAGTTTTCATCGAGCCGGAAACCGTCTACGCTTCCTTGAAAGCGTAAACCGGGGAATCTTGCGTATAGATGAACCTCGTACCTATCATTTGACGTATACACTTGCTGACGCTTTCGGCAATGCCACCCGTTTATCCATCTGGATCGAGGGAAAGAACAAGAGATCCCCCAGATCGATACGACTCATACAGAATTATTCCATTGGGGTAGCGAGAATAGGTTCGGCGCTAAAGGCATCCGTCTCGTCATGCCTAAAGGTAATCTATATAATGACCTCTACTTCCGCTATTCGGTGAAAGAAGATAGTACCTCATTATCAGCCACCCACATATTGCACGATAAGCCAATTCCTTTGCATGGAACGGCCCAGTTATCACTATTCTTGCAAAGCGATACGCTTGAGAATAAACAACAATATGGTGTGGTTCGCTTACAAAACGGACGTGCCTCTTGGATGGGCGGTACATACCGTAATGGCTGGATCGACGCAAATATCAAAGGAATTGGGCAGTTATAAGATACAACACGATACAAAGGCTCCGGTTATCACGCCGATCAACCAACAGACGTGGGTCAGCAAACAGAACTTCATATTCCGTTTGTCCGATAACCTGAGCGGCGTACAAACCTACCGGGGAGAAATAGACGGGCAGTTTGTCTTATTCGAGATGAATAATAAATCGGTTATTACCTATCGCTTCGATAAAGAGAGGTTGCAAAGAGGCAAGCATGAACTTAAATTAATCGTAACGGATGCTTGCGGAAATGAGTCGATTTATACACATCCGTTTACTTGGTAGGACGATTTATCGTATTTTTTAGGCAAAATATAAGTCCTTTGATTGCTTTACTTTAAGAAATTCGTATATTTGTTTCTTGTATATTTATCGTATTGAGTAGATTGCTCAACAATAAACACAATAATATTATAAACATGGAAAACAACGACTTATTAGAAATGGTAAGAAGTAAGGCACAAGGATGGCTTACGAAAAGTTATGATGCGGAAACTCGTGCTCAAGTTCAAGCGTTACTTGACAACGAAGATCCTACTGAGTTAATCGAGTGTTTTTATAAAGACCTAAAATTCGGAACAGGTGGATTGCGCGGAATCATGGGGGTAGGTTCAAATCGTATGAATATATATACAGTTGGCGCAGCTACCCAAGGTTTATCCAACTATCTGAAAAAGGAATTTGCGGATTTAGAACAGATAAAGGTTGTCATCGGCCACGATTGCCGTAACAACAGCCGTAAGTTCGCGGAAATATCAGCCGATATCTTCTCCGCTAACGGCATCAAGGTTTATTTATTCGAAGACCTACGTCCGACTCCGGAAATGTCATTCGCTATCCGTAAACTGGGATGCCAGAGCGGTATCATCTTGACGGCTTCTCACAATCCGAAAGAATACAACGGATACAAGGCTTATTGGGATGATGGCGCACAAATGATCGCCCCGCACGATAAGAATACGATCGCCGAGGTTAACAAGATCCGTAACGCTAGCGAGATTAAATTCAAAGGAAATAAAGAATTGATCGAGATCATCGGACAAGCGATCGATGATGAATATATCAAGGAATTAACAACGATTTCTTTGTCTCCGGAGGCTATTTCCCGCCATAAGGATATGAAGATCGTGTATACTCCAATCCACGGAACTGGTGTTAAATTGGTTCCTGCCGCTTTGAAAGCTTACGGATTCACGAACATTATCCATGTACCGAACAAGATGTTGTTAGCGGTGATTTCCCGACGGTTATCTCTCCGAACCCGGAAGAGCCGGCTGCTTTAGCTATGGCTGTAGAGAAAGCAAAAAGAGACTGACGCTGAATTGGTAATGGCTTCCGATCCGACGCAGACCGTGTAGGTGCCGCCGTTAAGAATAACGAAGGCGAATGGGTACTTTTGAATGGTAACCAAACCGCTTTGATGTTCGTTTACTATTTAATCACTCGCTGGAAAGAGTTAGGTAAGATCAATGGTAAAGAATATATCGTAAAGACAATCGTTACGACAGAGACGATCAAGACGATCGCCGAGCGTAATGGCGTAGAAATGTACGATGTTTATACAGGCTTCAAATGGATCGCTAACGTTATGCGTGAGAACGAAGGCAAGAAAAACTATATCGGTGGTGGCGAGGAAAGCTACGGATTCCTTTGCGAGGACTTCGTTCGCGATAAAGACGCTGTTTCCGCTTGCGTTATCTTTAGCCGAGATCGCAGCTTGGGCAAAAGATCAAGGTTTGAGTTTGTATCAATTGCTTCAGAAGATTTACGTGGAATACGGCTTCTCTAAGGAGAAAGGTATCTCTGTCGTGAAGAAAGGCAAGAGTGGAGCGGAGGAGATCGAGGCTATGATGAAAAAAGTTCCGTGAGAACCCGTTGACAGAGATCGCAGGCTCTAAGGTAACTTAATTTTTCTACGATTACTCTACATTGAAAGGTAAGGACTATGCAGAGAACGAAACCGTTACATTAGATATGCCTACTACCTCTAATGTGCTCCAATACTTCACGGAAGATAATACAAAAGTATCTATCCGTCCTTCCGGAACAGAACCGAAGATCAAATTCTATTGCGAGGTTCACCCAAGGTAAAGAGTATCGATGAATTGCCGGAGGCAGAGAAAGCGGCAGAAGAAAAGATCAATCAGATCAAGGCTTCTTTAGGGATCTAATCGAACTTAATTATTACATATAGAGGCAAGGGGCGAGAATCGTTCTTTGCCTCTTTTTATTCTATCAGATCAAATCAGACTTACTGAAACAAAACGGCAACAAGGCCGTTGCGCTCGGAACGAGATACGCTTCCTCTTTTCCACAAAGAAGGACTTTCATAGGTTTGTTATAACGTTGCTCGGTTTCCAACATCACTTGCCGGCAGGCACCACAAGGCGTGATAAGATCCACACGTTCCCATCCTTCATAGCCGCGATCGCCAAAATCTGAACTGCCGCATCGATAACGTGCTCCGCATAGAATAAGGTGGTCCGCTCCGCACAAAAGCCCAGACGGATAGGCTGCGTTTTTTCCTGATTATTTCCGGAAAGTATCTCCCCATTCTCCAATAGAACCGCCGCTCCCACATGAAACTTGGAATAAGGAGCATAAGCTTTTTTCGAGGCTTCAAAAGCGGCCTCGTACAATTGCCTATATATATTGTCCAATTCTCCTACCGCATAGACCTCTTACCCGGGTCTCTAATTTCAATTCTTTTCATTTTCTTGATTGTTTTAATGTTTTGAAAGAAACATAACTATAATTCTTATAGGCTATAAATATAAAAAAAAGAATATATTAATTTCTGCACCCACATCATAGAATATACCTTATATATAGAATAAAGACATATGCATTCAATGCTTCTTTATCCGATAAAGACCCGATGGGCGCCGCTATCATCGATTATCTCGCACATGGAAAAAGCGAGTAAACTCCGTGTATTCTCCTCCATGTTCGATGAAGACGAAATACCCGTGAATCAATTATTCCGGACTTTCCAAGAAATGCCCTCCTTTGGAACAGAAAGCCCTTCAACTCAGTACAGGCAAAATATTGGATGTTGGTGCCGGAAGTGGATGCCACACCTTGGCTTTACAGGAAATGGGTAAAGAGGTTACCGCTATCGACATATCCCCCCTCTTTCCGTAGAGGCCATGAACAAACGGGGCGTAAAAGACGCCCGCTTACAGAATTTTTTTGACAGGAGCTTAACCGGACCATTCGATACCATTCTTCTTTAATGAACGGTTCCGGGATTATCGGTAAACTGGAAAATCTCCCGGCTTTCTTTCACCGCTTAAAAGAGGTTCTAGCCCGGGACGGACAGCTTTTACTTGACTCTAGCGACTTAAGTTATTTATTTGAAGATGAAGACGGGAATCTGGATATCGCCCCCGAGGATGATTATTTCGGAGAGATCGATTTCCGCATGCAATATAAAAGTATCAAAGGGATTCATTTGATTGGTTATATATAGATTTCAACACGCTGAATCTATACGCAAGGCAAGCCGGCTTTAAAGCGGAAAAAAAGAAAATGGGGAGCATTACGATTATTCCAGCCTTCGTATCTCCTATTTTAACCCATCAATTCCCGGTAGATATGTATTTTCTTTTATATATTTGTCCGGTAAAATCGGATCGAAAAGAACAGTTATGCGTTTATCCCTTCATTTTTAGGTATATTATTATTGTCCCTCGTCTGTTTAAGCGCAGGGGCGGAAAGCCAGCGGAAGCTGACTTCCTATCAAAATACATCAGTAAATACAGTGATTTGGCGATTCAACACCAAAAGAAATATCGCATTCCGGCAAGTATCACCTTTAGCGCAAGGATTACTGGAATCCGGAGCTGGGCAAAAGCGACTTGGCCAGACGCTCCAACAATCACTTCGGTATCAAATGCCATTCGGACTGGCGAGGCGGCAGGGGTCTATCACGACGACGACCTGCGGGAGAGGTGCTTCCGGAAATACAAACGAGTAGAGGATTCTTATGATGACCATTCCCGCTTCCTCGCCGAACGCTCCCGCTACGAACGCCTGTTCAAATTAAACATCAAGGATTACAAAGGCTGGGCCAAAGGACTACAAAAATGCGGTTACGCCACCGATCGTGCTTACGCGAATAAATTAATCAAGGTTATCGAAGATTATGAGTTATACCGCTTTGACTCCGGTAAAGAGAAAAAAAGAAGACCTCTACCAAGAAGCAAAATCTTCCGGTGTTCAATTATCAAGTCTATCGTACCCACGGTTTGATCTATGTATACGCTAAGGGATAACGACAGTTTCGACCAGATCGCCCGAAGCATGGGATTCAAGGCCAAGCAGTTGATGAAATTCAACGAGGTGCCTGAGGACTTCCCCCGTTGCAGGCAGGCGATATCGTATATCTGGAAAAAAAAAGAAGAAAAGCGGACAAGCCGAATTACGACCATGTGGTACAAGTCGGAGAGTCTATGCACAGTATTGCGCAGATGTACGGAATCCAGATCAAGAGTCTGTATAAAATGAATAAAAAAGACAAAGATTACATCCCGGAGGAAGGAGATGTCTTAAAACTTAGATAAGTAACATAAAAAAGTATTACCTTTGCGGTTCAAATAATATAGTACAATGAGTGATCAACGTTATAACCTGCGAGGCGTTTCCGCTTCAAAAGAAGATGTTCACAACGCAATAAAGAACATCGATAAAGGGAATTTTTCCGAAAGCGTTCTGTAAGATCATCCCGATATCTTAGGCGGTGATCCTGAATATTGTAATATTATGCACGCGGATGGCGCCGGTACCAAATCATGCTTGGCTTATATGTACTGGAAGGAGACGGGCGACCTCTCTGTATGGAAAGGTATCGCGCAAGATGCTTTGGTAATGAATACCGACGACCTGCTGTGCGTGGGCGCCGTAGACAACATATTGGTTTCCTCCACCATCGGACGCAACAAGCTGCTGGTTCCGGGCGAGGTGATCTCGGCGATCATCAATGGAACAGATGAGTTGCTGGCAGAGTTACGTGAGATGGGCGTTGGTTGCTACGCGACAGGTGGCGAGACCGCAGACGTTGGCGACTTAGTTCGTACCATCATCGTAGATAGTACGGTCACTTGCCGCATGAAACGTTCGGACGTAATCGATAATAAGAATATCCAAGGAGGAGACGTGATCGTAGGTCTGGCATCTTCCGGACAAGCCACTTACGAGAAAGAATACAATGGAGGTATGGGTAGCAACGGCTTGACCTCTGCCCGCCATGATGTTTTCTCTAAGTATTTAGCGAAAAATATCCGGAAAGCTACGATGCCGCCGTTCCCGAAGAATTGGTTTACTCCGGAGGATTGAAACTTACGGATAAGATCGAGGAATTAGGGATCGATGCCGGAAAGATGGTGCTTTTCGCCTACACGTACCTATGCGCCGGTAATTAAGGTATTGCTTGATAAACTACGCTCTCAAATCCATGGTATGGTACATTGTTCGGGGGCCCAGACAAAAGTCATGCATTTCGTAGAGAACAAGCGTGTAACTAAGGACAATCTCTTCCCTATCCCACCGTTATTCCGCACGATTCAGAGCAGAGCGGTACGGACTGGAGCGAGATGTACAAGGTATTCAATATGGGACACCGGATGGAGATATACATCGCTCCCGAGCATGCGGAAGAAGTAATCGGCATCTCAAAAAGCTTTGGTATTGATGCGCAAATCGTGGGCTTCGTAGAGGAAGCTGATAAAAATGAATTGATTATCGAAAGCGAGAAAAAGGTCCTTCACCTATTAATAAAGATAAATGGCCGAAAATAGTTTACTTGGTAAATTAGACGGATTAGTGAGCCGTTTTCGAGGAAGTCGGTACCCTTTATTACCGACCCGGCGGTGATCGCCGACATGAAACGGTTCGTAAAAACTGAACAAAGAGTACCGTGATTTGGAGAAAATTGTGGGAGCTCGTTCGGAATACGTGAAAGTATTGAACGGGATCGAGGAAGCGAAAGCCTTGCTTGAGTCCGAGCAAGATCCGGAAATGCGGGAAATGGCCCGTGAGGAGCTGGATACCTGCAACGAACGTATTCCCGCTTTGGAAGAAGAGATAAAATTATTGCTCGTTCCCGCTGATCCGCAAGACGACAAGAACGCGATCGTTGAGATACGAGGAGGAACGGAGGTGACGAAGCCGCCCTTTTCGCCGGTGATTATATCGTATGTACGTGAAGTATTGCGAACTGAAGGGATGGAAAATTAAGCGTGTCTAGCTTTTAGCGAAGGCTCGTCCGGCGGTTTTAAGGAAATCATCTTCACGGTATCGGGCGAGAAAGTACGGAACGTTGAAGTATGAGTCCGGTGTACACCGTGTACAGCGTGTACCGGCTACGGAGACGCAAGGACGTGTACATACCCCGCCGCCACAGTTGCCGTATTGCCTGAGGCGGATGAATTTGATGTTGAGATTAATGAAGGGGAGATTAAATGGGATACCTTCCGCCCGGTGGGGCCGGTGGTCAGAACGTAAACAAGGGTGGAATCAGGTGTCCGTCTGCGTTATGTCTGGAAGAACCCCATTACAGGTGTGAGTGAGGAAATCTTGATCGAATGTACGGAGACACGAGACCAACCGAAGAACAAAGAAAGGGCGCTTACCCGTCTTCGTTCGTTCATTTATGACAAGGAACACCAGAAATACTTGGACGATATCGCCAGCAAGCGTAAGACCATGGTATCTACCGGTGACCGCCCAAGCGAAGATCCGTACGTACAATTACCCGCAAGGGCGTATCACGGATCACCGTATCAATTACACGATCTATAATCTTTTTCAGCCTTTATGGACGGTGAAATTCAAGATTGCTTGATCAACTGATCGTGGCCGAGAACGCTGAACGACTGAAAGAGTCTGAATTGTAAACACATCCAATCATTTCATACTGAATAAGAAAATGAACAAACAACAGCTATTCGAGAATATTAAAAAGAAACAATCCTTCCTTTGTGTCGGATTAGATACAGATATAAAAAGATCCCGCAACATCTATTGTCGGAAGAAGATCCTATTTTCGCGTTCAATAAAGCGATCATCGACGCTACCGCCGATTATTGTGTCGCTTACAAGCCGAATCTGGCTTTTTACGAGAGCCTCGGCACAAAGGGTATGATGGCTTTTGAGAAGACTGTGGCTTACTTACGGGAGAATTATCCCGGATCAATTTATCATCGCCGACGCGAAACGTGGTGATATCGGAAATACCACGAGATGTATGCCCGTTCTTTCTTTGACCATATCAAGGTGGATGCCGTAACGGTCGCTCCGTATATGGGCGAGGATAGCGTAAACCATTCTTGATCTACCCGGAGGCTTGGGTAATCTTATTGGCCTTGACCTCCAATAAAGGCTCACATGATTTTCAAATGACGGAAGACGCAAATGGTGAACGTCTTTTTTCGAGAAAGTACTAAAGAAATCGCAAGAATGGGCTAACGATGAGCAAATGATGTATGTAGTGGGCGCTACCCAAGGCAAGATGTTCCTTGATATCCGTAAACAGGCCCCGAATCATTTCTTGTTAGTTCCGGGCGTAGGCGCTCAAGGTGGAAGCTTGGCGGAAGTAGCTCAATACGGGATGAACGACCAATGCGGTCTTTGGTAAATTCTTCCCGTGCGATTATTTACGCGATAAGACGGAGGCTTTCGCCAACGTAGCCGTGAGGCGGCACATGCCGTACAGAAAGAAATGGCCGGTTATCTACATGATAAGGAATTATTCCCCTGCAAAGCATAGGGCTATATAAAGAATTTTCACCATTTTTGCAAACTAACTGTCTATAAACAGCGGACAGTCAACGAAGATACATATATAATTGAATAAGTAATGGAGTTTTCAGCCCAACAAATTGCCGGCTTCCTGAACGGAACGATTGAAGGAGATCCGAACGTTAAAGTCAGCAACTTCTAAAATAGAAGAAGGGAAAGCCAGGCACATTGACCTTTTTTGGCGAATCTTAAATATGCGCATCATATTTATAATACTGAGGCAAGCATTGTTTTGGTGAATAATGATTTCAAACCGAACAACCGATAAGAGCCACACTTGTAAAAGTAGAGAACGCTTATGCGGCGTCACATGTTATTAAATTTGGTAGAGCAATCGAAGAGCA
>VOFC01006805.1_pt1 | contig 38291 bp, 58 predicted proteins | sample 5384161 | NCBI WGS metagenome assembly VOFC01 (sample SAMN12384722, study PRJNA508395) | human gut metagenome | isolation source: healthy gut B | host: Homo sapiens | reverse complement strand
CTGAATGGCAACGCTTTTCATTGCGGATAATCCGATTTTGTTCCCTTTGGATGGTCGTAACTATATTCCTCATTTTGTTGTCGGCAAGCTATATATGTATCCTTTTTCCTATTTTTGCATACTTACTTAATAAGGAAAAAGATGAATATTCTTGAATTGGCAAAACGTAACCAGCAGAAAAACTTGGGAGATTATAGAGGATACCCGTATTGTTCGGATATGGGAGGGATTGGTGCCAAAGTGAATCTGGTAGGTTCGTTGCGTACAGGATTATTGATGAAACATCGGGATATTGATTTTCATATTTATACTTCCCCTTTGGATTTGTCTGCCAGCTTTCGGGCGATGGCTGAATTGGCGGAAAATACGTCCGTAAAGAAGATTGAATATACGAATTTATTACATACAGCAGAAGCGTGTATAGAGTGGCATGCATGGTATCAGGATATGGAAGGAGAACTCTGGCAAATGGATATGATTCATATCCAAGAAGGCTCTCGTTATGATGGCTATTTTGAAAGGGTGGCCGAACGCATTTCTGCGGTATTGACAGATGAAATGAGACTGGCTATCCTGAAATTGAAATACGAAACGCCTGATACGGAAAAAGATTATGGGAGTGGAGTATTATCAAGCTGTGATTCAGGATGGTGTACGTAGTTATCCGGAATTTGAGGAATGGAGAAGATTGCATCCGGCGGTGGGTGTGGTAGAATGGATGCCTTAGACAGACTGGTAGCTTCGGGAAGAGTGCGTATGGGTTAATTAACTTAGTAGTCCGGTTTCCTGTCCCAAACGAATGGCTTCGATAGAATTTTGCACACCTAATTTGCGTAACAGGTTCTGCCGGTGAATATTGACAGTGTGAATACTGATACATAGCTTGTCTGCAATCTCTTTACTTAACAACCCTTTTGAATAAGCCGTAATATCTCTATTTCCCGATTAGTGAGGTTGAGCGAAGAAGGCATTAGCAAAGAGGAAGGAGAGAAGAATTCTCCGTTCTTCAGATTTAGGACAGTGCAGTCTACTGTTTCGGAATGTTTTTGGTCGGGTGAAATATCCATATTGCCTATTACGAGCCATGCTTTGCCGTTACGGTCTTGTTCCAAAACTTGATGTCGGCTAGTGACACGTATATATTGTTGCTTGGCATTGAGTATACGGAAACTGTAAATGTTGGAATAGTTGTTTCGCTGTTCGAGAGGCAGACTGTAAATGAACTGGCTTAACGTGACCTGTAATGCTGCCAGTTGCGCACGGTCGTCCGGATGAATACGTGACTCCAGATAATCACCCTGTTTTTCCAATGTTTCTATCTTGTGACTGTCATACCCCAGTAAATCAACGAAATTCGAGGATGCATACGTGTAATTGCATTTGTAAACATCGACAACAAATGTGCAGTTGTGACAGATTTTTGAAAGTTGGTGAAGTATGGATTTATCCTGTTCCCACACAGCGTAATCAATATCGGTAGCAGACAAGCATTGCTTTGCCCACATTTCTTCCCGAGTGATATTGTTTGATTTATTCATAGCGAATGTTTTTGGGTACTGATAATCTGTTTTGAGAAATCGTTTATTTACCAATCAATTTCTTCTATTCCCTTGCTATGCAAGAAAGCATTGGCTTTACTGAAGTGTTTACAACCGAAGAAACCATATTCGGCAGAGCGGGGGAGAGGGATGAACAGTGGTTAGTACCAGATGTTTGTTGGTATCTATCAAAGATCGTTTCTCTTTCGCATAACTTCCCCAAAGCATAAATATCAAATTCTCCCGTTTTTCACTTAAGTTTCCTGATAACTGCGTCTGTGAAGATTTCCCAACCCATATTTCGATGAGAACCGGTTTCGTGCGCACGTACAGTAAGAACAGAGTTTAGCGGGAATACACCTTGAGCTACCCAACGATCCAAATTACCAGAAGTTGGAATTGGCTTTCCCAAATCTTGGTGTATTTCTTTGAAGATGTTGCTTAGTGAACCTGGGATAGCTACTCCATCAGGCACAGAAAAACAGACTCCATAATATTGTCCGGGATTGGGATAGGGGTCTTGTCCAAGTATAACTACTTTTACCTTTTCGAAGGGACAGGAATTGAATATATGAAAAATCTGATGTCCGAGAGGGAGGACGTGTGCCCGTTTGTATTCATCTTTGACGAATGTAACCAACTTTTCGAAGTATGGTTTGTCAAATTCTTCTTGTAATTGTTGTTTCCAACTTGGTTCTATTCTGACATCCATAAAGTGGGACTTGATAATTTATGTAATGGCAAAAGTAGATATATTACAAGAGAATATCAAGAATGATAGGCAAAATTGTGTATCTCGCCGATTTAGGATGAATTGTGTGCTAATAAATGATAATTATCGTCTTTCTTCCGAAAAAGAACGGGTATAAATGTATTATTCTGATTTATTGTGTTACCTTTGTACCAAGAGTTTGAGTTACGAATCATTATCGTATAGTTCTTCTTTATAATATTTTATTAGCAAGCAGTCCTTGTCTTTAATTATCCTCCTCACTCCAAATTAGTATTTATTTTAATAAAATTTTAAATGAACATTTACATTTCAGGTTTAAGCTATGGCACTAATGATGCTGACTTAACAAATTTATTTGCAGAGTTTGGAGAAGTTTCTTCAGCTAAAGTAATTTTTGATAGAGAAACTGGCAGATCCAGAGGATTTGCTTTCGTAGAAATGACGAATGATACAGAAGGACAAAAAGCAATTGACGAACTGAACGGAGTTGAATACGACCAGAAAGTTATTTCAGTAAGCGTGGCACGTCCTCGTACTGAAAGACCGTCTAACGGTGGTGGCCGTGGTGGTTATAATAACTCCAGAAGATATTAATATCCGGATAAAAAGCAGAAGATATTATCTTCTGCTTTTTATTTAATAAGTTATTTCCGTTTCATGATTCAACGGAGGAATCTTCTGATTGACACAGGGGAAGACGAAAAATCATTTTACATTTAAGTTCTGCTAATTCTGCCTCTTTTACTGCGCAATATCAGGAGTATATAATCCTGCACTTTCCATTCTGAAAAATAGATTTATTAGACTTTTTTGTAATACACAATACTCTTAAAGAAGTCAGGAGTAAAGGTTTAATAAATTACACCCAACAAGGCAAATAGTCAATGACAGGGCCAATCTTGAGCGCTTGAATAAAGTGTGCTCACACTGTTTATCTTGTTCAATTGCTCTAAAGCAAAATAAAACATATGAAATCATTCTTTATAGGAAATATTGAGATAAAAACACCTGTAATACAAGGTGGAATGGGAGTAGGTATCTCGCTCTCGGGTTTGGCTTCGGCAGTAGCAAACGAAGGAGGAGTAGGCGGTATATCATGCGCAGGTTTAGGTTTGTTATACCCCAAAGGGAAAGGTACTTATCCTGAAAAACTGTATTAACGGGCTGAAAGAGGAAATCCGGAAAGCACGTGCGAAAACAAAAGGTATTATTGGCGTAAACGTCATGGTTGCTTTATCGAATTATGCGGATATGGTGCGCACCGCAATCGAGGAAAAGATTGATGTGGTATTTTCCGGTGCCGGGCTTCCACTCGACCTGCCTTCATATCTGACTCCGGAGAGTACAACCAAGCTAGTGCCTATTGTATCTTCTTCACGAGCAGCCAAAATCATCTGCGATAAATGGCAGAAGAACTATAATTATCTGCCCGATGCAATCGTGGTGGAGGGGCCTAAAGCCGGTGGACATTTAGGATTTAAAAAAAGAACAATTACAGGATCAGCATTATGCTTTGGAAACTTTGATTCCGGAAGTGGTAATGATTGCATCCAGCTATAAAGAACAGAAACAGATTCCGGTGATTGCCGCCGGCGGCATTTCGACAGGGTGAAGATATTGCACATTTTATGGAGCTGGGAGCTTCAGGGGTACAAATGGGAAGTATATTTGTTACCACCAGGAATGTGACGCGTCCGAGACGTTCAAGGAAGTATATATTCACCCAAGTCCGAAGATGTTCTTATTATTGAAAGTCCTGTGGGAATGCCAGGACGAGCTATTGACGGGGAATTTATTCACAATGTGAATAGTGGACTGGAGAGGCCTAAGAGTTGCTCATTCCATTGTATCAAAACATGTGATTATACAAAAAGCCCTTATTGCATTATTAAGGCTTTATATAATGCAGCCAAAGGAAATATGAAAAAGGCTATGCTTTTTGCCGGTAGCAATGCTTTTCTCGCTGAAAAAATCAGTAGTGTAAAAGAAGTAATGAGTACACTGGAGCGCGAGTTTTTCTTGGCAACCCATAAACTGGCTTAACCTACGGGATTTTCATTCCCATGATGGAGTTTGTCAGTCCCTTTACAATATAAATTAATAGCTGTTTTGATACAGCAAAAACAACAATTATGACATTTAAAGAATTAAATATAACCGAACCGATTTTAAAAAGCTATTGAAGAAAAAAGGATATGCAGTGCCCACTCCCATTCAGGGAGAGGCAATTCCGGCTGCATTAGCAAAAAGAGATATATTAGGCTGTGCGCAAACGGGAACAGGTAAAACTGCTTCGTTTGCTATTCCCATTATACAACATTTGCAAATGAATAAAGAGGCAGCCAAGTGCCGGGGGATTAAAGCGTTGATTTTGACGCCCACCCGTGAACTTGCCTTGCAAATAAGTGAATGCATTAATGATTATGCCAAATATACCCAAGTGCGGCATGGGGTTATTTTTGGCGGAGTAAATCAACGTCCTCAAGTTGACATGTTACACAAAGGAATCGATATTCTGGTTGCTACTCCGGGGCGTTTGCTCGATTTGATGAATCAAGGACATATACGATTGGATAATATTCAGTATTTTGTTCTTGACGAAGCAGACCGTATGCTTGATATGGGATTTATTCATGATATCAAGCGGATATTACCAAAACTTCCGAAAGAAAAAACAGACTTTATTCTTCTCCGCTACAATGCCTGATACAATTATTTCTTTAACGAATTCTTTGTTGAAGAATCCTGTACGAATCAGCATAACTCCGAAATCATCGACTGTGGATGCTATTGAACAGATGGTTTATTTCGTAGAGAAAAAGGAAAAGAGTCTTTTACTGGTTTCGATTTTGCAAAAATCAGAAGATCAGTCGGTGTTGGTATTTTCACGTACGAAGCATAATGCTGATAAGATCGTAAAGATACTGGGCAAGGCGGGAATTGGTAGCCAGGCGATTCATGGAAATAAAAGTCAGGCAGCGCGGCAGTTGGCTTTGGGCAATTTCAAGTCGGGCAAAACACGTGTGATGGTGGCTACTGATATTGCAGCCAGAGGTATCGATATTAACGAACTTCCTTTAGTTATAAACTATGATCTTCCCGATGTGCCCGAAACGTATGTGCATCGTATCGGACGTACCGGTAGAGCCGGTAATTTAGGAACGGCATTGACTTTTTGCTCGCAGGAAGAGCGTAAGTTGGTTAACGATATTCAGAAACTGACAGGTAAGAAGCTGAATAAAGCCAGTTATACTATTTGAAATCAACAAATAACAATCTCTTTAAAATTAATATAAAACTAAATATAAATTCTATGGCAAAATCCATGACAGTTGGTAAACGTGAAAATGAAAAGAAAAGACTCGCTAAACGAGAAGAAAAACTGAAAAAGAAAGAAAGCAAGAAATTATCGGGCAGCTCAAATAGCTTTGAGGATATGATTGCCTATGTAGATGAGAACGGAATGATAACTTCGACTCCTCCGACAGAGGATATAAAGAAGGAAGAAATTAATCCGGATGAAATAATTATAGCAACTCCTAAAAAGGAAGAAGAGGAGCCGACGATCTTGAGAGGACGGGTTGAGTTTTTAATGAGTCAAGAGGATTTGGCTTTATTAAAGACCTTTCAGGTGTTGAGAAATACTTTTTTCATGTAAACAATGTCATTGGCAATATTGCAGAAAATAATATCGTAACATTTGACCTTGAGCGTGGAGTGAAAGGCATGAATGCGATCAATATCTCTTTGGAAAACAAATCTACATCGGAAGATTTAGCTCAATCTAAACCTGTATAGGGAAGTGTATATTCTGCTTGTGTGTAAAATAAAAAACAAAATAATTAGAGATATGAAAAAAAAAGGTAATATAATGCGTGATGTTATTTCATCCAGTCAGTTTACTGAAAATGTTATTAAAGAGTATAAAAAGGGTTTGGGGGATATGGTATTGGTAGCAATAACTCCGCGGACTACCATTGAACTTCCTGCGCATTTGACTCAAGCAGAAATAGATGCTCGTGTGGAGATTTATAAAAAACTGCATAGTTCTAAAGTATAGGCGGTTGCAAATTGCAATACGAGGAATAAAAAAATCCCTTGAACTTCAAAAGTTCAAGGGATTTTTTTATTACCGAATCGTTAGTGGTGCCACCAGGAATCGAACCGGGGACACAAGGATTTTCAGTCCTTTGCTCTACCAACTGAGCTATGGCACCTCGTGCTTGTTCGGTCCGGTAATATCTCTTTTTGCGGTTGCAAAGGTAGTGAAACTTTTGGATTCTGCAAGTCTTCTATAAATAAAAAAACACTGATAAAAAGTTAGTCGGCTTATTATCAGTGTTGTATAAGATAAAAAAATATTTCAGGTATGTGATGAAATCTATTGCTTATCTTCTTTTAATGGATTCCATCCCTGTGCTTTTAGTTCGAATTCTTGTCCATCACGGGTAATCAATGCACAGCCAAGTTCGGGTTTGGTAATATGTCCGATGAGACGAACTCCTTCCATTTGTGATACTTTCTCATGATCGGCGATGGGGACAGTGAAAAGCAATTCATAATCTTCACCGCCATTCATGGCACAAGTGGTCAGGTTCATGTTGAATTCTTCTGCCATGACAGCCGTCTGGTAGTCAATGGGGATGTGCTCCTCGTAGACGCGGCATCCAGCATTGCTTTGTTTGCAGATATGCATCAGTTCTGATGACAGGCCGTCGGAAATGTCCATCATAGAAGTAGGGGACAATATTGGCGGCTGCCAATTTCTCAATGATATCTTTGCGCGCTTCCGGTTTCAATTGGCGTTCTAATAAATACTCTTTGCCGGAGAAATCTCTCGGTTGGACATCTTTATCACCTTGCAATACGACTTTTTCACGTTCCAAGAGTTGTAAACCCATATAGGCTGCCCCCAAGTCGCCGCTGACGCAGATCAGGTCAGTGTCTTTGGCGCCATTACGGTAAACTACTTTTATCCTTTGTCGGCATCGCCAATACAGGTGATGCTGATAGCAAGGCCTGTCAAGGAAGAAGTGGTATCGCCTCCCACAATGTCGACATTATATTGCTGGCAAGCCAGACGGATACCGGAATAAAGTTCGTCCATATCTTCCACGCTGAAACGCTTGGAAAGACCAAGAGATACCGTAATCTGCCGGGGAGTACCGTTCATGGCATAAATATCGGAGAAATTAACTACTGCTGATTTATATCCCAAATGCTTCAAGGGAACATAAGTCAGGTCAAAATGCACACCTTCCATAAGCAGGTCGGTTATTACTAATAGTTGTTTCTCCGAAGGGTAGGAGAGGACGGCGGCATCATCACCCACTCCGTATTTGGTTGATTCGTTTTCTGGTTTAATTCCCTCGGTGAGGCGGTCGATCAGACCGAACTCGCCGAGAGTTGCTATTTCAGTTCTCATAAATCGATTTTAATGTTTAGGCACGGTTGATAAGTTCACGCATGATAGTTGTCATTTTCGGTTGGGCTGCGTCGGCTGCTTTCTGAACTTCTTCGTGCGTTACTTCTACGATTTTTCCTTCTACTCCCAAGTCAGTGATGACGGAAATACCAAAAACTTTGATACCACAATGGTTGGCTACGATAACTTCGGAACGGTAGACATACCTACGGCATCGGCACCTAAGGATATGGAATAATTTATATTCGGCAGGAGTTTCGAAAGTAGGACCTTGCGTACCAATATACACTCCGTGTTGTACTTTAATTCCTTTTTTCTTTGGCAATCTCGTCAGCCTTACGGATCAGTTCTTTGCTATATGCTTCACTCATATCCGGAAAGCGAGGTCCGTAAGGGATATTTTTTCCGCGTAGCGGGTGTTCGGGGAAGTAGTTGATATGGTCAGTGATAATCATCAGGTCACCGATTTCAAAATCTGCATTCGTCCCGCCACTGGCATTGGATACAAACAAGGTTTTGATACCCAGTTCACGCATGACACGTACAGGGAAAGTTACTTCTTTCATCGAATAACCCTCGTAATAGTGGAAGCGTCCCTGCATAGCCATGATATCCTTATTTCCTAGTTTGCCGAAAATCAGCTTACCGCTATGACCTTCGACGGTAGATACCGGGAAGTTGGGGATATCTGAATACTTTATTTCATACTTCTCGGTGATTTCGTTTGCCAAACTGCCAAGTCCGGTGCCTAGTATAATGGCAGTTTCCGGACTGGTATGCATCTTACCTTTCAGATAAGCTGCGGTTTCTTGTATTTTCTCTAACATAGTCAATAATATGTTGGTTAAATTTATCTTGTTGATTTTGTAATATTTCAATTTCAATAGGCAAGGTGTAGATAAATGGTTTCAATTCCTTGTCCAAAGCCGGATGGTTAATCAGGCGTGTTGCATCTTTCTCGGTGGTAATAAACAACCGATGTTCTTCTTTCAGTTTATGAAACCGTTCTTTGATAAGCTGTATATCCCGATGAGTGAAATTGTGGTGATCGTCAAACGATAGTAAATCTATTTGTTTGGTACAACCTTCCAGTCTTTCGAGAATAGGGGCAGGTGAGGCAATTCCGTCATCAATAATATATCAGTGTTTGTCAGTGAGGACAAAGCAACCTCATGGTTTGTCGAATTTGCATTTGTGTCCGGAGACATGGTAGGGAACACTGGTTGCAGGTTACCATACCGGAACGATGAGAAGAATAACTGTTGATATGGATAAAGGTTCAGCCGTTTCGTGATAATGTTATAATCAATGGGCTTGATGTCTTGCGGGCATTTGGTGACAATAACGATTTGCGCCCGATTCTTGCCGCTAATTGGTTCACGAAGCCGTCCTGCGGGGAGCAAAGTGTCATCACAGAATAATCGGTGATAATCCGTTAAAAGAATACTCAATCCCGGTTTGACGTATCGGTGTTGGAAAGCATCGTCCAATAGGATAACATCTATTGAAGGCTTTTTGCAGTGCAAGCAACTTTTCTATGCCATGACAACGCTTTTCATCGACAGCTACTGTGACAGACGGGAATTTTTGATGCATCTGGTAAGGTTCGTCGCCAATGCTTCTTGCCGTACTTTCCGGAGTTGCCAATACATAACCTTTCGTGTGCCGTTTATATCCCCGGCTTAATACAGCTACCTTATATTGATTACAAAGAAACTTTATCAGATATTCAGTGTGTGGAGTTTTTCCTGTCCCTCCTACAGCGAGATTACCCACGCTGATGATAGGTATGTCAAAACTCTTTGATTGAAGAACTTCCCAGTCAAAGAGTTTATTTCTCATCATTACCACTGCTCCGTAGAGCCAGGAGGCAGGGTAGCAAGCCACTTATGTATCTTGATAAAGTGTTCGTCCATGTATTACGGTTTATTTAATATTCAGTTCGAACGGAATACGTGCCTGAATCATGGATTGTTCTTGCAGATTTTTCAGTAAACCGAATTGCTGGTAGTACTCGCCTAATTTACTTTTCAGTAATTGTGATTCTACATAATTCGTCGGTTTCGTATCAAGCAGGGAAGACAGGAAATCTTGTTTCTCAGGATAAGACACAACGGTATAGCCTTCGATACCGGCTTTTGCAACAGCAATATCCAGTGCCTTGTCAATGCCACCTAATTCGTCTACTAATCCCAGTTCTTTAGCAGTTTCCCCAGTCCATACACGGCCTTCAGCAATCTTCTCGATAGCTTCCTTCGTCATGTGACGTCCTTCGGCACAACGAGTTACAAAGGTATCATATCCTTCAGGTATCATCATTTGAAGCAATGATTTCTCATCCTCGTTAAACGGACGCATGATATTTCCGAAATCAGCGTATTTATTCGTTTTTACGACATCATAACTTAAGCCGATTTTGTCAGTCAATCCTTTCACATTAGGAATCATACCGAAGATTCCGATAGAACCGGTCAGGGTAGTAGGCTCTGCAACAATCGTATCGGCAACGCAAGAGATGTAGTAACCTCCTGACGCAGCATAATCCCCCATAGAGACAATGACCGGTTTCTTTGTTTTCAGCTCTTTTTACAGCATGCCAGATTTGTTCCGAGGCGAAAGCGCTTCCACCTGGAGAATTGACACGGAGTACAACAGCTTTCACATCATCATTATCTTTCAATTTGCGCAGGTCACGAATTACTTTTCGAACCGACAATCCCATCTTCGGAAGTTGCAGAGCTCGGATAGTCTGTAATTTCACCGGATGCATAATAGACCGCTACGATGTTACCGCTTTTATCTTTCGGCACATTTTTCCTTACGTTCATCATGTCGCCCAATCCTAATATAGGAAGATTATCATCTTCATTGATCTCTACCAATTTCTTAAGATAATTGCGCACATCATTGCGGTAAATCAATGTATCAGCCAATCCGCATTTTACACTCTCTTCTGCCGGATAGAACATGAGCATGCGATCTGCATAAACATTCAGTGAGTCTACAGAAATATTACGTGAAGTAGATACCCCTTCCGTAACTTGCCCCCAGATAGAAGTGATAAATGTGGTAACCTGTTCGCGGTTGGCAGGACTCATTTCCGTAGCAATAAACGGCTCTACGGCAGATTTGTAAGTTCCTACCTTGAACACCTGCATCTCAACTCCTATTTTTTTGCAGCAAATCTTTGTAGAACAGGGGAGCAGAGGCGATACCCCGCCATTCAATCATTCCTTTCGGATTGAGCAACACCTTATCCGCTACGCTGGAAAGATAATAAAGTCCCTGCGTATAGGAGTCTGCATAAGCAATAACGAATTTTCCACTTTCTTTGAAGTCGAGCAGTGCGTTGCGGATTTTCCTGCAAAGAAGCATAGGAGGTGCCTAATGAATTTGCCTGCAGATAAATCCCTTTAATATTTTCGTTTTCTTTAGCCTTCTGGATAGAAGAAAGAATATCGTCTAGTCCGTACGTGTTAGATCCGTCACCCAACAACTGTGATAAAATACCCAGCGGATCTTCTTGCGTACGTTCAACCAACGTTCCATTTAAGTCGAGCATCATTACAGAATTCTTTTTTACGATTGTTTCCGTGTCCGAAGCAGACATGATGCCAAACAATGTTACCATGCCGATAATAAATAACACAATGCTTGACAGGATGATACCGGTCACAGTAGCGAGCGTAAATTTCAAGAAATCTTTCATTATACTTATTGTTTTTTGAGCCAGCTTGTTATTAAGCTAACAAAGATAAATAATTGAGTTGATATTTATTCAATAAGTCGTACGAATTTTTGTTTTATCACAGCGAATCCACATAAATAGGAACTTCCTCCATTTAAGATTTAAGTATATTTGTCTGTATCAAATCCTTTTAAATGAGAAGAAATCTCTAATTTTGTGGCACAACTATTAATACATTGAATAATACTATCATGAAAAAACTCACATCTATTCTTTTTATTGCTTTTGTTTGTATGGACGGTACAAGCGCAAACTGCTCGTGAAGAGATCCGTGCAAACCGGTATTTATCCGCTAATAATTATTATGCATATCCTACGCCTACTGCCAAGCAGACAGCTGCTCCTAAGGGGTACGAACCTTTTTATATCGGCACATATATGCGTCATGGTTCACGGTATCTGATTGATCCGAATGATTATCGTTTCCCCAAGCAAACTTTATTAAAAAGCCGACTCTTTAAACAAACTTACTACAACAGGTAAAAACACACGGGATATTGTTTTTGCGCATGGCTGATATGGCGGAAGGTCGTCTTGGTGAACTGACTTCGGTGGGAGCACGCCAACACAGAGGAATTGCAAAGCGTATGTATACTAATTTCCCACAGATATTTGCTGATGGAACAGAAGTGGATGCCCGTTCCACAGTTGTCATCCGGTGTATATTATCCATGACATCCGAATGTCTCCAATTGCAGGCGATGAATCCCAATCTATGTATCAAGAATGATGCAAGTTACCATGATATGTATTACATGAATCCTCCTGCTAAGGATTTGAGTAAAATAGCTAGTTCCGATAAAGTGAAAAAAGGTTCAGAAAGATTTTGAAGCTACCCATGTACGTCCGCAACGGTTGATGAAAACATTGTTTACAGACGAAGCGTATGTAAAAGCAAATGTTGATGAAGCGCGCCTGATGAGACGTCTTTTTTGATTTGGCTTGTAATATGCAGAGTCATGATACAGATATGCAGCTATATTCTCTTTTCACAGATGAAGAGTGTTATGATCTATGGAGTTGTAACAACTTATATTGGTATCTGACACACGCTTGTTCTCCTGTAACGGATGGTTTGATGCCCTATCGGGAAGCCGACTTGTTGCGTAATATTTTAGATAGGGCAGATGCTGCTTTGAAAGAAGGTAAGAACCAGGCCACTTTAAAGATTTGGTCATGAGTCTTGTCTGTTACCGTTAGTCGCTTTATTGGAACTGAATCATTATGGAGAATCTTACCCTGACGTAGAAAAGTTATCCGAACAATGGAGAGCGTATGATATTTTCCCGATGGCTAGTAACGTGCAATTCGTCTTTTTCCATAAAAAAGGAAGTAACGATGTATTGGTAAAAGTATTACTTAATGAAAAGGAAGCTAAACTACCGGTGAAAACAGACGTAGCTCCTTATTACCACTGGAAAGATGTAGAAAGCTACTATCGTGAAAAATTAGATAAATATCAGCATATATAATGCGACATTAACTTAACATTATTATATTTACCATGAGAAGAAAAACCCCTTTTATGGCTGCAACTCTGGCAGCAGGCTTGTTTTTTTTATTCTTCTTGTACTCCGGCTGAAAAGACGGATACAAAAGATTATACTCAATACGTTAATACCTTTATCGGTGGCGCAGACAACGGGCATACATTTCCGGCGCATGTTATCCTTTCGGTATGATACAGACCAGCCCTGTGACGGGTGCAGTCGGTTGGCGTTACTGTTCTGAATATGTTTATGAGGATTCTCTGGTTTGGGGATTTACACAGACACATTTGAATGGAACAGGCTGTATGGATTTAGGCGATATTCTGGTGATGCCGGTCACGGGTACACGTGTCCGTGCGTGGGATGCTTATCGTAGTCATTTCCCTAAAGACAAAGAAGCGGCTACTCCGGGATATTACACTACGGAACTTTCCGATCCGCAGGTGAAAGCGGAACTGACAGCATCTATCCATGCTGCCCTTCACCGCTATACTTATCACAAGGCTGATTCTGCCTCTATATTGATTGACTTGCAACATGGCCCTGCATGGAGAGAAGAACAATATCATTCACAAGTGAATAGTTGTGAAGTGAACTGGGAAGATGCTCAAACGCTGACAGGACATGTGAATAACACGGTATGGGTCAATCAGGATTATTTCTTTGTGATGAAATTCAACCGTCCGGTAGTCGATTCACTTTATCTTCCGATGGGCGAAACAGAAAAAAGGAAAACGCATCATTGCTTCTTTTGACATGCAGCCGGGGAGACGAGCTGATGATGAAAGTGGCTCTTTCTACTACCAGTGTAGATGGGGCTAAAAGAATCTGGAAGCAGAAATTCCTGCCTGGGATTTTGAAGGAGTGAAGACTGCTGCCCATAATGAATGGAATAACTATTTGAGCCGTATTGAAATAGACGGTACGGATGATGAAAAGACAAATTTCTATACTTGTTTCTACCACGCATTGATTCAGCCTAATCAAATTTCGGACGTAGATGGTATGTATCGTAATGCCGCCGACTCTATTGTGAAAGCCGGAACTGGTACTTTCTATTCCACATTCTCTTTATGGGATACTTATCGTGCTGCTCATCCATTCTATACATTAATGGTTCCCGAACGTGTGGATGGCTTTTGTTAATTCATTGATAGAACAAGGTGAAGTACAAGGCTTCCTGCCTATTTGGGCATTGTGGGGAAAAGAAAATTTCTGTATGATTGGTAATCATGGTGTATCTGTTATTGCTGAAGCCTACCGAAAAGGTTTCCGTGGTTTTGATGCGGAACGTGCTTTCAATATGGTGAAGAAGACACAGACTGTATCTCATCCGTTGAAGTCTGATTGGGAAGTTTATACGAAATATGGTTATTTCCCGACAGATCTGATAAAAAGCAGAATCTGTATCTTCCACTTTAGAATCTGTATATGATGATTATGCTGCTGCCGATATGGCACGTCGTATGGGTAAAGAGGAAGATGCGGCATATTTTGCAAAACGTGCTGATTATTATAAGAATATGTTCGATCCGCAAACGAAGTTCATGCGTCCGCGCAAGGCTGATGGAACTTGAAAGCTCCATTTAATCCAAGTGCATTGGCACATTCTGAAAGTGTCGGTGGAGATTATACAGAAGGAAATGCATGGCAATATACCTGGCATGTACAACATGACGTACCGGGATTGATCCAGTTATTTGGCGGTGAAGAGCCTTTCCTGAATAAGTTAGATTCATTGTTTACCGTTAAGTTGGAAGGCGAAAGTCTGTCAGATGTAACCGGACTGATTGGGCAGTATGCTCATGGCAATGAGCCAAGTCATCATGTAACTTATTTGTATGCACTGGCAGGTCGTCCGGAACGTACACAAGAACTGGTTCGTGAAATATTCGATACTCAATACAAGAACAAACCTGATGGACTTTGTGGAAACGATGATTGCGGACAGATGTCTGCCTGGTATATGCTTAGTGCGATGGGATTCTATCCGGTAGATCCGGTAAGTGCGGAATATGTATTCGGTGCTCCACAGTTGCCGAAGATGACCTTTGCATTTGGCCGATGGCAAGACTTTCACAATTATTGCGGAGAATTTGTCGAAAGAACATAAATATGTAGATAGTATTACATTGAATGGTGAACCATATACGAAGAAAACAATTTCACATGAAGATATTGTAAAAGGTGGTACACTGGTGTATAAGATGAAGTAATTCTCAAGCATTCTCACCGTGATGAGAAAAAAAATCTCATTGCGGTGAGAAACTTTTCTCATTGCGATGAGAATTAATTCTCGCTACGATGAGAATAATATCCTTATTAAAGCATACGGAAACGCCTTTTTTAAATTAGTTGAACCGCTCTTTTGCTTATTATTGCATAGTCCTACTCACCTCTATACGCTGCTTTTCAAACTTCTCGCTATTGTTGCTACGGTTACTGACTTCTTTGCACTGGATGGGTGCACTCATTTCAAGCAAGCGCAAAATCTCATTTAAAGATTCACCTTCAAAAGTCGCTTTATAGGAATACTTTCCTAATTCGGCGTCTTTCAGAATAAACTCCACATTATAAGTTTGTCCCAAACGCTTGAATACATATTCCAGTGGATCGTCTCTAAAAATGAGTACTCCATCTTTCCATGAGCACCATTTGTAAGTATTGGTTTTGTTGACGTTATACAAAGAAGTTGCCAGATTATAGTCAATTTTCTCTCCCGGTGAAAGGGAAATCGTCTTTTTCTGGTCAAGAGTAACTGCGACCTTTCCTTTTACTAATGTCACTGCTGCTACATGATCCGGAGCGTATGCGTTCACATTGAATGCAGTGCCGGTAGCTTCTACAGTCAGTTCTTTTCGTTTTTACGATGAAAGGATGCTTCTTGTCGGATTCTACTTCAAAATAGGCTTCACCTTGCATTGAAACCACTCTTTTGCTTATCATTGAATTGAGTCGGATATTTTAGAGAACTTCCGGCATTTAGCCAAACCTTAGAGCCGTCGGGCAGATTCACTACCGACCAAGTGCCATAAGGAGTGAATAACTCCTGATAAGTCTCTGCAATTTGAGAAGCGGGTTTAAAATAAAGATAAGTGGATACTATCAGCAAGGGGAGAAGCAGTATAGCTGCAATTTGTTGCCAGTAGTACAGAAAGGATGACTTAGGACGAACCGATGCCGGCTGATTTTGATGAAGAATCTGCTCCATAACTTTTCTGTGCGCGCTGTCCACATCTATCTCTTCCGGATTAAAAGCCGGGTGACTGACCTCCCATATATTCTTTTGTGCCAGAAAGCTTTTATAATTTTCGGGAGTAGCTGATATCCAATCATCCAGTATCTTAATGTCTTCTGCTGTAGACTCTTTCGAGAGATATCTGGAAATTATAATTTCTATGTCTGAATCTTTATTTATCATATGCATTTTACCTTATATATAATAGACGTTTCAGAAAGAAAATCCCACATCCATTAGTGGAAAAAGAAAGAAAAAAAAAGTAGCAAATAAAAATCTTTTTAATAAAATGCGAAGCTGTTTCAAAGCCTTGCTGATGCGTACTTCCACTGTTCTGACAGAGATATTGAGGCGATTGGCTATTTCCTGATATTTAATATTTTCTAACCGGCTCATTTCAAATACTTCTCTTTCCTGGGGAGGTAATTGTTCCAATGCATTTTTGAGTTGTCGGCATAAATCGGAGTAAAGTATGTAGTTTTCCGTTGTATCTATATCTATAGAGCCCGATTTAAGTTCATAAGCAACGTGCTCATCTATAATCCTTCGATGGCGTAATTCATCCAGGCAGTAGTTTCGGACAGCTTTCAGTAAATATGATTTTAGTGAATTCTCAATTTCTAGTGTTTTCCGGTCATTCCATAATTTGAGAAAGATATTCTGTACAATATCCTCGCAGGTAGATTTCTCTGGAATGTAAGTACCGCCAAACAACACCAGATCTTTATAATAGGCATGGAATAATCGGGTAAAAGCCTGTTTATCATCCTGTTTCAGCGCTATTACCAGAAAACGGTCGTCGGAAGTCTGTTGTTGGATATTTAACATAGTATTGTAGTAGAGATTCTATTGTTGGGGGTAAAAATAGAAAGATTATTTGGGATAAACGATAGTTTGATGAAAAAATAGTCTGGATGAAAAAATAATGTGATATGGGATGTGGCTTTTATTTTTTAGAAACGTCTTATTGATAGGAACGAGAGAAAAATACATTTATTAACCTTTAAATAATACAAGCCATGGGAAAGACATAATCAGTGAATTTTACTTCCGAAAAACTGATAAAAAAAGGAAGGTCTGACTCACCTTCCTTTCCAAAGATTCAGTTATTCGTTAATCAACTTATTTGTAGAACCAATAACTAAACATGTAAAGGTATGAAACTTATTTCAATTAGAAAAATGAAAAAGAGAATTAATGTACCTGCTAATGTAAAAAAATGGGGAGAATTTGTGCTATATGGTTGTTTTGTATAGCTCTGCAAGCTATCAGTATACCTATCTTGGCACAATCCGCCAAAATTACATTGCGACTGAAGAACGTGACTGTAGAGGAGGTCTTGACTAGTATCGAAAATCAGACAGAATATCGTTTCTTATACAACAAAGACATTGTTGATGTAAGTCGTATAGTAAGCATTACTGTGAAAAATGAACGGATGACTCTAGCGCTGGATAAACTTTTTAAAGGCGAAGGAGTATCTTATACGATTGAAAAACGTCAGATTGTATTAAACAAAGTTTCATCTCAACAGCAGGATAACAAACAGCCGGTCAAGGTGACAGGAAAGGTCGTGGACGAATCCGGAGAGGTTCTTCCGGGAGTGACTGTGATGATAGAAGGGGCTACTCAAGGAACCATTACCGGTATAGATGGCAATTATCAGTTGCAGGTTCCGGAAGGTTCGACACTGAAATTTACTTCAATAGGTTACACTACATATACGCAGAAAATAACCAGGCCGATGACGTTGAACGTGACGATGAAAGAAGATTCAAAACAATTGGATGAGGTTGTTGTGGTAGGTTATGGAACGCAAAAGAAAATAAACTTAACAGGAGCTGTTTCAACGATTAATGTTGAAAAAGAATTGGATTCTCGTCCTCTGACTAATCTTTCAATGGCATTGTCCGGAATGAGTGCTGGAGTGCAGACTTTGCAGTTATCAGGTAAACCTAATAGTGATATGGCGACTATACGCATTCGTGGTGTTGGTACTTTGAATAATTCTAATCCTTTGGTGTTGGTTGACGGAATGGAATTATCATTTAATGATATTAATCCTAATGACGTTGCCTCTATTTCCATTTTAAAGGATGCAGCTTCATGTGCTATTTATGGTAATCGCGGGGCAAATGGCGTTATAATGATTACCACTAAAGAAGGAAAAAAGGAAAAACATCAGTGAATTATTCGGGGAAATTTTCTTTGAATCAACCGTCGAATCTAATTCAGCTTGTGAGTAATAGCGCCGATTATTTCGAATTAATGAATGAATCTGCACGAAATATCGGGCAAAGTGATATTTTCAGTCAAAATACAATAAACGAATGGAGAGAGGCAGAAAAAATCCTAATGGTCTGGCGGAATCTGGTTATCCTAACTACGTCGCTTATCCGAATACAGATTGGTATAAGGAACTATTTCAAAATAAAATAATGAGTGAGCATACGATTTCCGTTGTTGGTGCTTCCGACAATGTGAATTATAATTTTTCTGGTTCTTTCTTGGATAACCCGGGGTTAATACAAGATACGGGGGCTGCGGAAATATTATATACGCTCAAATATTACTGTAAAAGTGAAAGATTGGTTGCAGATAGGCAACCGTTCACATGGCTATCATACAGACCAGGACCGTAATGAGGTAGATGCTTTTACAGGTGGAATACATGGACAGAAACTTCCGCCGGATATTTATCCTGAATATGATGGAAAATTAGGACTTCCTGAAGCTGTGGAAGAAGATCCGACGTCCTCTAATCCTCTTCATCTATTAGCTTCTTCGGGTGGCTCTTTTAAATATGAACAATTAAATACTTCTATGTTTGCCGATGCAACAATTCTCAAAGATTTTGTATATCATGTAGAGTTTGACTATATGCGTTATCGACATGATGCAGACTGGCTTTCCAAACAAATTGGGAGATATAGTTTTAGAAGAGGTAAGTTAGTAGAACAACCTACCACCTTGGAAAACATGTCGAAGGCTGTTTATTCGGAAGAGTCTAAAAGATGGCGTTTTGTACAGACGTTGATTGGACTAGAAGTTTTGGCAAACATGATTTGGGAGCACTTGTTGGTTATGAGGCTATACGTAATTGGGGATTTAATACAGATATGGCCAAGCAAGGAGCTGCCGATGCTAGTCTGACTGACTTGTCTACGTATACGGAATTGAGTAACATAACAGGGACTACTTGGGAAAATACTTCCCGGTCTTTTTCGGTCGTTTGACTTATGCTTATAAAAAGCAGGTATTTGTTTGAGGTCAATGCCCGTTATGATGGTTCCTCTCGTTTCGCACCGGAAAGCCGTTGGGGATTCTTTCCGTCTTTTTCTGGGGGGTGGCGTGTTTCTGAAGAATCGTTTATGCAGGGTTCGCCTTTTGATAATCTAAAAAATACGGTTGTCATGGGGAAATTAGGTAATAATAGTATTGGAGACTATGAGTGGCAAGCTACTTATTCAGGAAGTAATTACATTTTTGGAGATAAGTTAACTTCAGGATTGGCACAGACTGTGATTGCTAACCAGAAATTACGTTGGGAGAGTGTTACGCAGACTAATATCGGACTGGATTTTGCTATTCTGAATAATAGATTGGTAGGAGAGTTTGATATTTATAATAAAGTAACTGATGGTATTCTCTATCGTCCGGGCGTTTATGCAACTATGGGAAACAAGACACCGGCTCGGCAAAATTATGCAGAGGTTACTAATAAGGGAGTTGAGTTCACATTAAATTGGAATGATCGTGTTAATGAATGGTCCTATTCTTTCTCTGAAATTTCTCTTATAACAAGAATCTTGTTAGTAAGTTTAAAGGGGCCTTAAAAAAAGGTTGGGAGTATGATGAAAATGGTAGTTATATCTATAAATCAAATTTAGGGGATGTTTCTGATGGAGGAGATAACAGGATAATTGAGGGACATATCATAAATGAATATTATTTAAAGGAACCTTATAAAGGAGATGCTACTTACTTTTTAACAATGGATTGGTTAATCCCACAGGAGGTCCTAAAGATGGGATGATTCGTACAGAGCAAGATATGCAGTGGTTGAAAGCGATGCAAGATCAGGGTTATGTGTTTTATCCTAACCAGAAGATTGGGAAGGCCAATTTATGGTATGGTGACTATATTTATGCAGATATAAATGGAGATGGACTTTATGGAAATGATTATGATAAGAAATTTCAGAAGGTATCATCCGTTCCGAAATATTATTATGGATTACAAGGAGCAGTAACGTGGAAGGGGTTTGATGTTTCTATGAATTGGCAAGGGGCAGCAGGATTTTCTATTTATTGGTATTCGGTAGGACAGAATTCTACATCCACAATTTTGGGTTATGGACTGTCGAAAAGAACTTCAAAAAGATCATTATTTTTATGATCCGGAGAATCCCAATGATCCTCGTACCAATTTATATTCGAAAAACTCTCGCTTGACACTTAACCAAACTAACCAGGCTACAGAAGCTAGTACGCTGCATCTTGAAAAAGGAAACTTCTTGAAGCTACGTAATCTGACTATTGGTTATACACTTCCACAGGCATGGACACAGAAGTTTTATGCCAATAAAGTACGTATATATTTTTCGGGTGAGAATCTGCTGACTATCACTAAATTTTCTGGCATGGACCCGGAAATGCAGACTGGTATGGGGTATGTTACAATGCGTCAGTTAGCATTAGGTATTAATATTAATTTTTAATCTGTACAACAATGAAAAAAGACTATCTCGATTATTACATTTGGAGGTATATTAATGTTGTTTGTCTATGCTTGTTCTGCAGACTTCTTAGATACGAAACCGGCTAATGTTATATCTACAGCCGGAGTTTGGGATAACGCAGATTTGGCAGTTCAAGTTGTGAATGGAGTGTATAATGCTCTAAGAGCCGACTATGCGACAAATAGCGGGTATGACGGTGATTTGCATTTTTATGATTATCGTTCCAGTATAATGGATATGGATCGTAATTGGTTTGGCATACACCGACACTTTTTTGGCGTAGCTACTCCTTCATCAACAGAGTTTCTTTCGGCTTGGAAGCGTTACTATGAATTAATTCACAGAGCTAATGATGTAATAGCCAATATAAAAAAACACCGGGTCTGAGTGACGGGAAAAAGGCACAATATATTGCAGAATGTAAGTTTCTTCGGGCTTATAACTATTATCGGATGAATATTTTATGGAAAGGAGTTCCGCTTTATCTAGAGCCTGTGACTGCAGAGGAATGCATCAAAGGGCGTTCTACGGAACAGGAAATCTGGGATGCAGTGTTGACAGATCTGACAGCTTGTGTCGAGGAATCTAATTTACCAGAAAAATATGCTGCCAGTAGCTCAGAGTATGGGCGGATAACTAAAGCTGCTGCTTATTCATTGCGGGGGAAAACTTATTTGTGTCTGAAACAATATGATAATGCAGAGGACGATTTGAGGGCAATTACTAAAATGGGATATTCATTATTCGGAGATTATAAGGCTCTTTTTAAAGAAGCTAATGAACGTTGTGATGAAATGATATTTACTATTCCTTGTATAGAAAAATCCATCAGGTTACGGGTCTGTATTTAATTGGGCTTTTGGCAATCGGACAACGAGTGGCTCCGGATGGAATAATTATCTGCCGAATCCAGCTTTTGTGGATAGTTATGAATGTGTGGATGGTAAACCGTTTAGTTGGGATGATTATTTGCCCGGTTATTCTACAATGACTCCGAGGGAACGTTCTGTATTTTTTAAGGGATAATCTAACCGATGGAGAAATTAAAATAATGGGGAGTTATGGTGCTGATATGAAACAGTATCTTCCCGATGGTAATGAAGCACGTATTAAAGCTGCTTATGCTAATAGGGATCCACGGCTGGCTATGAATGTAATAACTCCTTATGCTACATATTTGGGAGGTGTAACTGGCTCTGCTATTTCATATACATTACGTTGGCCATATCGAGGGGCTGATGATGCGGAGCCTTATGATATTCGGACAGACACTAATGATAAATTTTATTATTTGATCCGTAAGTTTGTGTATGAAGGTACGGAACATACGATAATGGAGCGTTCTCCGATTGATATTCCATTAATTCGTTATGCAGATGTACTTCTAAATTTGGCTGAGGCTTTGACCGAACAAGGGAAATGGGAAGAAGCTATACCGTATGTAAATGATGTTCGTAACAGAGTAGGAGCGCAGGCATTGAATTCTAATGATTATACAACAGTAAAAGGTTTGGATGATATGCGCCAACGTATCCGCAAAGAACGATATTGGGAATTAGCCTTTGAAGAATATATGTTTTTGATGAACTTCGATGGGGAACCTGGAAAGAGAAAAAGTTTTACGAGGGTAACGGGCTAATGGAAGTCTGGGGAAATACTACCTATTCTTATATGTGGGGTGGTGATTATCTTTGGAAATGGGCGGTACCTGCTTCGGAGATGGAAAAGAACTCAAATTTAGTACAAAATGAAGGATGGAATAATTAATATGAAAACACATATGTTTATTATAATAAATTTATTAACTACATTGATGTTTTTTTACATCATGTAAGCAAGATGCAGAAGAGTCTTTTTTCTTTAAAATAGAAACTGGATTATTAGAATGGCATGTAGGGGCAGAAGGAGGACAACAGGAATATATAGTTGAATCTAATGCTCCGTGGCAAATTGTACATAAAGGTATAGGCACATGGGCTAAAGTTTCTCCTCGTAGAAGTGAAGGGACAGGAAGTTTTCTGATAACAGTCAAGGAGAATGAGAGCGAGGAAGAGCGTTCTGTGTCACTTGCTGTACAACTGGCAGGTAAGGATTATCCTGTTAATATTACTATTACGCAGGAAGGCACATCTTCAGAACCTGTGCCACCGGTAGATGAAGATTATCCGATAGTGTATAATTCATTCCGTATACGTGATCCGTTTATTTTTGCCGACCCTGTATCTAAAAAATATTATTTACATGTCCATGCGGATGATGCACTTTATCCAACAGCGGCTAATCAGATAGCTGTGGCCATTAGTCGTAATTTGCGTGATTGGCAGAAAGGTGGAATCAGCTACGAAGCACCAGCAAGTTTCTGGGGAAAGGCAGATTTCTGGGCTCCTGATCTTTACTATTATGAAGGTAAATATTATATGTTTGCTACTTTTAGTGGAACAGATGGAATACGGGGAGCATCTGTATTGATATCTGATAAACCGGAAGGTCCATTTATTCCATTAGTTAACCGGCCGATTACCCCTAATGGATGGCAAGCATTAGATGCCGCACTTTTCGTTGATGAGAATAAAGATCCGTGGATTGTATTTAGCCATGAATGGACACAAATATCAGACGGAACTATTGTTGCACAGAAATTAACAAAAAGATTTGAAAGAAGCGGCTGAAGAACCGGTAACCTTATTTGCGGCGAGTGAAGCACCTTGGGTTATAAGAAATTCATATTATGTAGCAGATGCTCCATTTTTATATAGGGCAAATAATGGTGAACTTTTTGATGCTTTGGTCTAGTTTTTTGTTGGGAAAAGATGGGAATGGACAATATGCCATTGGGGTGGCACGTTCTCAATCGGGTACTATTTTGGGACCTTGGCTACAAGATCCACAGCCATTGAATCCGAATGACAATGGAGGGCATGCTATGATTTTTAGGGATTTTGATGGGGTTCTGCGTATCTCGTATCACTCTCCTAATACTCCGGGGGAAGTGAGAGGCTTACAATACATAGAATTGTTGATAATGACGGACAATTATCTATTGATTTTACCTCGGCATTAAGTAACTAAACTTGATATAATATGAAGTACATAATTCTATATGGAATGTGTGTAATAGCGCAGATGTTATTATTCACAGGGTGTGAAGATAAAGAACAGGTTTCTTCTTATTTGGCATTGGATAAAGATGAACAAAGTCAGTCGTTTACGGCTGCGGCAAGTACAAAAAGAGATAACTCTGTTTTCTAATTTGGGAGTTATTGCTGATATATCTCCTGTGGAAGCAACAGCTTGGTGTCGGTTTAGTTTAAAAAGTGTGACAGAAGCTGAATCGGTTCTGATTATTAGTGTAGATGAAAATACGGTAAAGAAAGGGAGAAAAGCGATCATAACTCTCACTGCCCCCTGATTATCGGAATGTAAAAGTCAATATTACCCAATCTGGCATCATTTTACCCATCAAATTAACAGAGTTTGAACCACATAATGGAGGAAGGGTGATATAGTGACACTCAAAGGTGAAAATTTTGGAGATATAGCAGCTAATTTACATGTTTCTTTTGGAAATACTGTTGCAGAGATTCTTTCGGCAAGTGATACGGAACTACAGGTTAAGGTTCCTAAAATTACGAATAATCAACCTTGTAAAATAAGTGTGAAATTGGATAAAATGGAGGAAGCTTATACTGATAATTTTGTTTATGAGAAGCGCTGGTGGATAGAAAATTTGAAAGTGGATGTATTACCTTCAGCAATTGCTGTTGATAATACAGGAAAGAACATTCTCTTTCTACGTCGTTTTCCCGATGATCGGATTCCGGCAGAATTGGGACTTTATCGTTTGTCGGAAACTGGTGAAGTATCTTTTCTCGCTGGCTATGATCGTGTTGCGGGAGGGTATGGCTTTACGAGTGTTGTTTATGATAATGTTTCTAAAGAAGTTTTACGCAATAGCTGAATGTGGAGGTACAGCTATTCAACTAATTGTAGTTGACCCAGCTAATAACTGGTCGACTGAGGTGAAGGCTGTCGAAGCGGGTATTGATGGCTATTGGGGTGTTGGATTGACAGCTAGCAAAGATGGTAAATTATATACTCGTCAAGGGTGGACTAATACAGTTATAGAAATAGATCCTTCAACATGGACTGCAAAGACAATAGGACTAGTGGAACGGCATGGTAATCAGGAGTTTTCAACTGCCCTTGCTGTTGCGACCGGTACGAATAATTTGTATGTGCAAATTAGATCAACATCTGAGTTAGCGTATATTGATGTTGTGACAGGCGAGGTTACTTGGTTGAATACTTCTGTTGAAACAGGTTATTGGGATGGTATATTTGCTGAAGCTCGTTTCTTGAGAGGTGAACAGATGTGCTCGGACGATGCAGGCAATATCTATATTGTCGATCAGGATAATCATGCGATTCGTATGGTGAATAATACAGGAGTTTCGACAGTTATTGGGGGAATGGTTCTGGCGCTGTTAATGGTGTTGGCAAAGATGCAAAATTATGTGCTCCTTCAGGATTATGTATGGATGCTAATGGGGTTATGTATATTGGAGACACATGGAATGCTAGTATTAGAAAAGCCGTCTTTGGTAGTCTCTCTGATTATAAAATTTTGAAATATTAATTCGATTATGAAAAGATATTACTCTCATTTTTTATTGGCATTATGTTAATAGCCTGCAGTCAGAAAACAGTCTCTGTTCGTGAAGTCTGGACGAAAGAGCAGGCTAATGAGTGGTATAAACAATGGGGATGGCTTCGTGGATGCGATTTTATTCCGAGCACGGCAATCAACCAATGGAGATGTGGCAGGCAGATACTTTTGATCCGGTGACTATTGACCGTGAACTAGGCTGGGCAGAAGATATCGGAATGAACTGTATGCGTGTATATTTGCACCATCTAGTTTGGGAAACGGATAAGGAAGGTTTTAAGAAACGTATTAATGAATACCTTACTATTGCCGACAAGCATCATATCTCTACCATCTTTGTCTTTCTGGATGATTGCTGGAATCCTACTTATCAGGCAGGAAAACAACCGGAACCACAACCGGGAGTACATAATTCGGGATGGGCGCGTGATCCGGGAGATTTGTATTATAAAGGTGATACGGCAGTGATACTTCCGGTCTTGGAGAATTATGTGAAAGATATTCTTACCACCTTTTAAGGATGATAAGAGAATTGTGTTGTGGGATTTATATAATGAGCCTGGTGGTTCGGGTGGATATAGATACGGTGAAAGAAGTCTGCCGCTATTACAAAAAGATATTTACGTGGGGACGAACAGTAAACCCGTCGCAACCCTTGTCAGCCGGAGTCTGGGATATGAGTTTGACTAATTTGAATAAGTTTCAGTTGGAAAACTCGGACGTGATAACCTATCACACGTATGAAGGTCTGGATTCGCATCAACAGCTCATTGACACATTGAAGCAATATGGGCGTCCGATGATTTGCACGGAATATATGGCACGTACTCAAAATAGTACTTTTCAGGATATTATGCCGATGCTGAAGAAAGAAAATATTGGTGCAATAAACTGGGGACTTGTAGCCGGAAAGACAAATACTATCTTTGCATGGGATACTCCGTTGCCTGACGTAGCTGAACCGTCCTTGTGGTTCCATGATATTTTCCGTAGCGATGGGACACCTTAGTCAACAGAAGAAGTGGAATGTATTCGTTCATTAACTAAATAATTCCCTTATGATAACTATGAGGAATATATGGATAATGATGTTGGGGATATGCTTGTTTGGTTGTGGGGCTGCTAAACAGCCCCTTTCCTCACAGCTCTCTTTAACATGAAAACTGGAAAAAGATAGTGTGGAAGCCAGATATTTTAAGAATACATTCTGTTTGACGAATAACGGGAATAAATCCTTGGCTGATAATTGGGTGATCTATTTTAATCAGACACCAATTTATTATCAGCAACCTATTAATGCCCCGTTGGAAATAGAATGTATTGGTTCGACTTACTATAAAATGTATCCTACTGAACACTATCAGGCGTTGGCACCAGGTGAAACACTCTCTTTTACTATATTGAGTGAAGGAAATGTGATTAATGTATCTTCGGTTCCTGAAGGGGCTTATATTGTAGCTACCGATGAAAAAAGGGAAAATGTTGCAGCCGCAAAATATTCCGATTGAGATCGGACTGTTTACGCCCGATACCCAATGGATTCGTTCGAAGAATAGTTTTCCCTATGCAGATGGAAATTATTTGTATAAGCAGAATAATGATTTCAGCAAGCCTGTAGATTGTGATATGCTTTCTCTCTTTCCTACTCCTAAAAAAAGTAGAGAAGACGGGTGGCGTTTCTACTTTCTCTCCAAAGGTAGGTCTGAAGTTTGACGGTGTATTTAAAGAAGAAGCTCTTTTGTTGAAAAAAGCAATTGGCTTCACAGTTAGGATGTACCGTTTCTGACAAGGATGAAGAAACAATCATTGAATTGAAGAAAATGGAGGTTCCTATTACCTGTCAATATCCCGATGAATATTACGAAATCGTGATAAAGAATAACCGGTTGACTTTGAAAGCTAATGATGCACATGGCATATTTAATGCTTGTCAAACATTGCTTGCCTTATTAGATAACATGGAACTAACTTCTGCTCCGCTTCCTAATCTTCATATTACCGATTATCCGGACATGGGGCATCGGGGAATTATGTTGGATGTAGCCCGTAACTTTACAAAGAAAGCGGATCTGCTGAAATTGATCGATATATTGTCATTCTATAAGATGAATGTACTACATTTGCATTTGAGTGATGATGAGGCTTGGCGTGTGGAAATACCCGGATTGGAAGAATTGACAGAAATAGCCTCTCGCAGAGGGCATACTACAGATGAACTGACATGTCTTTATCCTGCTTATGCTTGGGGATGGAATGAGGCAGATACCACCTCATTGGCTAATGGGTATTATTCCCGCAATGACTTTATGGATATTTTGAAATATGCAAAAGAAAGGCATATCAGAATTATTCCTGAAATAGATATTCCCGGCCATTCACGGGCAGCAATAAAAGCCATGAATGCCCGTTACCGGAAATATATTGATACGGATCAGTCGAAAGCGGAAGAATATCTTTTGATTGATTTTGCGGATACTTCCCAATATCTGTCGGCACAAAATTTCACAGACAATGTGATTAATGTTGCAATGCTTTCTACATACCGTTTTCTTGAAAAAGTGATTGATGAAATCGGGCGGATGTATCAGGATGCGGGAGTAGAACTACCTGCTTTCCATGTAGGTGGTGATGAAGTGCCGGAAGGCATTCGGGAAGGTTCTTCTGTCTCCCGTACTTTTTATGAAAAAACATGGACTGACTAAGATACGGATTTGAAAGATTATTTTCTGGAACAAATATTGGAAATGTTGGACAAACGTAGCATACAGGCAGTCGGATGGCAAGACATAGTTATGAATCCGGATAATACCGTGAACGAACATTTCAGAAACAGTAAGGTATTAAATTATTGCTGGAATTCCATTCCGGAACAGGGTGGAGATGAAGTCCCGTATAAGTTAGCCAATGCGGGCTATCCGATTATACTTTGTAAGGCTTTGTTATTACCCAAAGTTTTCGTATCTTTAGGTATAAAGTTTTTCGTTATGGCAAAGTTACATTTTCGTCCTTACATTCCCAACCAAACCGTTCTTTTTCCACAAAGAATTGATGAAAACATAGTTGCGAACGACCCGGTCCGCATCGTGAATGCTGTTATTGACAACCTCAATCTTGAGAGTTTCAAGAAGCTTTATAAGGAAACGGGCCGTTGTCCTTATCATCCTAAAATGATGCTTAAGGTGATAATCTACGCCTACATGAATAATAATATCTATTCTTGCCGTAAAATAGAGAAGCACCTCCTTCGTGACATTCATTATATTTGGCTTGCCGGTAATGAGCATCCGGATTTTATCACGATCAACCGTTTCCGTAACCGTGTAAAGGAGGAAATAAACAACGTCTTCACGCAGCTGGTTCTTGTCCTTGCCGACAAGGGTTTCATCAGTCTTGACGTGGAGTATATCGACGGCACCAAGATTGAATCCAAAGCCAACAAATATACTTTTGTCTGGCGCAAGACAGTCGAACAGGAACCGTACGAGACTAATGGATAAAATCCGTATTCTCTTGGAGCAGGTGGATGAAACCATTGCACAGGAGAACTCTATAAAAGACACATCCGAGGAGTTTACTTCCTGCAGGCTCTCTGACATAGTGGATGAACTTAAAGAAGCCCTGGAACGCCAGCCTGCAACAAAGGATAAGGAAGAAAAAGAAAGCCCTGCGCAAAAAAGAAGAAGCAGGTCAGGGAACTTGAAGGGTATCGTGACAAGCTGATAGAATATGACAATCACCTTGATACCCTTGGAGAACGTAACTCCTATTCCAAGACCGATCCTGGTGCCACATTCATGCGCATGAAAGAAGATGCCATGAAGAACGGGCAGACCAAACCCGGATATAATCTGCAAATAGGTACTGAAAACCAATTTATCACAGACTTCCGTCTGTTTCCCAACCCTACCGATACACTGACCCTCATACCTTTTTTCCACTCCTTCCAGCACCGCTATAACCGCTTACCGAATATCTGCGTGGCAGACTCCGGTTACGGTTCGGAAGAAAAATTACCGGTTCATGCAGGAGAATGGGATAGAAGCCTTCATCAAGTACAATTACTTCCATAAAGAACAGCGTCCCCGTTATACTCCCAACCCGTTCCATGCCGAAAGTCTCCATTACAATGAGGGGGAGGATTATTACGTTTGTCCTATGGGACAGCACATGAACCGTATAGGAACCAAACGTGACAAGACAGCGAGCGGATACATCACCGAAAGTGCCCGGTATAAAGCAAAAAGATGTGAAGGTTGCCCTTTGCGTGGCAGTTGTTTTAAAGCTCGGGGGAACCGTATTATAGAAGTCAACCACCGGTTAAATCAATACAAACGGCAGGCACGGGAAAGGTTGCTCTCAGAAGAAGGTATCAAGCATAGAGGCAGGAGGTGTATAGAACCAGAGGCGGTGTTTGGACAAATGAAATACAACATGGCATACAGAAGATTCCGGCATGTGGGAGAAGACAAGGTTACAATGGACTTTGCTTTCTTTGCTATAGCCTTTAATATCAAAAAAATGTGTGCTAAACTGATAAAAGAAGGAAAGGGGCTCATTACAGTTGCCAAATCTATATTTATTGGACTATTTATAACCCGATATAATTGGAATATAGCAACTTGTTGCCAAATGCATGAGGAAAAAAGCAGCATAGCCAAAAAAATATAGAAAATATAGCAGAACTTAAAATATAAATGAGGTTGTGCCAACGTTTTCGCATCCGTTGGGGACATTGCTGGAGCGTGAACTGGAAGAGGAAATATATAAAGCCATTGATAAATTGCCGAACGAATGTCGTCGCGTGTTCGATAAAAGCCGTTTTGAAGGAAAATCATACGAAGAAATTTCTCAAAAGAGTTAGGCATCTCTGTCAATACGGTTAAGTATCATATAAAGAATGCATTAGCATCTTTACAAACGAATCTAAGTAATTATCTGATTACTCTACTTTTATTTTTTCGGGTAAAAACGAAAAAAAGTCATTTTTTTAGACTACCCTCAATTAAAAATCTACTGTCTCCTTTATAGAACGCAGAAAAATGGAAGAAGAAAAAGAAACATATTGATGAATTGATTGCAACCTATCTGACCGAAGGTTTGGACAAAAAATGCTTTAGCCGAACTAAAAGCATGGATAGCTGCATCACCTGAAAATGAGGATTATTTTATTCAGCAACGGGAAGTCTGGTTCTCTGCCGTGAGCCGTGAAGCCGCGTCGAAATACAATAAAGACAAGGCATTCGATACCTTTAAGAATCGTATCGGGAGCCGGAAGCAAGTGGAGAAAGCTCCTCGCCAGGAATTCCGTTTGTCGGCGTTGTGGCGTTATGCCGCGATTATCGCAGTCATACTTGCAGTAGGATGCTTCTCATATTGGCAGGGAGGAGTGAATGTAAAAGACACTTTTGCAGATATATCCGTAGAGGCTCCTTTTAGGATCAAGAACGAAACTTTATTTGCCTGATGGTACATTGGTTTGGTTGAATGCCGGTTCACGAATGACCTACTCACAAGGCTTCGGAGTAGATAACCGTAAAGTAGAATTAGAAGGCGAGGGATATTTTGAAGTCCAACGGAATGAGAAACTCCCTTTCTTTGTAAAGACTAAAGATTTGCAATTGCAGGTATTGGGAACAAAATTTAATTTCCGCGATTATCCGGAAGATCACGAAGTGGTAGTATCCTTTGTTGGAAGGGAAAGTGGAATTAAATAATTTACTGAAAAAAGAAAAGAAGCTTTCCTTGCACCCGACGAGAGAGCGATATTAAACAAAGCGAACGGATTGATGACCGTAGAAACGGTCACAGCCTCCAATGCCTCCCAATGGACGGATGGCTATCTGTTTTTTGATGAAGAACTCTTACCGGACATCGTGAAAGAACTGGAACGTAGCTACAATGTGAATATCCACATAGCTAATGATTCATTAAATAAATTCCGGTTCTACGGAAACTTCGTCCGTCGGGAACAAAGTATTCAGGAAGTGTTGGATGCGTTGGCATCTACAGAGAAAATACAATATGAGATTGAAGAACGTAATATAACTATCTATTAACCGGTTACCAGAGATTATAATGCTATGATTGTTTAACCTTATAATTGAAGAATATGAGTAAAGGAAATAATACTGAATAGTCTTTAGTGAATGATAAGGAGAGAAAAATAAAAACCGGAAGATCTCGAACATCTTCCGGCTCCTGAATCTCTTCTTCAACAACTTTCAAACGTGAGCATGTTTTCAAAAGAGATTATGCAAAGTTAGCAAAATACATCTCTTTTAAAACGAGTTATTCAAGTTTTAATTAAATAATTTGTTTATTTTATGAATTACAGGAAGAAGGCCATATTAATGGTCATGGCTCTGTTTTGCCTTAACATAGCAATACTAGCCCAGGCTGTTTCATTGAAAATGGATAACGTTTCAGTGAAAGAAGCAATGACGCAATTGAAGAATAAAAGCGGATATTCTTTCGTATATAAAGTCGGAGATCTGGATACTAAGAAGATTGTAAGTGTAAAGGCAAAACAATTGAATGAGGCTATCGATCAGATATTGTACGGACAAGACGTTGTCTATGAGGTAAAGGGCAAGAATATTATTGTCCAAAAGGGCAAGCGCGGCAGAATACCTCTAAAGACACTAAAAAGCGTAAAGTCACAGGTACAGTGAGCGATGCCAACGGTGAACCGATCATCGGTGCTACCATCAAGGAAAAAGGAACAACCAACGGAACCGCATCTGATTTGGATGCTAAGTTCTCTCTGGAAGTGTCACCGGGAGCTGTATTGGAAGTCTCCTATATCGGTTATCAGACACAGGAAGTAAAGGTGGGCGACCGGGTATCTTTATCTGTCACCTTGGCTGAAAATCAGCAAATATTGGACGAGGTGGTAGTGGTGGGGTATGGTACAACCTCCCGTAAAAACCTGACTACTTCTATCGCTACCGTAAAAACTGAAAAAAATATCCAAAGCGGCTACTAGCAATATCTCAGGAATGTTGCTGGGACGTGCTGCCGGTTTGCAGGCAACCGTTGCCAGTCCCCAGCCGGGAGGAGGCATCAATATCTCCATTCGTGGAGGTGGTACACCGATTTATGTGGTGGATGGAGTAGTTATGCCTAGCGGCTCTTTTGAAGTCGGCACGGGAAGTACGTCACTTCCTTCTTCCGTCAATCGTGCCGGACTGGCAGGATTAAATCCCAATGATATTGAATCTATTGAAATCCTGAAGGATGCTTCTGCAGCAATTTATGGTATCGGAGCAGCGGATGGTGTTATTCTGGTGACCACCAAAAAAGGAAAAGAGGGAAAACCGACCATCGTGTATGAAGGAAGCTATTCCGTGCAAAAACATTATCCTTACCTGGATGTATTGAGCGGACCCGAACTGATGAACATGGTGAATGTGTTCAGTAAAGAGAATTATTTATATGACAAAGGCCAGTATCCTTATGGAAATGCCGCTTATGACGATAAATGGACACCTATCTTTACACCGACACAAATAGCCAATGCCCCGACTACGGATTGGCTGGACAAGGTACTGAAAACAGGTGCAGTGACCAATCATAATCTGACGATTAGCGGTGGTTCGGAAAAGTTTAAATACTATCTGGGCGTTAACTACTATAAAGAAGACGCTACCGTTTATAATTCGGATATGGAGCGATACTCCCTGCGTACAAACATCACATCCCAGCTGACTAATTTCCTGAAACTGACAACAATAGTCAACTTGAATCAGAATAATTACACGAACTCTACTGTCGGCGGAGATGTCGGAAACTTAAGAGATCAGGGAGCCGGAGCACTTTTCGAGCAATCTTCTATCCCTCTTATCTTCCCGTGTACGATGCCGAAGGACAATATAATGTATTCAGCCGGACGCCTAATCCCGTTTCCATGCAAGATATTAATGACAAATCCGAGCAAAAATGGTTACTACATGAACTTCTCACTGGATGTCGATATTATCAAGAATATGCTTTCAGCCAAAGTATTGTATGGCTTGAACAAGGAAAATACCTCTCGTGATTCTTACATTCCTTCTGATATTTACTACGCATTGCAACGTAAATCCAGAGGAAAACTTAGGATATGGAAAAAAGGCAGCAAAGCACTCTCGAAGGTACATTAACATTCCAACATAAATTTGGAGAGTTATTGGATATGAATTTGATGGCCGGTATGGGACGTTATCTTGATAGTGGCGATGGTTCGGATATATCTTATGAAAATGCCAATGACCATATACAGGGAAGTAGCGTAGGTATGGCAGACGGTCCTTTCTATCCGACTTCCTATAAATATAAGAATGAAAAGAGATCACAGTTTGTCAGAGGAAGTTTCGACTTATTCGGACGCTATGTAGTATCCGCTTCATTGCGTCGTGACGGTACGGATAAATTCTTTCCCAGTAAGAAATACGCCTTCTTTCCATCTGTTTCTCTTGCATGGAAGATGAACGAAGAATCATTTATAAAGAATATCTCCTGGATTAATATGTTGAAATTAAGAGCCAGTTACGGTGAAACAGGTAGCGATAACCTGGGTACAACACTATACGGTATTGTAACGACAACCCGCGAGGATGTTCAATTCAATAATAATTCGGTAACTTACATTCCCTACATATTGTCCGGCGCTAACTATGAAGATGTCACCTGGCAAAGACAGTCATGAAAAATATCGGATTGGATTTTTCTATTTTTAGAGATCGAATCTGGGGTAGTGTAGATGTATTCCGTAACGACGTAACCCATTTGTTGGGAACAGCGCCGACAGAATTATTGGGAATGCACGGAACACGTCCAATTAATGGAGGGCATTATAAACGTACCGGAGTAGATGTAAGTCTGAACTCATTGAATCTCCAGACACATGATTTTAAATGGACCTCTCAAATTACGATGTCCCATTATAACGCAGTATGGATAGAACGTATGCCTAACTATGATTATCAGAAATATCAGAAAAGGAAAAAAATGAACCGATGAATGCATTCTATTATTATAAAACGACCGATATTATCGATGTGGATAAGAGTAATATGCCCGAATCGCAACGTTCATTGGGACCTGCCGCCTGTATGCCGGGTTATCCTATTGTCGAAAGATAAAAACGGTGATGGAATTATTGACGTGAATGACTCTTACATGGATAACATGCTTCCTAAATTATATTTTGGTTTTGGCAATACATTTACATGGAAAAACTTTGATCTGGATATATTTATGTACGGACAATTAGGTGTAAAAAAGAAATGGAATGACATATAGTTATAGTGCAGATGCCGGAAATCTCTCCAGAGGAGTGGATGCGCACAATGTTGGTATCTATTCTTATAACATCTGGAATACCCAGACAAACATGAACGGACATTTCCCGGGTATCGCAATCAGTAAATCAGTGGCTTTACCCGAAAATCTGGGCTTTGATTATACAAGAGAAAATGCCTCTTATGTGCGTGTGAGAAACATCACATTGGGATATAACCTGGGTCCCAAAGAATTATCCATATTTAAAGGGTATATTAGAGGAATACGTGTGTTTGTCGACTTTCAGAATCCTTTGACCTTTACCAAATACAAAGGATATGACCCTGAAATCAACACTTCTTCTTCGAATCTGACCGGAGGACAATATCCTCAAATGAGAGTTTATTCAATAGGTGCAAAATTAACCTTCTAAACTTCAAGCTATGAAATCTAACAAATTATGTCGTATGAAAAAGAAGTTCTTTTTACCGATGCTTGTTTCCTTGCAACTCTTATTCGGTAGTTGTGAGAATAATTTTGATCCTTATATTTACGGAGCTTTGTTACAGGGAGAATATCCTTCCACAGAGCAAGAGTATGTTTCCTATATGATGGTTTGCTACCTGCCTTATACTACGGTTTGGACGTATGATATGGGTTCGGGTGGTTTGCAACATGGTATTCATATACAGTCTGGAGGAGCGGTGCGTATGTTTGATTCTGCTTCTGATATATGTGCGCCTGCTACCACAGTAGGTGCAGACTGGGAACGCCTTAGTAAAGGAGATTACAGTAATTGCTTTATTACTGGCGTGGAAATGTAGACGACGGTGGTAACTTGAATCATTTCCCGAAAACAGCCCAGGTGACCCGTATGACTGAAGTGATTGGAACGTTGGAAAAAAGCTCCCTGACTGCTCTTACGGAAGAAAAGAAGAATAATTTACTTGGAGAAGCACGTTTGTGTCGTGGATTGATGATGTACTTCCTGTTGCATGTTTACGGTCCCGTACCGGTAATCCTGGATCCCGAAAAAGTAATTGATCCGGAAGCGTTGTCGAATACCGTGCGCCCTTCTTTGGATGAAATGACTCAATGGATTACGGATGATCTGGAATTTGCCGCAAAGAATGCTCCCGAAGTAGCCCCGGATTTGGGACGCTATACGCGTGACTATGCCCGCTTCTGCCTGATGAAACACTGTCTGAACGAGGGTGAACACATGGAAGGTTATTATCAGAGAGCGATTGATATGTATAATGAACTCAATACGGGCAAATATGATTTGTTTAAAACCGGAAGTACTCCGTACGTTGACCTGTTCAAGAATGCCAATAAATTCAATAAAGAAATGATTATGGCTGTAAGTTGTAGCCCTACTGCTGATGGTAACCCGAAGCATGGAAATGCGAATCCTTTCCTGATGTGGGCTTTACCTTCTGATGTGGCAAAAGGGATCCTTTTCCAATGGGAGGTGGATGGTTCCAGGCTTTCAGTATGGATAAAAAAATACTACGATGCTTTCAGAAAGCAACGACGGTCGTCTGAAAACCATTGTAACCAGTTATAAGGACAAGAATGGTGTCGTTATCAACAAAGATAACCTGGGGGTGAGATGGAACGGATATATTATAAATAAATTCCGCAGGAGACGATGACTACTTTCCAGGGTACCGATATTCCTTTGGCAAGATGGGCCGATGTATTATTGATGTATGCAGAGGCAGAAGTGCGTAAAACAGGAACTGTACCTTCCGTAGCTGCTATAAATGCGGTGAATCAGGTGAGGAAAAGAGCTGGGCTGTCGGACTTGCCGAGTGTGACAACCAATACAAAAGACGCTTTTTTAAACGCTATTCTGATAGAGCGGGGACATGAATTTTTCTATGAAGGTAATCGAAAGATTGACTTGATCCGTTTAATAAATACGCGCAAGAAATGTATAAGGCATAATGCCGACGCATCAATACATGCCGATTCCAACTATGCAGTCGAACAGGCCATTTCTTATGGAAAAGAGCTGAAGCAGACTTGGGAACGTCCGGGTTGGGCGGAGGATAAGAGCAAAGCGCAACAAAGTATAAATTAAACCTATTAACTGAATAAAAGATATGAAACGTATGAGTTACTATATAATTGGTCTATTATTGTCTTTAATGAGTTGGTCGTGTTCGGATGATGCAGAAACAGGCAGAGAAGAAAATTCCGGTGGAAACTGATGGCGGATATTTGTTCGCCCACATGACTAATGCAAATTATGGAAAGCTGTATTATGCAGCTTCCCGGGATGGTGTAAATTGGGAGACGCTGAATAAAGGTCGGATCATCAATAAGCGCTTACATTGGGCATCCAGATATTTGTCAGGGACATGATGGAGCTTTCTATATGATTGCAGTCAATCCGCTGGCTTTGTGGCGTTCGGAAAATCTGGTGACATGGACATCTACCCAGTTGAATGAAATGATTTTTAATCGTAGTAATGCACAGGGATTCTATACTACCTATTATTGGGGAGCACCCAAAATGTTTTATGACAAGGATAGCGAACAGTACATTATAAGCTGGCATGCCTGCAACGACCCGGATAAGGACGATTGGGACAGTATGCGCACTCTCTGTATGTGTTGACAAAGGATTTCGAGACCTATACGGAACCACAGAAATTATTCAATTTTACCGGTACGGATGAGAAATATGGCTATTATCGATGCTATTATCCGTAAAGTAAACGGTGTTTATTATGCAATTATGAAAAGACGAACGCGATCCGGCTGTTGCCCCGGAAACAGGGAAAACAGTCCGTATTGCCCTCTTCCAATCTGACTGGTCCTTATACCAATCCGGGAGCACCTGTCACTCGAATGATATGATGCGTGAAGCACCTATTTTTATCGAACGGCCGAATCATAGCGGTTGGTTTATTTATGCGGAATCTTATGCAGCCAAACCTTATGGGTATCATTTGTTTCAGTCGACCTCTATGGACGGGCCATGGAAAGAACGTACTTTCTCCGGACCTAATGTAAAGGATGGTACGGACAGACCCGGCGCACGACACGGCTGTATTGTGAAGGTGAACGAAACAGTTTATCAAGCTCTGCTGAAAGCATATAAAAAATAAATGTATAATCTTAATATGACTGCATTATGAAATATTATATATATACGGTCCTTCTGTTGCTGTTAACGGCATCTTGCAGTGATGACGTACAGAAATGGGATCAATGGCCGGAATGGAAACTTGCCTCTCCTCTTTCTGTAGGAGGTCAAGTGTTGGATGAAGAGATTTACTCTAATTTTCAGGGAAAAAAGCTTCATCTGGAAAAAGGACAGGAAGTCGAGTTTTCGGGGATTGACGAAATAGAATCCATTCTTTCACCGGATTACTTTTTGAATATGTGTCCGAAAATAAGGCCCGTTTCAAAGGAGAGACGGCTGATTATAGTGTGC